>Ga0105103_10000821_pt1 | contig 17539 bp, 31 predicted proteins | sample PPLLaktember2015_2_FD_79107 | JGI IMG/M metagenome (GOLD analysis project Ga0105103, IMG submission 79107) | Freshwater sediment microbial communities from Prairie Pothole Lake near Jamestown, North Dakota, USA - PPLs Lake P7 Core (6) Depth... | ecosystem: Environmental > Aquatic > Freshwater >...
TAACAAACAAGAATTATTTCTCGTACCTGAAGGACTTCGAGTAGGCGGTAATATAGCTACAGGAACAATGGCCGAAGTTGAAATAGGGAATACACTTCCTTTGAAAAATATTCCAGAGGGAACTTATGTTTATAATATAGAATCAAGGCCTGGGGACGGGGGCAAGTTTGTCCGGTCGTCAGGTACTTATGCTACATTAATAGCTCATGATAGTAAGAAAACAGTAATACAGTTTCCTTCAGGTGTAATGAAGACTTTGAATTCAGAATGCAGATGTACAATTGGAGTAGTAGCTGGTGGGGGAAGAAAAGAAAAGCCTTTGGTAAAAGCAGGAAAGCACTTCCACAAACTTAGAAGTAAAGCCACAATATATCCAAAGGTAAGAGGAATTGCAATGAACCACAACGATCACCCATTCGGTGGGGGAAATCACAAGCACCCGGGTAAAGGTACAACTTGTTCAAGAAATGCACCGCCAGGTAGAAAAGTTGGACACATAGCAGCAAGAAGAACTGGTAGGAGGCGTTAAACTTGGCTAAAAAAGAATTTAGTTTCATGGGTTTTACTGTTGATCAAATGGGAAAAATGTCTATGGACAAGTTGATTGAACTCTTGCCATCAAGACAGAGGAGATCTCTTAAGAGAGGACTTCCTGTAAGACAGAAAAAATTACTTAAGAATATACGAGAATCAAAAAAAGGAATGGAAACTGGAAACAATTATACCGTAAAAACGCACTGCCGTGATATGGTAATACTCCCTGAGATGCTCGGAGTTACTATAGGAATTTACAATGGTAAGGAATTTGTTCCTGTAGAAATAACCCCTGAGATGGTGGGACATTATTTAGGAGAATTTGCACCTTCAAGAAGAAGAGTTTCACACGGTGCCCCTGGAGTGGGCTCTACAAAGTCTTCCCAGTATGTTCCATTGAGGTGATCTGATGCCCTATTCAAGAACTGATATAGATGAAACAAAAACTGCAAAAGTTTATGGAAAGAATATGAATATTTCCCCAAAACATAGTAGGGAGATATGCAATACGATTAAAGGCATGAAGATCGAAAGGGCAAAGGAATTACTAGAAAGTACAATTAAACTAGAAACTCCTATACCATTCAAAAGATATTACAAAAAAGTCGGCCACAAGAAAGGACTTTCAAAATGGTTTGCTGGAAGATACCCAGTAAAAGCATCAACAAATCTCTTAAAACTTCTTAAGGAAGCCGAATCAAATGCAGAATATAAGGGATTGAACACAACAAAACTAAGAATAATTCATGCATCTGCTTACAGAGGCAGAGTAATCCCTGGTTTTATGCCAAGAGCTTTTGGAAGAGCTTCACCATATAACAAGGAGCTTACAAATGTCGAGATAATCGTGGAGGAGAGATAATGGCCATTGAGAGAAAGTTTATAGAAGAGAGTGTTTCCAATTTAACGATTGACGAATTCCTTGGAGATTCACTAAAGAGAGCTGGCTATGCGGGGATGGATATAAAGAGAAATCCTCTTGGGACTCGAGTTACAGTTTTCGTGCAGAAGCCTGGAATTGTTATAGGGAAAAGAGGAAGGGCCATTAAAGATTTGACAGACCAACTTGAAAGGCCTCCTTTTAATCTCGAGAATCCTCAGATTGAAGTACAGCAAATTGAGAATCCAGATCTTAATGCGGATGTAATGGCATTTCAGCTTGCAAGTGCTATTGAGAGAGGAGAACATTATAGAAGAGCAGCTTACAATTACCTTAGGAGAATAATGAGGTCTGGGGCAAAAGGCGCTGAAATTAAGATTTCAGGAAAACTCAGTGGAGAAAGAGCCCGTTCAATGAGATTTGCCGAAGGATATCTAAAAAAATGTGGAGATCCAGCTATAGAACATGTAAGAGTTGGGTATTCGCCTGCAAAGAAGAAACTCGGTATAATCGGAGTTGTAATCAAGATAATGCCTCAAGACGTATCACTGCCAGATGAAATAAAGTTTAAGTAATAGGTGTATAATAATGGCAATATATAGAGTAGACGATATAAGAGACCTTTCGGTTGAAGAAATTGAAAATAACATAGATGAACTTAAAAGCGAATTGTCAAAGGAGAGGTCTTTACTTGCTACAGGTAGCGCACCAGAAAATCCCGGAAGGATAAGGGAGCTTAGAAGGACTATAGCAAGATTAAAAACAATAAAGGCTGAAAAGGAGAAGCAAAATGAGTGAGATTTGTGCAGTTTGTGGTCTTCCCAAAGATCTTTGCGTCTGTGAAGAAATCGCTAGGGAGGAACAACAAATACGCATTTTCACCGAAAGAAGAAGATTTGGAAAACTTATGACGGTCGTTGAAGGAATCGATTCATCAAATATTGATATCAAGGATTTGTGTACAACTCTAAAGACAAAATGTGCATGTGGTGGAACTTCAAAAGACGGAAAGATTGAACTTCAAGGAGCTCACAAGGACAAGGTTAAAAAAATACTAATTGACCTTGGATTTAGTAAGGACATGATTGTAGTCTCATGAATCACATAATACTCCTGGGGAAACAAGTCGAGGTAATCCAAAGCTCAAATAGATACGAAGTTGGCATTAAAGGACTGGTCATTGAGGATACAAAAAATAAGATAAAAGTAAGGGCAGAAAATGGAGTAAAAATCTTAATAAAAAATAGTATAGTCCTGATGATTAACGATAAAAAAATTGATGGTAATTTACTCATAGGGAAGGAAGAAGAAAGAATCAAGAGGATGTGATGTGATGATCGGCATCGATGTAAAAGAACCAAAAAAAAGTTGTAATAATGAAAAATGTCCATTTCACGGAACTTTACCTGTCAGAGGCAAATTAATGGAAGGGAAGATTGTAAGCGATAAGATGAATAAAACAGTCGTCGTTAGAAAAGAGTTTATGACAAAACTTGACAAATATGAGCGATTTGAAAAGAGAAGCACAAGGGTTTCAGCACATATTCCTGACTGTATTAACGCAAAAACAGGTGACGATGTGAAAATAATGGAATGCAGACCATTAAGCAAGACAAAAAAGTTCGTTGTTGTTGAGGTGATCTGATGGCGAAAGGTGCAGGAGCAACTCGTGGAAGGTCAACTGTAAGGCCTGGCAGATTTCACACAACCGGAACAAGATTAGTTTGTGCTGACAATACCGGTGCAAAAGAACTTGAAATTATTGCGGTAATCAATTACAAAGGTACCTCTAGGAGATATCCAAAAGCCGGTGTTGGCGATATGGTAATGGTAGCCGTTAAAAAGGGCAGACCAGATGTCAAAAAGAAAGTATTGCCTGCCGTTATAATAAGACAGAGAAAAGAATACAGGAGAATAGACGGTACACGAATTAAATTTGAAGATAATGCAGCCGTTATTACTGGTGACGACGGCGTTCCAAAAGGCTCCGAGGTAAGGGGCCCTGTTGCAAAAGAAGCAGTTGAAAAATGGGTAAGAATTGCTAACGTTGCAAGTATCATAGTATAGAGGGAGATAAGAATGTTTAAAAAATACTCAGGAAAACCATCAAAGCAGAGAAAAAGGCACTTTAATGCGCCACTTCATAAAAAACACAATTTAATGTCTTCTCACGTATCTGCACATCTCAGAAATAAAGTAGATATAAGATCACTGCCCTTAAGAAAAGGTGATAAGGTCAGAATAATGAGGGGAGATTTCAAAGATCACGAAGGCGAAATAACAAAGGTGGATCTCAAAGCAATTAAGGTATACGTAGACGGTGCAGTTGTAGAGAAGGCAGATGGAACAAAAATTGAGTATCCTATACACCCTTCAAATATAGAGATTATTGATATTGACAGAAAGGATGAGATGAGAGATAAAGCTATTGGGAGAAAGGGAGAATAAGGTGGTAACGTGGGGAGAAAAGGACAGAGAAGATCATTAAAAAGATTATTTGCTCCAAAAAATTGGAGAATTGAGAGAAAAGTCAAGGAATGGACAGTAAAACCTATTCCAGGCCCTCATTCTAAGGAGGTATCAATTCCGATTACAATCTTACTTAGGGATTATCTTGGGCATGCCACAAATAGGAAAGAGGTAAACTTTATCCTAAACAATGGGGATGTTCTTGTAAACGGAAGGACAATAAAAGATTCCAGCTTTCCTGTGGGTATTATGGACGTTATAGAAATTCCTAAAACAAAGGAATATTTCCGAGTATTATTTGACAAGAAAGGGTCCGTAAATCTTCTTAAGATAGATGAATCTGAAAAGAACACTAAGCTCTTTAAATTGATCAATAAGACAATCGTTAGAGGAAAGAAAGTTCAATTAAATCTCCATGACGGAACAAACTTATTATCTGGAGAAAGTTACACAACATCTTCAACATTAGTAATGAAAGTTCCAGATATGAAGATTGTAGATTCATTTGAATTTAAAGAGGGTTACATTGGACTAGTCATAAAAGGTAAAAACGTTTCGAAGATAGGTAAGATTTCAAAGATAACCCCATTTGGAATTTATAAAGATGCAGTATTATTAGAATCAGGAAATGACAAGTTCCAAACATTGAAGGATTATGTGCTTGTCGTTGGAAAAGATTCTCCCATAATTAAACTTGAGTGAGGCTGGCAAAAATGGAAGAGATACTAAAAAATTGGGAAAATCCTATGAGAAAACCATACCTATCAAAAGTAACAGTTAATATTGGTGTAGGCGAGTCAGGAGAAAAACTAGAAAAAGCTAGGGCACTTCTTGAATTTCTTACAGGTCAGGCACCTGTTAGGAATAACGCTAGACAAACCAATAAAGATTTTGCAATTAGAAAAGATGAACCTATTGCAGTTTCTGTTACTCTTAGAAAGCAAAAGGCTAGTAAATTCCTTATGAGAACTCTAGAAGCTGTGGAGTTTAACCTAAAGGAAAGAAGTTTTGATAATCGCGGTAATTTCTCTTTTGGCATAAAAGAGCACATAGATCTTCCTGATGTTCAATACGACCCAGATGTCGGAATATTTGGGATGGATGTCTGTGTTAATATTCAAAAGAGAGGATTAAGAGTAAAAGAGAGAAGAATTAAAAAGAGCCACATACCCATAAAGCATCAGTTGACTAAAGAAGAAGGGATACTGTTTGCTAAACAGGAATTTGGGGTGAAAATTATATGAATAAAAAGTTTGGAGTAGGCTCAAGAACATGCAGACGCTGTGGTACTCATCGTGCAATCATAAGAAGATATAATCTTATGGTCTGCAGGCGCTGCTTTAGAGAAGTTGCCAGAAAAATTGGCTTCAAAAAATATCATTAGGTGATTAAAGATGAAAATAGATCCTTTGGCCGACGCACTTTCAAATATTTATAATTATGAAAATGCTAGAAAGTCCGATTGCGTTATCCCTGCATCAAAACTTATGGGTAATATCCTAAGAATTATGCAGAAATGGGAATATATAGGAGCATTTGAATTTATAGATGATGGGAAGAACGGCCAATTTAAAGTTGAATTACTAGGGGCTATAAATAAGTGTGGAGTTATAAAACCAAGAACCCCCGCAAAGAATCATGAACTTGAGGATTGGGAAATGAGATACCTCCCTGCAAAGGAATTTGGAATACTAATAATGACCACTCCAAACGGAGTAATGTCCCACAAGAAGGCTAAGGAGCAAAACATTGGAGGCATTCTATTAGCTTATGTTTACTAGGTGATGTTTATGGTACAGCATGTCGAATGGTTTATTGATATCCCAGAATCTGTAAAAGTTACAATAGATGGGGCTAGAGTTAGTGTAGAGGGGCCAAAAGGTAAGTTGGAGAGAGATTTTCACTTAAAGAACCTTAAAATGGAGAAGTTAGAAGACGATAAAACTATCAGAGTGTCAATGCTTCACGCATACAAGAAAGAAAAGGCTATGATAGGTACCATCAGTTCACATCTAACAAATATGGTAAAAGGTGTTTCAGAAGGATTTGAGTATAAGATGAAAATTATATACGCACATTTTCCAATGAACGTTAAATTAGTTGGCAAGCAACTTGTGATATCAAATTTTCTTGGTGAAAAGAGTCCTAGAAAAGCTAATATTTTTGGTAATGCGACGGTAAAAGTTACCGGTGAATTTGTCACTGTAAATGGTATTAACTTAGAAGAAGTTGGTCAAACTGCAGCCAATATAGAGCTTGCTACAAGAGTAAGAAAGAGAGACCCAAGAGTATTTCAGGATGGTATTTATTTATTCGAAAGGGATGGAGCCCCAATATAGGTGAGATAATATGAATTTACGATTATTAAGGGTGAGAAAAAAGCTTAATAGCAAAAGGCCAAAATTTCTAAGAACTGAAACATGGAAGAAGAAGTCCTTTAAAAACAATCCTAAATGGAGAAAACCTAGAGGTAAAGATAACAAGATGAGAATGAAAAGAAGCGGAAAGCAACCTCTAGTTTCAGTTGGATACAGGGGACCAAAAGAAGTCAGAGGCACACACGCATCTGGCTTGAAAGAGGTCATGATTACAAACCCAGGACAACTTGATGGTCTTGAAAATGTCATAATTAGAATTAATGCAACTGTTGGAAACAAAAAGAAGATTGAGATAGTCAAAAAAGCTGTTAAATCTAATCTTAAAATAGCAAATCCAGCATTGACATATGTAAAAGTTATGTCAGTTGAAGAATTCGAGGCTATTGAACATATTAAAGATCATATCCAAAAATTAATAGTTCCACTTAGACTTGAGAGTGATATAAGGTCTGAGATAGTGAGAAAAGCAGAAGACGTCGGTATACTGGTGGAGGAATGATCATATGGATCTAAAAGTTCAGAAAAGACTTGCATCACAGTTATTAAAATGCGGTGAAGGCAGAGTCTGGATTGACGGTAACAGCGCGCCAGAAATCTCTATGGCAATTACAAGAGAAGATGTCAGAAAATTGATCGACAGCGGCAAGATTAAGAAGAAACAGGAAGCCGGAATATCAAGACATAGAGCAAGAGAGAGACACGTTAAAAGAAAGAAAGGAAGAATGAGTGGATTTGGGTCCAGAAAAGGAAAAGCCACTGCAAGATATCCTAAGAAGAGAAGATGGATTAATACCATAAGGCCATTAAGGAGAACTTTGATTGGGCTAAGAGAATCTAAAAACATTGACAAAGGTTCATACAGAAAACTTTATAGGATGGCTAAAGGTGGAGCTTTTAGAAGTGTTTCTTACATGAGTAATTACATAAAAGAACACGGCCTTGTGTCAGAGAAGAGGAAGAGGTGAAGCAATGGCAACTGGACCGAGATCAAGAGTACCTTTTAAAAGAAGAAGAGATGGTAAGACTAACTATAGGAAAAGGCTAGCCTTAGTCAAATCTGGAAAGAATAGGGTCGTAATTAGAAAATCACTGAATAATATACTAATCCAAATTGTAAGTTCTACATTTGAAGGAGATAAGACGCTTATAACAGCCTTTTCAAAGGAATTAAGGGATATGGGTTGGAACTTCCACTGCGGTAACACACCTGCAGCATATCTTACAGGATACCTTTGCGGTAAAAAGGCTAAAGAGCTTGCAGATGAATTCGTACTGGACATAGGCCTTCAAAGATCCATAAAAGGTGGAAGGAACTATGCAGCGTTGAAAGGATTTATTGATGCAGGATGCAAAGTTAACGTAAATGAAAGTATATTCCCTCCAGAAGACAGAGTAAAGGGAGGAGATATCTCCTCATATTATGAAGGTCTTGACGGATCTTTAAAAGAGAAGATATTTTCAAATTATTTAAAGAATAAGACTGATCCTTCAAAAATGCCAGGGATGTTTGAAGAGATTAAATCTAAAATAGACAAGCTATGAGGTGTATGTAATGCCAAGAAAGAAAAAAGAAATCATCGAAGAACCTGTTGAGGAAGTTAAAGAAGAACCATTAGAGATCCTTGAGACCAAAGATATAATAGAAGAACCAAGTGAAATTGTTGAAGACATTCCTGAAGGCGCATTGGAAGAAACTTCCCTGGATGATGAAATTATTGAAGAAGATGTAGCCGTCGAAGAAGAAGTACTTATTAAAGATACTACCTCCGAAGAAGAAGTTATAAAGAAACTATCTATTGTTGAGAAAAAAAGACTTGAAGAAGAGAGAAAATCTATGGGAAATAGGTGGACTCCCAAGACAAAACTTGGCAAGATGGTAGCAAACGGAGAGATTACCGATATTTCACAGATATTAAATAAGGGCCTTAGAATAATGGAACCTGAGATAATAGATGTACTACTACCAGAAGTCACTGACCAGAATAACCAGGAAGTTTTAAACATCAATATGGTCCAAAGAATGACTGACTCTGGAAGAAAAGTTAGATTTTCAGTAATGGTTGTCATAGGTAACAGAAATGGCTATGTTGGAATTGGCAAGGCCAAAGCAAAGGAAGTTGGACCTGCAATTAGAAAAGCAATCAATAATGCCAAACTTAATGTTATTCAAGTTAAGAGAGGATGTGGCAGTTGGGAATGCAAATGCGGTACAGCCCACACAGTTCCATTTAGGGTTACTGGTAAGGCAAGCAGTGTCAATGTAACTTTAATACCAGCTCCAAACGGTTTGGGCCTTGCAGTAGGCGGGGTCGGTAAGAAAATCCTATCTCTTGCAGGAATAAAAGATGTATGGTCAAAGACAGATGGTCAAACACAGACAACAGTTAACTTTGCGAATGCAGTAATGGACGCCCTTTATAAAACAAACACAATGAGTGCACAAGAGAGAGATATTAAAGTCATAGGTATTGTCACAGGAAATACTAATTAGGTGAGATTATGAACAGATTAGCTGTTATAAGAGTAAGAGGAAGGGTCGATGTAAGAAACGATATACAAGACACCCTAAAAATGCTTAATTTAACTAAGTCAAATCACTGCGTTATAATAGACGATAGAGAGTCTTTTTTAGGAATGTTACAAAAAGTAAAAGATTACGTCACATACGGACCGATTGACACCGCTACTCTATCCAAACTCATAATAAAGTGGGGAAGGTTAGAGGGGGATGTTCGAATAAGTGAGGAGTATGTTAAAGAAAAGAGTGGAAAAGACTTAGAGGCTTTTTGTAAAGATTTCTTAGAGTTTAAAAATGAGCTTTCTGACCTTGATTTGAAAAAGGTATTCAGACTTCATCCTCCTCATAGAGGCTATGAAGCAACAAAGAAACCATATACCTTAGGTGGAACTCTAGGCCCAAGAGATATTGAAATCAATGGCCTTATCCAAAAAATGATTTAGGTGTTTTAAGATGATCAGAGTAAAAAAGAAAAGTACAAAAATGAGAGGATTTAGAACATGCGGCGGTGGCTGCTCTAAGAAAAGAAGGGGGGCAGGCCATAGGGGTGGCAGAGGTCTTGCCGGAAGCGGTAAGAAAAAGAAAACAAAATGGACAAGAACAATAATCACTATGCCTGGTCACATTGGAGCCTACGGATTTTCTAGAGATTCTTATTTAAGAAAAGATCCATCATTCATAAATGTTGGAGCCATTGAAGAAAAGCTCAACTCTTTAATTGGTAAGAACATTGCTGAAAAGAAAGATGGAAAAATATACGTCGATGTTTCAAAACTAGGCGTTAAAAAGGTATGTGGAAAAGGAAACGTAAAAGGAGTTTATGTTATAACAGCAAACGAATTCTCTAAAAAGGCAGAAGAGAAAATCTTATCCGCCGGGGGAGAAGCTGTAATTATAGGTGACAATTAATGAGTGCCATTGAAGGATTTCAGCAAAGCATCTTTAGGTTCTTACCTGAGGTTACATTACCTAAAAAACGTATTAATCTAAATAAGAGGATCATCTGGAGCGGATTGATGTTATTCATCTACTTCATACTTGCTGAGATACCTATCTATGGGATAACTGGGAGCCAGATTGATTATTTTGCAGGCCTTAGGGCCATCATGGCAGGAGAAAACGGCTCAATTCTAACTTTAGGTATAGGGCCAGTTGTTACTGCAGGAATTATAATGCAATTGCTTGCAGGATCAGAAATTATAAAATTCGATCTTTCATCCCCTAAAGGAAAAGCATCTTTTCAAGGTACCCAAAAAATCCTAGCAATTTTCCTATGTTTTTTTGAAGCTGCAATATGGATATTAGGTGGTGCATTTGGAAGGCCTGATAGTTCATTTTTGATAGGGTTCATGATAGTGCAGCTTGCTATAGGTGGACTTTTGGTATTAATGATGGATGAAGTTGTCACAAAGTGGGGATTTGGATCTGGTATTTCTCTATTCATAGCCGCAAATGTTTCTCAAAGAATATTGTGGGAAGCATTCAGTTTTGCCAAGTCACCAATAAATCCTGACGAGTTTGTTGGGGCTATACCCGCATTTATAAAATCATTTATAGATGGGCAACCTGTTTGGATTAGAGGGGGCTTACTTCCGGATATAACACAAGTTTTCTTCACATTAATTGTATTCGTAATTGTAGTCTATGCTGAAGGAATGAGATTAGAAATACCTTTATCGTATGGTAAGTTCCGAGGAGCAAGGGGTAGATACCCAATAAAGTTCTTATATGCTTCAAATATCCCTGTCATTCTTGCAGCAGCATTATTTGCAAATGTTCAGCTATTTGCTAGAATTTTAACTAGCAGAGGACTCAATTGGCTTGGAACATTTAATGAGTTTGGGGGGCCAAAGAGTGGATTAATTTATTATCTGACACCCCCTCAAAGCATTGAAGTCTTAATTAATGAACCTTTAAGGGCAATAATATATTTGGCAATATTTATATCACTTTGTGCTATGTTTGCAGTCCTTTGGATAGATTTAACTGGCATGGGGCCAAAAGAAGTTGCCAAAAAACTTCAAGGCTCAGGGATGCAAATACCTGGATTTAGACGAGACATTAGGATATTAGAAAAAGTTCTTGACCGATATATCCCTCCAATTACTCTAATGGGAGGAATATTTGTAGGGCTTCTAGCAGCATTTGCTGATTTCACAGGGGCTCTTGGTACTGGTACAGGAATTCTTTTAACAGTCGGTATAGTGTATAGACTGTACGAGGAACTAGCAAAAGAACAAATGGGTGAAATGATGCCGGGATTAAGGCAATTTTTAGGTTAGGTGAAAATAATGGGAATAGTTGATGCCATATTAAATCCGATATATAAGGCGCTGGACATAGCATTTGGATGGCTATTTGACTACGGTTCAATGTACGCCATCTTAGTGGTAGCCATAGTAATAGGAACCACCCTGACGTTAGTTCAGTACCTTCTTGTAGACCAAAAGGAACTCAAAGCGATGAGGACAGAAACTACTGCATTCCAGAAAGAAATGCTTTCAGCACAAAAGTCAAACGATAAGAACAGAATAAAAAAGCTTCAAAAAAAGAAAGGTAGAATAGATGAAATGCAAGGCAAACTAATGTCAATGTCATTTAAACCCTTGTACATAACTATGATACCGATATTTATCTTCTTTTCATGGCTTAGACTCTCCCCTGCTGCAAATGTTGTTGATCCAGTAGTTGTAAAACTACCTTTTGACACACTTCTTGTGCAGCTGTTTCACAGGGGGAGCCCAGCTGAGTTACAGACTGGCGATTGGCTAGGCTGGCTTGGATGGTATATATTTTCAAGTTCAGTAGTATCAAATATACTTAGAAAAATAATGGGAATGGCTTAGAGGTGAAAAATTATGCCGAGACCGATGTATAGATCAAGATCTTTAAAAAGAAAAAAAGTGAGAACACCCTCTGGAAAGGTAGTAACACATTACAGAGAAAAGAGAACTGGAACACCTCATTGTGGTGAGTGTGGAGCTATTCTTGGTGGAGTGCCACGAGGTTTGAGATCTTACGAAATGAGAAGATTACCAAAAACTAAAAAGAGACCAGAAAGAAAATTTGGAGGAGTTCTCTGCCCAACATGTACAAGTGACCTAATTAAAAAGGACGTAAGAGGACAACTTTAATGCGTGTGACTATCGGAGGGCCCCCGGGTAGTGGGAAAACAACTGTATCAAAAATTGTTTCAAAGGAACTTCGATATACTCACATATATACTGGAGATATTTTTAGAAATCTTGCTAAAGAAAGAGGTATGTCTCTTGAGGATTTTTCTAGATTAGCTGAGAAAGATCACTCAATAGATCTTGAAGTAGATCAAAGACAGAAAGAATTAGGAACCAAGGATGATATAATCCTTGAAGGTAGAATGGCAAGATTTATGATTGTTCCTGATTTGAGTGTATGGATTACCGCCCCTTTTGAAGAGAGGGTTAGAAGAATATCTCAAAGGGAAAATCTCGCATATGATGTGGTCTTTAAAGATACGGAAAAAAGAGAAAAAAGTGAAATAAATAGATATCAAAAGATTTATAATGTGGATATATCTAATCTGGCTTCATATGATCTTGTGATTAACTCGCACAGATTAAGTGCTGAGGGAGTAAGCCAGATCATAATTGTAGCCATAAATAACATATCACCGGTACCAAAGGGCGACCGGGTATAAATTGGAGGTGACGTAATGGCAATGGACGTAGGAAGAGTTTGTACAAAACTTTTAGGAAGAGAAGCAGATAAGAACTGCGTTATTGTGGAAATCGTAAACAAGAACTTTGTTGTTGTTTCCGGACCAAAAGAGTTAACAGGTGTTAAGAGGAGAAGATGCAATCTAAAGCATCTTGAGCCTTGGGACGTAAAAATCAATGTTGAAAAAGGTGCATCTGACGATACCCTTAAGGAGGCCATACAAAAGGCCAAGGTAGAGGGGTACAGTTGAACGGGTCCGATGGAGACATATTATACAAATCAAAGGACAAGACAAGTTCTAGGTATGGAAAAAAACCAGAAGACCGAAATTTAAACGAACTTTTGCAAAAAGGAATTGTCAATATAGATAAGCCTAGAGGTCCTACCTCACACGAGGTAACTTCTTGGGTAAAGAAAATTCTTGGCATATCCAAAGCTGGTCATTCAGGAACGCTTGATCCTAACGTTTCAGGAGTATTACCTGTGACACTTGGGAAAGCAACAAAACTTGTAAAACTTTTAATGACTTCCAATAAGGAATATGTTTGCACACTTCATCTTCAAAAGGATGTTCCAAGAAATGACCTTATGAGGGTATTGAAAGAATACGAGGGTGTCTTATACCAGAAACCACCCGTTAAAAGTGCCGTTAAGAGAAGGGTTAGAACTAGGAAAGTTCATTACCTAACACCGATTGAAATAGAAAACAAAGATGTTCTCATGAGAGTTGGCTGTGACGCTGGAACTTACATAAGAAAGCTTTGTTACGACATGGGGCTTTCATTGGGGTGTGGTGCAAGCATGGAAGAACTCCGAAGGACTAAAACTGGGGTATTTGGCGAGGAATCTACAATACGGCTCCAAGACCTTCTTGATGCAAAAGTTTTCTCCATCGAAGAAAACAATGAGGACATCCTGAAGAAGTATATAGTGCCTTATGAAATTGTACTTGAGCCATTAAAGAAGATATGGATTAAGGATACTGCAGTGGAAGCAATATGTCAAGGTTCGATGCTTACTGCGCCTGGAGTGTCTAAGCTTCAAAGTGGTATATCAAAAGGAGATACAGTCGCTATACTGACACTTAAAAATGAAGCCGTTTCAATTTCAGAAGCTGAAATGACGTCAGAAGAGATATTAAAAAAAGACAAAGACATTGTTGCAAAACCATCAACTGTACTTATGGAAACAGGGATATATCCAAGGACGTGGAACTAATGCCGCACTATTACTCTGAAGATGTCACAGCACCATTGAAAATAGCAAGGATTTCAGAGATGATACTGGGAAAAATGTACCAATTTGACATAGCACCCGGTGTATTCTCTTCAAAGAAATTGGATAAAGGAACTATGGCATTATGTGAACTAATGGAGCTAAATAAAAGCCACAAAGTACTTGATATGGGATGTGGATATGGCGTATTAGGGATCGTTGCATCTTCTTATGTTTCGGATGTTCATATGAGGGACATAAATAAAAGAGCGGTATATCTCACAAAAAGAAATATAAAGCTCAATAATATAAAAAACGCATCGGTAAGTCAAGGAAACCTTTATGAAGACCTTGATATGTTTAATATTATATTGACAAATCCACCGGTATCTTCGGGGATGGACTTAGTCGGGCTTATGATAGATGAAGCACCAAAACATTTATATGAAGGTGGAAATCTACAACTTGTAATACGAAAAGGCGTAAATATTATAAAAGAGAGACTAGAAAAAAGCTTTGAAAAGGTGAATATAAAGAAGAAATATGGATATTATATTATATTTGCTTCATAGCCGGGGTTGCTGAGCTTGGTACGGCGCGGGCCTGGAAAGCCCGTTCTCCTCTGGAGTGCATGGGTTCAAATCCCATCCCCGGCGCTATGGTGATTATATGGATGAAGAAGTAAAAGGTATTGTTCGTGTACTAGGTACAAACATAATGGGAAACGACATCTTTGAAGTTGGTATATTGAAAATAAGAGGTGTCGGACCAGTTATGGCTAGGGCTGTAGCCCAAGTGGCAGGTATATCCGCCAAGACTAAGGTAGGAAATATACCGCCCGAAAAAATAAAGATAATTGAGACGATTATTGAGAATCCTATAAATAATGGTATTCCCGTATGGCTTGTTAATAGGCGAAAGGATTATGAAACCGGCGAGAATGTACATGTCGTTGGTCCAAAATTATTAATGTCATTGAGGGAAGATCTTAACAGGATGAAAAAGATGAAGAGTTACAAGGGTGTTAGGCATCAACTTGGACTTCCTGTAAGGGGACAAAGAACAAAATCCTCATTTAGAAAAGGAACCTCATTAGGTGTCCAGAGAAAGAAGGCGGCAAGGTGATTTAAGTGGGAGATCCAAAAAAAATCAGACGTAAATATGATAAACCATCACATCCATGGCAAAAAGATAGAATTGATTCTGAAAACGTATTGATGAAAAAATACGGACTTGCCAATAAAAAAGAGATATGGAAAGCTTTGAGTTTCCTTAGAAATGTAAGGAGACAGGCAAGAGGACTACTGGCTAGCCATGATGAAGCGTCAAAGAGGCAGACTATTGACCTTATAACAATGCTTCAGAAGTATGGGATATTGAAAGAAGAGTCAACATTAGAGGAAGTATTGACATTGTCTTTAGAAGATATTCTTGATAGAAGACTACAATCACTTGTATTAAGGAAAGGATTAGCAAAAACACCAAAACAGGCAAGACAGTTTATTGTTCATAAACACATTATGCTAAACGGTGCCAAAGTATCAATTCCAAGCTATTTAGTTCCTAAAGCTATTGAAAATTCAATTGGATATTCTGTTAGGTCGTCATTAAATGATCCAAGCCATCCAGAAGTCCCGAAAAAAACTGTAATTGAGGAGGGTAATTAATGCCAAAAGAAGGTGGAAGATGGGGAGTAGCTCATATATATGCTTCATATAACAATACTCTTATTCATATCACAGATCTAACTGGTGCTGAGACTATAAGCAGAGTTACAGGCGGTATGATAGTAAAAACAGGTAAAGATGAATCATCTCCTTATGCTGCAATGAAAGCAGCGGCAAAGGCAGCCGAAGAGGCTATAGAAAAAGGCGTAGTAGCAGTTCACATAAAAGTTAGAGCTCCAGGAGGAAACAAGGCAAAGACTCCCGGTAGGGGGGCCCAAGCAACTATAAGAGCACTTACTAGAGCAGGGCTACGAATTGGAAAGATCGAGGATGCTACACCTATACCTCACGATGGTACAAGGGCCAAAGGGGGCAAGAGAGGTAGAAGGGTATAATGGAAATAGAGATATTCAAAAAAGACGACAGAGAATTAAAATTTTTGGTCAGGGGAGTATCTGTACCATTAGTCAATGCTTTGAGGCGTATATTTATTTCTGAAATGCCCTCTATGGCTGTTGACTATCTTAAATTTTATAAAAATAATTCTCCAGTTTTTGATGAAATAATAGCCCACAGAGTTGGTTTAATTCCTTTAAACAACGCATCTGAAATTTACATAACTCCTGAAGAATGTGGATGTACCGAAGGATGTGAAAAATGCTCAGTTACTTTATCTCTTGAAAAATCAGGGCCATGTACCGTTTACTCGAAGGATTTAGTATCTGGTGACCTAGATATTTATCCAATGCTTGAAGATATACCAATTACTAAGCTTGGAGAAGGTCAAGAATTAAAGTTTGATGCAGTGGCAAGAATTGGAACGGCAGAGGACCATGCTAAATGGCAAATAGCAAATGCCGCATACAAATACGTTCCTAAAATTGAATTTAACTTAGAAAAATGTGACTTTTGTGAAGAATGTGTTCCCAAGTGCCCTAAAGAGATTCTTTACAAAGAAAAAGACCAAATGAAAGTAAAAGATATTTACGAATGCACTATGTGCAGGGCATGCGAAGAAGCCTGTGAGCAAGGTGTAATTAAAATATCTTATGAAAATGACGCATTTATATTCTTTGTTGAATCTTATGAGAATATGAATGTTAATGATTTAGTCTCAAAAGCTTTGGACATGCTGTCCACAAAATTGGACGATTTAAAAAATCTTGTTGAAACCATTTGAAGCGCGGGGGTTGCCGAGCATGGTCAAAGGCGCAGGATTGAGGGTCCTGTTACGTAGGTATTCGTGGGTTCGAATCCCATCCCCCGCACTTTTTTACCTATTTCTTAAAATTCTAAGATCATTATCTTTAATTTTGTTATTGATTTTTATTATATATGACATTTTTTATCAAATATTAGGAGGACTTAACTATTTTTAGTATTCCTACAATTGCCGATATAATAATTGTTTTTTCATACAATCAGCGAAAAGTTTATATACTTAAAAATATATTTTATTATGTAATTATGTGCAATATGACATAAATTACAGGAGTCCTTATTATGGCAAGAGATAGAACATATGTTGATTTAATAGATGAGATAAAAGGAACAAAGGATCTAAAAGTAATAGAAGAATGCCTAACTGATATAACGTCAAAATATGGGTCAGGGGCTGCAAACAAGGCTATCGGCACGTGCGGACTAGAAAAATTGGGCGTAAAACAAAGATAATTTATATCTCGAATATTTAATTTTTAATTATATTTCTAAAAAATATTTGAGAATATTTTTTTCACATTTTCAATGAAATTAGATTCATTTTTCTTTTCAAACTCGGATTTGTAATTAATATTAATCTTATAAAGATTCTGCGGTGAATCAAGTGGCGATTTTATTATACTATTTTCAGTGTCAACTTCAAAATAATAATAAAGAAACTCATTTTTTTCTGGATTAATATCTAGGGAGTAACTTCCGTTTCCTTCATTATTCATCTTTAAAACAATAAATGAATTATTCGTTTCATGCGAGTAATATAAATAAGTGTTGGACACATTTGTTTCCAATAACTTCATCGAGAACCTTAAAGAAGTGGATACATTCGCATCTTCTGGTGTTGTATTTATTATGGGGCTATCAGTCACGGATGCATTTGCATAACTATCCTTGGTAGAAAATAACTTAGTAGCAATGTTATTACCCTCATTAGTTTCTATAATTATATTTTCTTCGTCAATAA
>Ga0105103_10000824_pt1 | contig 17502 bp, 24 predicted proteins | sample PPLLaktember2015_2_FD_79107 | JGI IMG/M metagenome (GOLD analysis project Ga0105103, IMG submission 79107) | Freshwater sediment microbial communities from Prairie Pothole Lake near Jamestown, North Dakota, USA - PPLs Lake P7 Core (6) Depth... | ecosystem: Environmental > Aquatic > Freshwater >...
AGGAGCTTCAGGAGCTGGAGGAGCTGGAGGAGCTTCAGGAGCATCAGGAACATCAGGAGCAGCTGGAGGAGGCGGTGGTGGAGGACCAGCTGGAATTTCAAATTTTATAGTTGGATCAGTCTTTCGAAAAAATTCAATACAACGGAATAACTCTTGTCCTGTAACACCTCTTCCTAATATGTAATCTCTTTCACTTTTTGTTATATTTGTTTTATCGGCAACGTACCTATCTAACCAATTTCGTACAATTGATTGACATTTAGGATTAGGAGGGTTATCTCCAGGAGCCGGAGGAGCCGGTGGTGGTGGAGGAGCATCAGGAGCTGGAGGAGGAGCATCCGGAGCTGGTGGAGGAGGAGCATCCGGAGCTGGTGGAGGAGGAGCAGCTGGTGGAGGAGGCGGTGGTGGTGGTGGAGGAGCAGCTGGGGGAGCACCAGGAGCTGGAGGAATATATCCAAAATTAGCAGAAATCTCAGCAAATGATTTCATAACTGTAGGAGTTTTGTACATCGCAGGAACATAGTCGATATCTTTTATTAAGTTTAATACTTGAGCTACGTTTTTTATATCATTTTCGTAACCAACATTTTTGTCAGGATGACAAAATGTAAGCAATTGTACTATTTTAAGCCCTCTTATTTTTCGTTTCAATGTGCTTGGATTGTTTTCAAAATGTAAATCACTTAAAAAATTAATTAAAGTTCGTTGATTTATACGGTTGTTAAATCCAGATATATTCAATCCTTTGTATTCTCCAGATTTTAACAAATTAAATATTTCAGGCGCTTCTCTTTCACATTGGCCTTGCCCACCATATTGAATCATGCCGCCACGCTGTGATTGAACAATTGGTTGTAGGAGCTGTTTTAACTCACTATATGGGTTTGTAACGATATATGATTTCATATCTTCTATTTTAACATCACTGTCTGTAACTTGAGCTTTCAAAGTATTTATCAATACATTTGCTGATGTATAGGCAGAGTTTTCAATAGGCTTATTGTCCTTATCAAGTTGAGGTTGTTTCTTAAGTTTTGTATTCAACTTTCCAAAATCCACAGCATACTGTTTTCCATCTACTGTAACGTTTCCCGGAGTTGTGTACTTGGCATTCTTTTTTATACCATCAGTGTATCCGGCATACTTTGCTTGTCCGACTAATTTATTGAACTGTCTAATAAATTCGACAAGACCTTCTTTGTAGGAAGCGTCTGTATCTTGGTCTACAGATTTCCCCGAAACGTCAAGTCCAACAATTTTTGACAATTCTGGACCAAACCCAAAAAAGTTTCCAGATAACACAACTTCATTTATCGGATAAGTTCCAACGTATCCCGCTTCTTTTGCTATATCTGCTTTCTTACTACGATTTGCGTTGTAAGCATCGTCATACAATTTAGAAACATTTTTTGTATGCTCATCTGTTAGATCCTCACTTTTGAAAAACCTGGAAAATTCGGTTTTGTGAGTTGATACATCTTTAGGTTCACCAAGTCGTCCATCCTTTTCACCGTAAAATTTCGCAAGTTCCTTATCATACTCTTTACCATATGCCTCCTGCTCACGAACAGACTTAGGAGGGTCGGCAGCTGATGTATAATCAGGGTTCATAGGAATTCCACGACTTCCATCTTCTCTACCTTTTTTACTTGCTTCACCACTTGCTAGACCAGTTGTCTTTCCAGCTACATCATCGTATGCCTTGTTGTAAATAGAGTTCACTTCGTCCCTATGTTTGGTGTCTGAATCGTAAAATTGTGAGAACTGATCAATTGTCAGCACATTCTTTTCAGCATTTTTTGTAGAATCTTCTTTTCCTCTGAATTCCGCATATGCCTTGTCGTATTCTTTTCCATACCCTTCACGCTCTTTCAACGGTAACTTACGATCATCAAATTTGATATCTCTCTTTTCACCTTTGGATCCCTGTTCTTTACCAGTTTTCTTGGCTTTCTCAATTTTTAGGGCATCTTCTCGTGGTATAGCTTTTGGCGATTGTAATTCTTTATATTCGCGTTCATAAATGTTCTTTGCGAATTTCTTGTCTTGATCAGATTTTAAACCATTACCATAATTTGAATCTATTGAAACACCTGCCGAAAAATCTTCTACTGCGTCCTGTAGAGCAGCTCTTGTAATAGCAAAAATACGCTTAACTTCATTTTTGTCAACGTCGTTGCTTCGGTATTGGTCAACTGCCTCCTCAATTGACAAACCATTAATTTTTCCTGAAAGATTGGGAATTGATTTTTGAAGAAGAATTCGAAGAACTCCTTTTAATCCAGAAAGAGCAGCATATTGAAGAGGTGTTATAGCTACATTTGGAATATCTGGGGTTCCTGCTGCGATAGGTTTAATTGTGACATTAACAGTTTGCTCAGGATCAAACGCAGGATCTAACAGTTCACGAGCTAGGCTACTAGGATTGGCATCGCGAATATATTCAAAAATTTCAGGGGAATCTGCTGGTAAAATAACACTACTCAGAGGTACAGGATCACGAACAGGGGTAGCATCCGGTACTATAGGACGTCCTTTTGGTTTATCATCTTTTGGAGCTTTTGAGGAAGTTGGCAGCTTATCTTCCGGATAAACACTATTTAATTGTCCAGCACCATCCTTTTTCTTGCCAGGAATACCAGTAAGTTTGTCAACCTTATCTTTTGGAACACCTAAAGCATCTGCTAAATTATTTATTCTTGTTTGTAGTGTCGCATCTGAAAGCGGAGTTTTATCTTTATTTGAAACATCTGAATTAATGCGGCCAGTTTCAGCAGCGAGAACCTTTCTTACTTTACCGTCAAAAACTCCTTCTTTTGAAGGATCTGCCTCTCTAAAAAGCTGACGAACGCGGTATTCCCAGCTCCACTTATAAAAATCAGGCGATATTGCTGCCATTATCTTTCACCTTGAATTTTAAATAGACAATTTGCTCATACAGAACTCAAGCTCGTCCTCTGTGAAGATATGCTGACAAAGTTTAATCATGTGATGGTTCAGCATCAAATAGAACTTGACATTGAAGAACCGATTGGCCCTAATACTTTGAACCAAGTTTGCCAGCAGCACTTCACATTCCTCTGCTGTTTTCCGAAAGGTTGGGTCCACAATTTCCGTGTTTGTTTGTGAAAAGTTGGGGAACATTTCGTGATATTTCAGGATGTGAATACGATGCTCTTCCATCCACTCTTCGGTCACTCGTCCCCCGCTTTCGATAAAGCGAGCAGTTCGCTCAAGTCGGCAGTAATTTTCGTAAGGATCAGAATACACGTCTGTGTCTTCATCGTCCTCCATAGTTATGGAATTCAATTCTTGATATACTGTTTCCATTGTTTTGCGATTCAAATTTGTTTTTCATAAAAATCCATTTTAAGCCTTGATCATTGAACCGAGAACCCAAATAGTAGCAGCAGCGCCCAGCTGTGCTAGAATGTATGTCAGAGCCTTTGCTTGACCGATCTTTCCAGAGAGGAGAGCCCAAGCGGTTATGGCAGGATTGAAATGACCGCCCGAAATACGACCACCCAAATAGATAGCAATCGCAAGAGCTGAAACGATCAGAAGAGGAGCTCCCGTAAAAGAAACAGCTCCAATTAACAAGCTTGTTCCCAAATACTCGACAACAGCAGGATTGTTCATTTGTATTGTTACAAACAAATGAAATATCTGATAATCAAAGGATGGTTAGGATTTGGTGATCGTTTAGAATCCCTAAAAATGGGAATCAAATACGCACTGGATCACAACTTGAAAGTTTATGTAGACTGGACAGATTCCATGTGGAGCCACGGAAATGAAAGTTTTTACACGTATTTCAAGTTGGTAAATATTCCCCAAATTGGTTCACTCGATGAAATTCCGGAAGAAGCCACAGTTTATCCTGCCTTTTGGAAGGACAATTTGAAACGTCCGTTTGATATCGAACTTATGAAAAAAACAAAAGAACTAAAATTAGATATTGAACAGTTTAAGAATGTACCTCCTGTAGACGTTGTCGTTTTATCAAATTGTGGATTCAGAAGTTTATTTTATGATAACACATTCTTTGCGAATGTATTTCGTGTTAGTGACCCACGTATTTTGACAAAAGTTCAACAGCGAAAAGTTCAGTATTCGCTTCCAACTATAATTGGAATTCACATTCGTGGAACCGACAAATTTAGGAATTCTGGCAAAAGAACTCTCGGCGTTCAATACGCAGCTGTAAATGCTGTGATGGAGGGAGCCCTAAACGGAAAACCCATGATTGTTGTTTCGGATGACAGGGAAAGCATGAAAATTTGGAAAAACTACTTTCCACAATCGGTTCTCCTGAGTGAAGTTTCTCTTCAGCAGTCCTCTATGAAAGGAAACCACAATTTGGGAAAAGAAGAATTAAAAGTTTCAAAAGATGAACTGAACGTGGATTTGTTGGTCGATTTTTTTACGCTGGCGCTTACAAGTAGAATTGTGGCAACAAACCGAGACAGTCGGTTTTCGCAGGAAGCGCGTAGACTTCACCCAGTAGTAAATAAGATTTTAGGACAATGAACCGGATTGAAGAGTGTATCCGAATTATGAAACAAGTTCGTGACATGGGATTTCCCACAGAGTATGAGCCTGTAAAAGAATTGTCTCGACGGCTGTCCGATTACGTAAAAACGGGGGAACCGTGGAGTGGAAAAATTAGGTTTCACGGATACGACCGTACTGCTCATGTAATCCTACCACGCAGGGCAGATCGCGAAATTTCAGTTGTCCTAAAATTTGAAAAACATTAAAAAATGTTTTAGAAACAGTTTAGTCGATGTCTGGACCTAGTACGGAAGGATGGGTTTCCTCATCCATATGCTCAATTGGTGGTGGAACAGCGTGATTCACATTGAACTTCACCACGAGTTGGCGAAGGTGCTCGTGTGGAGCATCATTAACAATCTTGCGTCGAGTATAAACTTGTACACTGGGATCGCGATCTGCGATCATATAATGTAGGTAGTCCTTTACTGCGTTGTCCCTTTGAAGACAGTTTGTACTGATCTTCGTATTTGGTACATAGTGATATGTTACACTGTCTCCTGTTTTGTGTGTAGTAGCATACTCCATGAGTACAACCTTTACTTCCGTGTGATGGTTTTCAGGTCGACGAGAGTAAGCAGCTCGAGAGCGGAACTTTTGAAAGTTCAAGTTAGACCTAACCCAATCCCAAACGACTACTCCCTTGGGATTCGTTCCAAAATCAGTAGCCTCATCGAGTAGAGTATGATAAAGAGACATCCTTATTGTGCTGTATTCTTCAATTTTGGGGGACAATCCGTTTTTCAAAATTATCCAAGTCGGCCAAATTTGATATTCGAAATATGATTAACAGCAATATAGAGAATATACACCCAAACAGTCAGAACATACAAAGATGTCCAAATGCGGACGCCAGTTGTTTTTGGAATCATATCGCCTGAACCACTCGTAGTCAGGTGACCTACTGAGTAATAAAAATAGTCAGCAAGCGTTGTGGCGCCTTCAATTTGTCCGGGAAAGAAAGTCAGTGTGATCATCGCAAATACAATGTTTATACTCACCGCAAACGCAAGCAGAGACAGAAACCTCTTCATCTTGTTAAAGAAAATGGAAAGAAAGTTCAGTTTAATATGAAGAACAAAATGCAGGCGTTCTTTGCGAAACCGACTCCACAAAAGTTGGCGGAACACATATATCACGAAGTTTTGGCAGCTCACGAAATAGGTAAGAGAGAATATAGGTATCCAATTCCAGCCAGCCTGTCAATTTCGTTCGTGAACGAAGTGATTGAGAGACTTGGAGAATACTTGCTGGATGTGGACGTAATTGAATTGAATTATGGGTACATCATAATCGATTGGTCGTAAAATGGAATGTTTATGAAGAAATTTAACAGTTTTTAATTAGCATGGATATCGAGTACGCAAACAAGTGTATTGACAAGATCCAGGAGGAGTTTGATGCCTTATTTGTCGCTCATCATTCTATGAAAAAGCATTACAATCTTACAAAATATGACATTGACTATTTGGAAGATTTGTATACAACAATTATAAAAAGAATACGAGAATACTACTTGTATTTGAAAAGCGTAGATATACTGCCAAAAGATTCATATCTTACAAAGTGGATTGACGAACACGATATTTATGAGCAGCTAGAAGTTGTTCAGTATTTCATTCAAAACGAGAAGAAGTTTATGGAAGACAAATAAAATGGAATTCGGTAATCTAAATTTTTAAATCTTGAAAAAATGATTTGGGCGGCAACTAAAATTCAGTTGTGGTGGAAAGGAATGAAGTGCGAGTATCAAGGAATGTATTGTTGTAATTATCATCCACGCCTCGATTTCAGAGGAAGGTGTCCACCTTGCCGACAGGAAGACAAATACAGATACGAAGACTACTAAAACGGAATTATCCCAAATTTTTAAATGAAAACAAAAAAATGAGTACACTTTACATTCTTCAGCTGGAGCATGGGAAGTGGTATGTCGGAAAGACGGACGATATAAATCGTCGTTATTCCGAACACAAAGCAGGGAATGGGTCAGAATGGACAAAAATACATAAACCTATAAAGATATTTCAAACTAAAGAATTGAAATCAGAAGAAGATGAAAATACACTTACCAAAGAACTTATGAAAAAACATGGAATTGAAAATGTTCGTGGCGGTTCATTTGTTCAAAGAAATATACCTGATTATGTAAAGAAAACTATTGAACTTGAAAAACGTGGAAACACAGATGCTTGCTTTAAATGTGGAGAACATGGTCATTTCGCAAAAGATTGTGATCATGAAGAAGACGAAGAGTCTGATGATGAAATTATAATTTGTGGAGACTGTAATAAAGAATTTGATTCTGATAAAGAATTTAATTCACATTATTGTAAACCAAACCCTAAATATTCTGGAGGAACAAGTCAATACGGAAAACACTGTAGTAGATGCGGGAGAACTGGTCACTTAGTTGAAGATTGTTATGCGTATACTACAATAGATGGTGAATATTTAGGAAAACCGTCTTATGAATTAGATTATTATACTTCAGATAGTGAGTAAAATGGATTTATACCGAAATTTTTAAATGAAAACAAAATGCCACGTAGTAACGATGGTTCTAAACCAGAGAGACATGGACAACCTTGGAAAGAAACTGAAGAAAAGTTTGTTCTTGAAAAAATTAGAGAAAAGGTTCCTGTTTGGAAAATTGCTGATGATGTAAAAAGAACTCCAACTGGAGTTTATTCACATCTTAAAGAAATCGCATCTCGAAATATCGATTCTGGAATGACTTTGGAAGAAGCATCTGAATTAACAGGAGTTACGATTATCGATATTCAAGAACATATGTCTCGAAAAGAATTAAGTCAAAAAATAAGATCTGAAAAAGGTCTTGTTCAACAAGAATTAAAATTTCCAATTCAAAAAGAAGAAACTTTACTTTCTGTAGCTATTGAAATTCGTGATCTTCTTAAAGAACTTATCGAAAAAAAATAAAAACGGATTGATATCGTACACTATTTTTGAATAGCACTTAAAATGGAAGATCAAAAGCACTCCTGGACTGAGCAAGAGCTTTGGACTGTTTGTGTGTGCTACAAGGAGCGTCTTCCTATTGAACTCGCTCTGCGTTTGACAAACACAACGAGCGAAAAGAGTATGAGAATGCGGTATCAAAATTGTTTGTTTCTGGAAAAGGGACGTGTAGAAAACGCACTGAGCCATGCTTCCAAAAAACATGTGGAAGTATGGAATGAAGTAGAAGAACTGTATTCAACGAAAACTCCGATCTACAAAAGAGACAGAGCTGACGTGTGTACGGATCGTATGCTGATTGGAGCAATGTTCGTATCTATGTGCGTTGCGCTGTTTTCGCTATCTCGCTTGTAAAAATGGATTTATAATGAAAATATCTAATATTTTTTACTTAAACTGGATGTCGTTCATTAAGAAGTTTCTCGATGAAAATGCGAAAGGAGGAGCACATGGATCACATTACATCTATTGGGTACCTCCAAAAATCTTTCAAGAATTGAATGTCAAACGCTGGAAGTACAACCGACCTGCTGACGAAGATCGTGTAAAAATTATTCAAGATTACATGAGAACGTCAAAGCGAGTAGATGGAATGATTTATCTCGCTCTGGTTGATCGTGAACTAGTCTGTTACGATGGGAATCATCGTCGTGAGGCACTACAAGGATTGGAAGAAATGGCTCCAATTCTTGTGGATGTTATTTGGGATACAACGGATACTGCTGTTGGAGAGGAGTTCAAAAGATTGAATGAATCTGTTTCAGTTCCAGAATTTTATAATGCCATCGAAGCTGATAACCAACTTCGTGAAAAAATTCGAGATGCTGTAGATATGTTTTGTAAAAATTATAAAGATCATAAAGTAGCATCAAAGAATCCTCATAGGCCACACTTTAACAGGGATGTTTTGTGTGATGAATTTTATCGAGTAATGAACGAGTTGGACATTGGAGTCGACGAACTCATGCGTAGACTTGAAATTTTGAACCGAACACTCATGAACCGTGATAAAGTTGGACTAACAGTTAAGGTTGTATCCAAATGCGAAAAGTCAGGATTATGGCTGTTTGCCTGGAATTCAAAACTTAACGCTAACGAACTTACGTAAAATGGATTAACAACGTTTATCAAATTTTTAACTTAAGATGATCCGATCAGTACTTGAAAAAATTCATAAGAACCCCGATTTACTGAAGGCAATCGCTACCGAAAAACAGGCATTTCTTCAAACGCAGGGGAATGTAGCTGCCCAGGGAAGTGGAAACAAGGTAACAGATCAGGAGGCATGTTTTGCGAGTATTTTAGAACAACACGGATACACGTTTCTACGCAAAAAAGACATTCCAATTGAAGTTAGTAGTTACAAATATCAGCCCAACGGAACACAGAAGAGCCCCGATTTTGAAGTGTATGACCGAGAATTAGATAAAACAATCAAGTTTGATTTGAAACATACAAACAGTAAAACCTTCTATTTTAATGATGGCTGGTTTGAGAAAGGCCTGATTTATGTAATCAGCTGGTCTCCAAGTAAAACACAAAACAATGTATTAATTGGATATGGCGACGATATTCCCACAACCGAAGAAGACGATGAAATGATGAGATTCATCCAATTCAAGAAAGATTGTAATCGTCAAAATAAAAAAGTTGGGTCGCTCCGGAAGTGTGTTCGATTCGCAAATCAGTATTCCTGTGAAACGTTTACAGAAGAATTCACTGAAGAAAAGTTCAATCGTGTTTTAGAATTGTTGACTGTACAACCTTCTGAATACAAGTAGGGGGAACTGCGTTTCCAATTTGTTTGATAGCCGCATCACGAGATCCGCGGAAGGGATACTCTTTGGGAAATCCCTGAATTTGTCCGAGTTCGCTAACTGTCAAACAGCGAATATACTTTTTACCACTGGGTTTACTCAGACAAACGTAATGTCGTGGCTGAAATGTGTAGGCACAAATAATTGTTTTACAGGGATTTTTGAGGTTCAAAACTTCTGAGTGAATTGGAGAATCTCGTTTGCTGAAGGAGATCAACTTTTCGTTGTATTTTTTGACTAGGTACGGATGGGGTGTTCCACTAATTTCAGCTGTTTCTGGGATTGAAACCAGGCAATCAGCTGGAGGATCCAAATCGCATTCCAAGGCATTTTCCAAGGTGGGTTCCACGATGTTCCGAATACCTTGTTTGGTTTCCTTGAATTCCGGCATTTCAAAGGGAATACCTTTACAATTTCCAATCATGAGAAGACGTTTCCTCGATTGGGGAACTCCCAGTGTAGTCATATCATAAACACGGTGCTTCAGTGGATACCCAATTTCTGTAAAGTGTTCCACAATCACATCAATTACCTTCGATTTGCCATCATCTGTCTTTTTGGTAAGCAATCCGGCTACATTTTCTCCGATGACCCAGGTGGGTTTCACAATTTGGACCACTCTCAAGAATTGGTGGAACATCTTGTTGCGAGGATCTCCCGCATCCTTCTTTCCGGCGTTACTGAATCCCTGGCAGGGGAAACCCGCAAATACCACATGAATCTTTCCGGTGTACGCCTCAAATTCGGTGTCGGTAATCTTGGAAATATCGCCCTTCACAGATTCTCCCAGCCATTTGCTCTCCGGAAATTGAGCTTTATGAGTTGCCACACAATCTTTGTTGTTTTCAGAGAAGGCAACGACTGTGATCCCTGCGGTTTCCATACCTAACGTATCTCCGCCGGCCCCCGAAAACAGGCTAATCGCAAGAAGACCGCTGGGGACAGCTTCTTTGGGAATAGTCTTTACAAGTGTTTCCAAATGGGCTGTGTACTCCTTTTTTGTTCGGAACGTTTGACCAGTTTGAGTGCAGGTGTATTTTGGCATATTTATTGTTATATTTACTACCAGCAATATCTAAGTTCGTTTTTAAAATGGATTTAAAAATGTCAATTTTTGACTATTACATAAATGTCATGGAAGAAGAAATCTGGAAGTCAATACCAGAATTTGAAGAATATCAAGTTTCAAATTTAGGTAGAGTTAGAGGAAAAAAAGGATGGATTCTAAAACAAACAAGTTGTAAACTTGGATATAAATCAGTAAGTTTATATAAAACAAAGACGGATTATATTAACAAGAGAGTATCCAGACTTGTTGCACTAGCATTTATCCCCAATCCTGAGAATAAGCCCGATGTTGATCATATCAACAGAAATGCTGAAGATAATAGACTTGAAAACTTGAGATGGGTTACAAAAAGTGAAAATCAAAATAATAGAGGTGTTTGTTTTGGAGAAACTAAAGGTATTTGTTGGGATGAAAGTCATAAATCATATAAAATATCTTTAACCAAAAATGGTAAAACAACTAATTATGGAAGAAGAAAAACATTAGAAGAAGCAATTAAATTTCGCAATGAAATAATTATGTAGAAGGTAGGAATTCCCACTTTAGGTAATCGCAAATCTTTTTCCAAATTTGGTCGTGTGCGATTAGGCGATCACGACTTTTGAGGAGCGGAAAATAAATTTTGTACTCGTCTAATTCCAGTAGTTCGAAGAACTTGTACAATATGTACGAATAAGAAAGAAAATTGGTACGATCGTCAGGGCAGTAAAGCAAGAAAGGAGCCTGTATGTCCTGAAACATGGCTCGTATTTTTTCTTCGATTTCGGGAGTGATAGTGGGAGGCGGATTTCCGTTAAGTCTTGATAGGATGTGGGTGGCATGTTCGTAGTATTTACTGCGATTGATCTTTTTAAGTATTTCACGAATGTCTTTTTCAGTCATTTCTGCTATATTCATGATTCGTCGTTTCTTGACTTCACAAATTACTTCGTTCATGACTTCGTCCGGGATAATTGTGGATTCCTTGGCTTGAAATTGGTTTAGGATCTCATTCAGGTGGTTAATCTTTTTGTACGCATAATTGTTTCGTTCTTTGGGGGGATCGCGAAAGGATGGAAAGTCAGAAACGACCATCATATATTCTTCCGAACCACAATTAGGGCAAACTAGGATACCTTCTTCAGAATTTTCTTCACGTGCGATGTTACAATTTCCACAATGCTCGGTCGCAGCGTCTTTCTGTTCTGCTATTTCATGACCGGTATTAATCTTCATACGAGTCGTGTACTCTTCGTACAAATGCTTCTTTGAGTGATTGGGTATATCCGCTGTAACATTTGAAGAATTCAAGTATTTCAGGAACGTATTTTGATCGGCCGCGTTTGTAGTAACAACTTGTGTTTTCTCATTTGTTCCATAATACTTCAGCATGATATCCGCATTTTTGATGTAATACTTTTCAAGTGCGAATTCTTCTTCGTATTTCTGTTTAAAATCTTTCAGCTCATCTCGAAGTTTTGAGCATTTCAGGATATCGTTCAAATCTGTAGATTGTTCAAGGCTTACAATTTCGGATTCCAATTCGGAAATTTGTTCTTTCAGGGAATCCAAATTTGTGGCCTGATATTTTATAGTTGAAACAATCGTTTGGTGAATGGAATCAAGAGTCCCTGTCATGATTTCATTCTGCTTTGTTCGGGTTGTTTCTCTTCCCTTCTTTATACGAAATACCGTGTCCATTTAAGTTTTCAAATTCATTTACCTGAAAATGTCAAAAGAAGAATTCCAAGAAAGGCAACGACTGTAGGAAGTGACGACATGCGTGCCGTTCTCCAATTTGTGAACGATTCAGTTCCGGATGATTTACATAAAGACGTATCTACCTGCTTACACAAATTTGTATCAAAATCGGGGCTCAATTCGGGTGTCAAAAAATTGTAGGGAGATCCAGAAGTTACCGCACACTGATAACATTGGCATTGTGGAGTTCCGTCAGCAACCAGTGATTTAAAAAGGTATATTGGATTCAATCCTTCCAGGTCTCCAACAATTCCAGGAATTAACCCATTCAAATCTTTGGAAATAAAAGACAAATCGTTTAATCCCTGTGGAACCAAATCAGCTCCCACAGATTTGTTGTTGATGTAGTTGTATCGCGATTGTGTGGAACCATCTGGAGCCGTACAAGCTCCTCCCGTGTTCACATAATACTGATTGCCCAATGGAGGATCGCCTGTAATCATAATTTTGATGTACTGATTCGCAGCGTTGACGTTATTGGTAAGCTGGCTCATCGAACCAGCACTTCCAACTCCAAGAGAATTGGGACCCGGAATGTTATCCGAGTAACTATAGCTTGGACCCAGCGTATCGGATTGCGAATTATCTAAATTAGACCATACAGGATTAGCACCCAAGTCTGCCATTATTCTTAATACGCACGATTTTTGATGTATGTTTTGACCTGAGTGTAATACACATGGTTTGTAAAGGCACACGGACGTTGTGTGAGAATTGCCTTACACGTTGAATCAAAATTGTAATGAAGGCGATAACAGCAGAATAGGAGTGTTAAGTAGGCACTCCGATTGATCCCAGCTTGGCAGTGTATGTACACTGTTTTACATTCGGTGGATCTCAAAAACGAGCGCAATGTTGTTTCAAAACTGTCGTACCAAAGAGTGATGTCGCTCTCAAACGAATCCACGGCATGTAAGCAAGTGTAGTTCGTTTCAAACGATTCAGGGATCCACTCTGGAGAATCACAATCCGACGCACAGTTAATAATGTGAGTAATTTCATGTTTGGCTACAAATTCAGGTGTAAGCATACATCCGGCTCCGACTAATAGATTCGGATGAACACGTGCGGGTCCATCTTTCATATACCCCTTAGATAACCTCCTAAAATGTGGGAAAGGATCCATGTTGTATAGTACTCGGTTCTTAGGAGAAAACGAATTTTTCATGGTCTTACTTTTGGTATAACAAACAAATATGGAAGTATACAAGCCTTGTCATACTACCAGTTATCACGTGGCTCGTTTGGAGCGGCGTGGTAAATTGGTAGCCGAATCTCGGAACCGTATCGGTACTCGATGCCGTGGTTCTGGATGGAGCGATTATACTATTCATGCCGAACGGGCAGTTGTGAAAGCTCTTGGTGATCTTTCACAACTACGTGGATGTGTGCTCATCGTAATTCGTGTTACCAAAGAAAATGAAATAGCGTGCTCCAAGCCGTGTCCTGACTGTGAAAAGTTCCTGAAAAAGTGTATGAAATGCTATGGGTTACAAAAAGTTATGTATTCCGACTCTAAATTAGGGCCGACATGAGTGTTCCCAGAACGTAGGCAACCGCGACAGCTACACCCGCCAGGATACCCGCGCCCATATAAGATGGGACACCGCCAGAGGTGTATGTATTCGGGATATATTGGAGGATTAATGATCGCGGAGTTGAAAGCGAAATCAGCATGGCAGCGGCGAAAAATCCGACGTACGCCATCAAGTTTTTTATCATGTAGCGCGCTCGGGCAAACATGTGCTCGTTGCTTTCTGATGAGGTGGCAGTCTTGCCAGGGCTGGTATTCACTGGCGAAATGAAAGGATCACCGCCTCCGGTAACAATTGGAGAAAACGTTGTAGATTGGGGGAGAGATGGATTTTGAACCGGACCACCACCCAGTAAATCAGATAAATCAGTCGCTCCGTCTGCCATCTTTATTTACAAGTGGGCATAAACTATCTTTGGCTGTATACGAATAGCACTTTTCACCTACTTTAACTGTTTTTCCCTCCACTTTTGAAACGGGGATACTCAGCGATTGATATGTGGCGTACGGTTTGTGAAAGAGCAGAACGACAATACCCATTCCGATCAGGAATGAAAAAATCGGAATTGAGCGCTCATTCCGAATTATTTTTGTGATTTGTATCATTTGTGTTCTGATGCGATGAAATTAAGAGAGGTCGCACTTGGCATACATTCCACTTCCTTTGCCTCAAACTTTACACACCCATGAGGCGTATGAAAGGGGTCTCCGTTATCCGGAGTGGGTAACGCAGGTTTTGTGTGAGGTGGGGGTCTAAACACAGAAACAATCAAAAGTCCTACTATAGCACCAGCAAACGCCCACAATAAAGAAATCATCTTCCTTGTAGATATTCCTGTAATCTTTTCATTGTTTCTTGGTTATCGCCTGACCATGTCATATATTTTGGAAGACTCGTGGGCTTTGTTCCAAAAACTTGATCTTCATGCCAATTTCCAAAATCGAGAATGACATCTGCGTACTGAAAAATTCCTTGCCACGAATATTCGTACGAATTGCGAAACCGATGATGGCCAGGTGTATCAACCAAAACCATTGTTGGTGTCACATACATAGCAACACGTGGAGTACTTTGGCCAGTAGTATTTTCTGGAAAAACAGCGTTCGTATACTGCTTGTAAAATGTTGTTTTCCCAGCTGATGGCCCGCCTACAAGGATAACTACAGGTCCTGATGGCATTTTATATAATAAATGTTTATTACACGTAAGTGAAAGTAACGTTATCTCCAACTGTAATAGATCCAACTGGAAACGTGAGTAAATCTACCGTAAATAGCCAATAGGTTATTTTATCTAACTTTGTAGTAAGAGACACTGTAAAGAACACAGAAGGATCCGACGTTTTTATTATAGTAATTACAGTTCCAAGTGGAATATTTGCCAATTGAGTATTTACGTTATTTCCGTTCGATGTAATTTTACTTATGGTAAATTCATATTCGGGAGGAATTGTTACAACGGATACAAAATTTCCTGCCCCTGGGTCAAACGGATACAAATTTGGATCTTGAATAAAGTATACTAATGGATATGTTATAACTGGAGGAGGAGGTTCTATACAACCTGTTTTCTTACGACTGTTACAACCTATGGGTATCTCGACATAATCGAGAACAGCAAAATTTGGGTCAACTGGACATCCCGGAGCTAAAGGTTCCACATTTTTTGCTACCTTCCCCGGATACTCAACTTTATTGTTTTTTACAGTTGTTTCTACTCGTATCTTGTTTATATAAGCAGCAGCTGATCTCATTTGTTCTCTCCTGAAGGAATTATTAGCTTGCGACGCCTGGGAAGTTTTTGTTCGGGAGGAGGTGGAATTTGCTTAATCTCGTTAAAAATTTGACGTGCCTGTTCGATAGGAAAATCCTGGTACAGGATCTTGAGCTTCAATCTGAGGAGTTTGTCCATAATCTGTAATGGGAACATTTCTCACGGCGTTGTTCCACGTTCGCGGCTCAAACGTAATTTTTTGTAAGTTTTCTTCCGGCTGTGTCCCATAACTGGAATACAAAAAGTAACCGAACGATCCCAGGACTCCGACAAGCAAAAAAATGTTGAACCACCACGAAAAGATGGAATCACGAACTTTTTTTACCCACAAAAGGTTGTTCTCAATTTTTTCCACGTTATCTTTCACCAAATGATTCATCTCTGTTTCAATATAAGAAGATTACATGGTCTCTTTAACCACAATTTATGGAACGAGCGCAGCGATTGGGACAGTGGCTGCTTTTGTAGCTGCTTATGTGGGTCACAAAATTTATCCAATTCAGACGGGAGGCAGTATCGCGTCTGTGATTGAAACGGTAAAACAGAAGGCGTCTGAAGTTGTGGAACAGGTAACCAAACCGGTAGAACAACCTTTGAATACAGATGTTACTCCTCTTGAAGCTCCTGTAGAAGAAACACCCCTTCCATCTTTAGAATTGCCAACTGCCGAAGAACCTAACGTTGAATTACAAGCTACTGAAGAACCCCCTCAATCGGGTGAACAACTTTTAACTTGAAGCCCCAATTTTTTAACTAAAATTTGAATGAAAACATTTGTAGATTCCAGGCAGCAAACAGATACGCCGTTTGTTCGTGTTGCGAGTAAACAGCGTATGATTTCATAGTGTTCGTGTATCTTTTTGAAGCAAATACAAATTGGAACATCTTTATAAATTAGGTGTTCCCGAACTAAATCCATTACTAATTCTAGTAAAATACTTTGAAAATGATAAATGAAAGAATACACTACGCAGCTGGGTCATAAAATATATTTATTTGAAAATGTGATTCCTACCGACATTTGTGAAAAGTTGATCAGTGAAATGCCAAAAAAGGGAATAGCATACATGAATGATAAGGGGCCCTTGCCAAAATATTTGTATGAATTATACACTACTTACTGTAATCCGTCTCCTGTAAAATTTGTAGGATACGTTCAAATGTTAAGTTGCGGTGCTAGCGATATTCCAATTGGGATACATTCCGATCCAATTACAAGTAATTTGGACAACTGGAAAGTATTTATTTATTTGAACAACGTTGTAAATGGTGGAACTATTTTTCGAGAAGGTGGAGAAGACGTTCTAATTGAAAACAGTGAAGGGTCTGTAGTTTTATTTGATATACGAATTCCTCACCTTGGAAATCCTAACCAACAAGGTATGAAATATACAATTGGGTTTCGTCCGATTGCCAGTGTTGAAGATCGTTTCCGAATTAGCCCACTATATTCGCGATTTAAAAGGCATTGAGAGGCTGGCTGTACGGGTTGGCTCGGTGGGCGTCCAGGATAGCAGGTTCGTTACGATTGAGGTAGACATCCTGCTGGAGAGGAGCGTTGTACCTGTAAGAACCGTGGTGCTCCGCGTGCGCGTTGATACGCTGGATTGGAACGTTCAAGCGAGTCGCATCAGCCAGGACACCTTCGTCACGCTTGGTTTGTGCGGAATAGCTATCCGCGCCAATTCCCGTAAAGGTTCCAGCTTGTGCTCCAGCTGGACCAGGGCGACCCTCGGCCGTCAACTTCATGAACTCTTGGTAGGGTTCGGTAAACGCACGGATGTATGAAGCAAATACAGCATTACCACGTGCGCCACCTTCGTAGGCAACAGTAGTAGACTCACGTGCTTGAAGCTTCATGGGCTGTTCGGGATAAATGTGAGGGGCAGTTTGAGCTCCCACAGCTGTGTTCCAGTGATCACTTCCAAGAACAGCAAAACGATCGGGCTTATTCTTGTTCACATCAGCTTGGATGCCAGGTTGCGTAATTTGGTTCGTTCCGGGAATTACGGGGGGTTCATAAGAAAGCTTG
>Ga0105103_10000825_pt1 | contig 17493 bp, 6 predicted proteins | sample PPLLaktember2015_2_FD_79107 | JGI IMG/M metagenome (GOLD analysis project Ga0105103, IMG submission 79107) | Freshwater sediment microbial communities from Prairie Pothole Lake near Jamestown, North Dakota, USA - PPLs Lake P7 Core (6) Depth... | ecosystem: Environmental > Aquatic > Freshwater >...
CTTATACTTTGTTAAACAATGGATAAACAATGGTAGTTAAAAGAACGATCTCTTTTGACAATTACTATGGCGACCGGGAGGGGACCGTGAAACCCATTGGAAATTCTGCTCATGTCCTGGTCCCTAAATCGTGGATTGACAAGCGGGTCATGGTGATCCTCCGGGAACCCCTTACCGATACAGATTAGTTGGCAGGCAGCAGGCAGGAAAACACCTTGTTTCATAAGAGCCCTGATGTCCATCCCGCGTCGACGGCAATCACTCAAGGCCGTAATCTGTACCGCATTAACCGGTGCCGGCGCTGTCAGTGTTCACTTGGATTTTACGGCGTTCCTGTTAAAAGAGAACGAATGTCATCCCCCGTCAGGGAAAATACCGATTATCCGGTTATATCACGAATACCACGATAGGGCGGCTCCCGGTAAAACCAGATGGTGCAGGGAACATGAAACGGATCTTCCTTGCTTCAGCACTCTGAGGGATAACGAAGGTCAGTTCGGTAGTACCTCCCTGGGACGGGCTGAGATCCACCATCACATGTGATCCGATCCCATACGGCTGGTATTTCATGCCCTCCGAATCGATCAGCTCGAAATCACTGTTCGAGATACGGATATTCCTGTCAGTCCTGATGTTTTTCAAAGATACCGAGGCAAGGAAAAACTTGCTGGAATTGGCAGTACCTTGTCCGTCGCGTGCTGAACTGACCATCACCTGGAGGTCATTGTTTCCAACAGGCTGGTTGAGGCTGTATTCGGAGGTATTCTGCAGGTCCCCTGCGGGAATTGCCAGAACCGCCTCGGAAAAATTCTGGCCATATGTCATGGAAAACCGGCCGGTCAGCAGAATCACGAGAATGACCAGAATGATGATTACCCCGATAAATACTCCATTCTTTATCCAGGTATAGACAGGTATGGTTTTTTTTACCTCATCTTCCAGTTTTACCCCGCAGGAAATGCAATGCGAAAAAAACGGGGGATTTGTCTTCCCGCATTTCTGGCATTTTTTTGCTGTCATTATCCTTCCGGAGGTATTATCTGAACGATGTCCGGCCGGACTACATAACCAGATTTCAGTGCCACAATACTCTTTTTATTTTTACCCTTATCTTCCTTGGGTTTATTCAGGTTTCTCAAAAGCAGGACGATCTGCAATTGCCCGGTTTTTTTGGCAGAAGGAGACGATGATTGATGTCACGACACGGGAGATGTGACCTGGACTTTTTCCATTTTTATTGTTAAGACCAGAGATTGAGCAGACCTCTTCATGGTAATTAAATCCGAAAAACCCGGCCGTGAGGTACAAACCTGTGAATTCGGACGGATCATTTTATCGCGGTTTCTACCGAACGTATAACGAATCTGTCAGGTTTACCATGAGTCAGCTATCCGCTTCTCACGGCAAGGGTACAATCACCGGAAACCGGTACACCTTTGCCCCCCGTATGGCAAAAACACCCAAATCATTCATCCGCGAGATCCTCAAGGTGACCGGGCGACCGGAGATCATCTCGTTTGCCGGCGGCCTCCCGAGTCCGGACCTTATCGATGTTGAAGGAATCCGTGTCGCGGCCGACAGCGTGCTCAAAACTGATGGACGGGCTGCATTGCAGTATTCAACCACGGAAGGGTATCTCCCGCTCCGGCAGTTCATATCAGAACGGTATAAAAAGAGGCTGGGCCTTACCATATCTCCTGACGAGATCCTGATAACCAACGGATCACAGCAGTGCCTTGACCTGATTGGCAAAGTCCTGATCGGTGCCGGTGACCATATCGCCATCGAGCGCCCGGGTTACCTTGGGGCAATCCAGGCATTCTCCCTGTATGAGCCGGTATTCCATCCGGTCCCTCTCGTGAACGAGGGTCCGGATATTGCATCTCTGGAGCATACCTGCCGTTCACACCCCGTCCGGATGTTTTATGGCGTCCCGAATTCACAGAACCCGTCCGGGATTACCTATGCGGAGAAGTGGCGCAGGGATGTGGCGGATGTCATTCGTGAGCATGGTGTATTGTTCGTCGAGGATGATGCCTATGGGGAACTGAATTTTTCCGGAGACTCCCTGCCATCAATGCGTTCGTTCCTTCCCGGCCAGACCATTATTACCGGTTCATTCTCCAAGATTCTAGCTCCCGGGATGCGGATGGGCTGGGTTGTCGCACCGCCCGGGATTATGGAGCAGCTGGTGATTGCCAAACAGGCATCCGACCTTCACTCAAATTACCTCTCGCAGCGGATTGCATACGAATATCTCCTCAACCGGGATATCGACATCCCTATCCGGAAGATTCGGACCGTATACCAGCACCAGTGCGCCGTCATGATCCGGATGCTTCAGGAAGAATTTGCGGAAACCGTTTCCTATCATCACCCCCTCGGCGGCATGTTCATCTGGGTAACACTGCCGGCCGGTTGTTCGTCCATGGAAGTGTTCGAGCAGGCTTTAAGAGAGAATGTCGCCATCCTTCCCGGCATGCCCTTCTATGTTGACGGGGGAGGCACCGACACGATACGGCTGAATTTTTCCAATGCAACCGATGAGTCCATCATCACCGGGATGGGGCGGCTTGCCCGTGTGATCCGGCGTATGACGGGTGCATGAATGCAAGCCCCCTGATCAGAAAAAAATGTCGCTCGTATAAAAATACTATTAACAAATGGAATCCTCACATCTATTACTACCGGAAAGGGTATATGGCGCCGGGCTGCAACCTTTATACCAGTATGGATCCGTGTGGCGGACGCCATTGATCACCGATATAACAGCAAGAGGTAACCAGTTCCATGAATAATAAGAGTGATGCAGAAGCATTATTGCGGCAGGGCATCGAACTCTACGATCTTGGCAGGTTTCAGGAAGCCATCGTCATGTTTGACCGGGGTCTTGCCCTGTTCCCCCGGCTGGCAAAAGCCCATTATTTCAAAGGTATTGCACTCTATGACCTGGGAAAATTCGATGAAGCAATCGCGGCATATGACGAAGCATCCCTTCTGGAACCCGCGGATCCCAATATAGTATACAATAAAGCTGCCACACTTGCCCAGATCGGGCGAAACGAAGAAGCACTGGAAACCTGCGAACGACTCCTCCTGCTGAAAATTGACAATGCAGAAGGCTGGATCCTCAAGGGAATCGCCCTGTACGAACTGGGACGGTTCAAGGAGGCAATCAGTGCCTATGACCATGCCCTCATGGTGGACCCCCGTCATGCCAAGGTCCATTACAATAAGGGGATTGCGCTTGCTGATCTCGGGCGGCATACGGAGGCAATCGTTTCCTACGACAAGGCGATTGAGGTCGTACCCGATTATGCAAAGGCGTTCTATAACAAGGGTATATCCCTGTATGATCTCGGGAGGTATGACGAGGCGCTTTCTGCCTTCGGGAAAGCAAACGAGATCGATCCTTCTGATATGTGGGTGTGGTACTATCGCAGTTTTATCCTTGCCAAACAGGAAAAAAACGAAGAAGCCGTGAGATCTGCAGACGTTTTTCTTGCGTCTGAACCAAACCATGCCGACATCTGGACACTCAGAGGTATCTCCCAGTACAAGACCGGTCATGCTGAAGAATCGGTTGAATCGCTGAAACGGGCCCTGGAATTAAATCCTGAGATTGCCGATACATGGTTTTACCTCGGCCTCGCGTACAACCATCTTGCTGATTATCCGGACGCCGTTGATGCATTCACCAAAAACCTCGACCTCAACCCGTCCAGTGCGCCAGCCTTTTATCACCGGGGAATCGCGAACCTGCGGCAGAAAAACTATCGTAACGCAATTCCTGATCTTGAAAAATCGCTCCTGCTGTCACCGGAAAATGGCGATGCATGGTATAAACTGGGCGTTGCCCGAATCTATCTGAGCAGGTATGAGGATGCCCTGGAGGCGTTTGGTAAAAGCCTTGCCCTGCAGCCGGATCATGCCGGGTCGTACTATTATACGGGACTTGCACATGCAAAACTGGGCCGGCTCAAAGAGTCGATAGACTCGTTCGAACAGGTTCTCATTCTCGATTCCGGGTGTGCTTCTGCCGCACTCCAGCAGGGCTTGTCCTATGCCAATCTCGGGCGGTTCAGTGAAGCGGTGACGGCCTATGACCTGGCTCTGAATATCAACCCCGGTTATGCAGATGCACTGTATCACAAGGGCTTTGCCCTTGCCAAACTGGGGAAAAATGAAGATGCCATTGCAGAATTTGACTAGACCCTTGCAGAAGACCGGAACAATGCCCGGGCATATCACCAGAAAGGAACCCTGCTCTCAAAGACCGGCCGGTACGAGGACGCAATCATCGCATTCGACGAAAGTATCCGGATCAGGCCCGGCTATGCACAATCATTCTATGACAAGGGAATTGCCCTCCTCAAACTCGAACGGTTCGAGGATGCAATCGAGGTATTCGCAAATGCCCTGCAAATTAATCCCAATTACGTAAACGCTTATTATTACCAGGGTATCGCATTCTCGGAACTTCATCGCTATGAAGAGGCCATCGGGGCTTTCGATCATGCACTGGAAATCGACCCGATCCACACCCTTGCACTGTATAATCGCAGCGCAGCGCTCATGAATATCCAGGATTATGCAGGAGCGGTATTAGGTTTCAATGCGCTTCTTGCGGTCTCCCCCCAGTATACCGCCGCGATCTATGAAAAAGCAGTAGCCCTCCTCTGCCTTTCCCGCTTCCGGGAAGCAAGCCAGACCTTTGACGAGGCGCTGGACCTGAACCCGTCCCTTGCTGATGCATGGTTATACAAGGGCGTTGCGCTGGTCAACCTTGATGCAAGCGAAGATGCCATTACCGCCTTTGACAAAGCGCTCCTTCTCAACCCGCGACGAACTGAGGCTGCAGTCCGGAAAGGTATTGCACTCGTCAGTCTTGAAAAATTCGACGATGCAGTTGTTGAGTTCAACCGCGTCCTCGAGGAGGAACCCCGCAATGCCCAGGTCTGGTATTACAAGGGGATCTCGCTCTCCCACCTTGGCCGGCACGTGGAGGCGGTACGGTCCTTTGACAAGACACTGGACATAGATCCATCCTGTACCCGGGCCTGGTCGGCAAAAGCTGACGCCTGTCTCGTCCTCCAGAAACCCCTGGAAGCCCTGGACGCCTTTGACCGTGCCCTTGAAACACAACCCGATAACCAGGATATCCTCTACAAAAAGGGCGTCACCCAGTTCAACCTGAAAAAATACGATGCAGCTCTGGTATCATTCGATGAAGTACTGGGGCTGAACCCCGGCATGAGCGATGCACAGTTCCACCGCGGTCTTATCTTTACCGAGCTGGAGAAATTCGACGATGCTCTCGACGCTTTTCATACGGTTACAGAACAGGATCCGGAAAACACTCCGGCACTTTTCTCTACCGGTTCTGCCCTGAATCGTCTTGGCAGGTATGAAGATGCAATTACCGTCTTCAACCAATTGCTCCTGATCTCTCCTCAGAATGCAAATGCCCTGTACCAGAAAGGGCGTGCACTGATGCGCCTGAAGCAGTATCAGGACGCGCATTCAGCGTTCGTTTCCGCATCGGAATACGATCCTGCCCTGGCTCATATAGCTCTTTATGATGGGATCGCCCTTGCCAGACTGGGGGCCGATGAAGAGGCGGTTGCAGCATTTGACCGGGAGTTATCCGTAAATCCGAAAAATACGGAAGCGGCAACACGAAAAGGGAAGTCCCTTATCCGGCTGGGCCGGCACCCTGATGCGATTGCTGTTCTTACAGCATCCCTGGAGAGCGATCCGCGGAATATGTGGTCCTGGTGTTACCTTGGCAATGCATACTCATCCACAGACAGCCTGGAAGATGCCATACAGGCATTTGACAAGGTTCTTGAAATTAACCGGACGTGCACCTATGCATTTTTTGAGAAGGGAAAAGCCCTTGCCCGCCTCGGGAAACCTCTTGAAGCCGTTGTATCCTATGACCAGGCCCTTGAACTCTCGCCGGATAATGCCGGAATACTCTACAATAAAGGCATTGCCCTTGCCCAGAGGGAGAAATATGATGATGCAATTATTGCGTTCGAAAAAGCCCTCGCGCTTGAACCGGATAATACGGAAGGGCTGTACTATCTGGGCATAGCCCTGGCTGGCAGGGAACGATATCCCGAATCCATCCGGGCGTTCGACCGCTCGCTGGCGCTCAATCCATCGAATGCTCCTGCACATCACTACCGCGGGATTGCATTGATCCAGACCGAGCAGCTGGATGAAGCAGTAAAAGCTTTTAAAAAGGCGATCGTATCTGATCCCTCCAATGCGTTCTCGTATTATTATCTGGGCCTCGCCCACCTCCAGCTGAAGCAGTACGGGGAAGCGATCAGTTCTCTCGATAAAACGGTTTCCCTCAATACCGGCATCACCGATGCGTATATGTATAAGGGGATCGCCCTTGCTGCGATTAACCGCCATGAAGATGCCATTGAAGCACTTGAGCGGAGTCTTGCAGCAAATCCGTCCCTTATCGAAGCACTTATCTGTCGCTCCGGATCTCTTTTTATCCTCGGACGTTTTCTGGAAACCATTGAAACCGATGACCGCATCCTGTCCCTCAATCCGACCCTTATCGACATCTGGATGCAGAAGGGGAATTCACTGTTCAGGCTGGGCAAAAAGCAGGAGGCCATCCTCTCCTATAGCAAAGCACTGGAGATCAACGCCAATCTTGCCGATGGCTGGGTTAAAAAAGCAGATGCCCTTTGCGATCTCGGCAAACTGCAGGACGCAATCCTTGCCTACACCCGGGCACTCGACATCAATCCCGCCCTGTTCGAGATCTGGATGCGTAAGGGAGATGCTCTGAACCAGCTGGGCAAGACGGAAGAAGCCGTGCTGTCCTACAAAAAATCCCTCCGGATCAACCCGGACCAGGAGACTGGCTGGATCCGGTGCGGCCGGGCGTTTTTTGATCTCGGTCGATACCAGGACGCCATAGATGCCTTTGATAACGCCATCGGGTTAAACCAGCGCAGCGTTGAGGCATTTTACTACAAAGGCCTTTCCCTGGAAAAAATCAACCGGGCTGAAGGAGCAATTCATGTCTTTGAGGTTCTTCTGGAGATCGATCCCAGGAACGGGGATGCTTATTACCACAAGGGACTGGCGCTCGCGAACCTTGGTGACCATCGTGATGCCATCAGTTCTTTCGACCAGACCCTCGGGATCCTTCCCGGCTTTGCGCCTGCCTTGTACCATAAAGGCAAATCCCTGGTTGTCAACGGGAACTACCCGGAGGCTATTGATGCATTCCGGCGGGCACTGGAACTGGAACCCTCCTATACTGAAGTCTATTACTATCTTGGGTTTGCGCTCCTGAAAACGGAAAAATATGCCGAGGCAGTTGAAGCCTTCGACAAAAACCTGTCAAAAGACACGAGCAATGCACCGGGACATTTCAACCGGGGTATTGCCTTTGAAAAACTGGGGAAGTACCAGGAAGCACTCGAGGCACTCGACAAATCCCTTATCCATGACCCGGAAAATGCCCTTGCATTTTATCACAAGGGAAAATCCTACGCCGGCTTAAACCGATACAGCGATGCAGTTTTTGCCTTCGACAAAACCCTGCAACTGAAACCGAAATACACCGATGCCCGGTTACGGAAAGGTCTTGCGCTGTATCACCTTGGCCGTCACCAGGACGCGATCAGTGATTTCGATCGCACCCTTTCCGAGAACCCCCACAATCTCCAGGCGTATTACTACAAAGGGAGATCTCACCAGGAACTGGGGGAATATGCAGACACTGTCGATGCATTTGACCATGCCCTTGAAATCGACAGCAGCAGTGCCGATACTCATTTTTACCGGGGTACAGCGCTCCTTACCCTCTCCCGTTTTGAGGAGGCGCTTCATTCGTTTGACCAGACGCTTGTCATCGATAACGGACATGCACTCGCCCATTACAACCGTGCTTTTATCCTGATGAAACTCAATCGCCCAAGAGAGGCGGTAGACTCATTCGATCGTTGCATTGCCATCACACCCCAGTATGCACCGGCTCATTACCTGAAAGGGAGGGCGCTGTATTCGATCGGGCTGAACCAGGACTCGGTCTATGCATTCGACCGGGCACTTGAGTCAGATCCCCGGTGTGCAAAAGCTGCGCTCTATAAATCTGCTGCACTCCATGACCTTGGTAATCACGAAGAGTCCCTGTCTGCAAGCGAAAAGGCCCTTGAGATCAATCCGGAGTCAGCGAAATCCTGGTACCGCAAGGGTGTGGCTCTCGTCAACCTTGACAGGCTCGCCGACGGTGTGACTGCGTTCGACAAATCCATAGAACTCGATCCTTCCACGGCCCAGACGCAGTATGATAAGGGACTTGCCCTCATCAGACTCGGCCGGTATATTGACGCTATCAGTGCGTTTGATCGTGTTCTTGAGATCATCCCGAGTTTTGCCCTGGCTTTTTTCCATAAGGGAATCGCTCTCGCTGAACTGGGTATGCATGAAGAGGCAGTACTCTCCTTTGATATCGCCCTGGATATTACGCCCGAGGATGCAGCAACCCATTACCAGAAGGGCCTCTCCCTTGTCCGGCTGGAAAATTTCGAGGATGCGATTGCTGCCTTTGATGAAGCATTCAGGCTCAAGCCCCAGAATGCAGACCCGCTCTACCAGAAGGGCCTGTCACTCGCGGCCCTCGGGAACCAGGAGGGAGCGGAGGCCGCTTTTACCGCGGCACTCGGGATAGATCCCGGTAACACGGACGCCCTGTATCATAAGGGACTTGCCCTTGCTGAACTGGGAAAATTCAATGAGGCAACAGAGGCTCTTTCGCGGACCGTTGAAGCAAATCCGAAGATTGCCAATGCATGGCTTATACGGGGATTCTGCCTGTTTGCCGTTGAACGGTTCCACGATGCGGTCCTTTCCTATAACAATGCTATCGAGCTTGACAGGACCAATCCCCATACCTGGTTCTATAAAGGGAGATCACATATCAGCCTTGGAAATGATGACGAGGCTATTCAGGCGTTTGATAACGCCCTGTCCCTTGAACCCGAATTTGGTGAAGCGTACCACTATAAGGGCATCGCGCAGTTCCGTCTGGCGAAATTCCCTGAAGCAGCCGATTCCTTCGGAGAGGCCACCCGGCATATGCCCGACTTCATTGAAGCATTCCGGGAATATGGCCGCACCCTTAACCGGGTGGGCAGATACCAGGAAGCCGTGGAAGCATTTGGCCGTGTCCTGTCTGATCTCCCTCAGGACCTGACCGCATTGTACGGGCAGGCAAGGGCTTTTGATCATCTTGGGTTGTATAAAGATGCGGTGACCGCGTATTCCCATGTAAACCGTGTCGAGCCGGCATGCGAAAGGGGATTTTTTTACAAGGGTTTTGCCCATATGCTGCTGCACCAGTATGAAGAAGCCGTGGAAGCATTCACCCGGACCCTTGAGATAAATCCTGAAAACGCGGAGGCCTGGCAGGAGAAAGGCAAGGCGCTTGTTATTCTTGAAAAATTTGAAAAGGCAGTGGAAGCATTTGACGGTCACCTGACGATCCTCCCGGATAATGCCGCCATTGTCTTTGAAAAAGGGCTGGCGCTTACCAAGCTTGAAAAAACACAGGAAGCTCTCGGATCCTTCAACCGGTGTATTTCCCTTGGACTCGACACCGCGCAGGTTCATGCAGAACAGGCATATGCTCTGTTCAGACTTTCCCGTTACGATGATGCCCTTGCCTCGCTGGATCGTTCCCTTGTTCATACTACGGATGATGCACACGTCCATCTGGTGCGGGGTGAGTGCCTGGCCCATCTGAACAGGTATGTCGATGCCCTTGCAGCGTTTGAATCCACTATCTCTCTTGATCCCGGGAACAGCCGGGCGCACCGCGGGCGTGGCCTGGCCCTTGAAAAACTGGGACGATATGAAGATGCAGTGATCAGTCTTGACCGTGCTCTTGAAGACGATACCGCAAATCCCGAGCTGCTGAGCTGCAAGGGATATTGCCTGTACCATCTGAAGCGGTACAAGGAGTCTGTTGAAGCGCTGGGAAAATCCTTAAAACGAAGGCCTCAGCATTTATTTACCCTGTTGTATCGTGGAAAAGCATACATACATCTTCTCCAGTGGGAAGACGCACTTGCCTGTTTTGAAACGATCCTTTCATTCGAGGACAAAAATGCGCCCGTCTGGTATTACAAGGGGGTATGTCTTTCCCGGATGGCACGGAACAGCGATGCGCTTGCAGCATTTGACAGCGCTCTTGCACTCGATAGATCCTGTGCTGCTGCATGGTACAGCCGTGCCTGTGAGCTGAGCACGCTCACACGATATGAAGAATCAGTGCATGCATTTGACTGTGCACTCGAGCTGAATCCGGTTATGCAGGATGCGGCCTACCGGAAAGGAGTTTCCCTGATATCCCTCGGCAGATTTGAAGAATCGCTGGAAGCACTCACTACTGCGCTGTCTCTTGGAACGGGAACCGGACCCCAGCATTACTATCGTGGACATGCGTTTATGGAACTCGGACGTTCCACGGAAGCCCTTGAGTCATTCAACCGATCACTCGACCTGAATGAAGGGGATTTTGTCACATGGTATGAGAAAGGCAATGCCCTTTTCCGTCTTGGTAATTTCTCCGATTCCCTGAAGGCATACAAGCGATCCCTTGAATTAAACCCGGACAATGCACACGCTGCATTCTGCAAAGGTCAGGCATCAGCTTCCCTTGGCAATGCGGACGATGCCGTCGAAGCCTTTGACCTTGCACTCAGCCTCAATCCCGCATTGTCCGAAGCTGCGTATTTCAAGGGCCTTGCATTATCGCGGCTTCACCGGTATACGGATGCCATCGGGGCTTTTGATTATAATCTTGACTATCGTCCGGAACACGCGAATGCACATTACCATAAGGGGATCGCGCTGGCAGAGCTCGGGAAATTTAAAAAGGCAATAAAATCCTTTATCCAGGCCCTTACCCATGATCCTGCGATCACCGATGCAATTTACCGTACCGGTCTTGCTTATGCTCGCCTCGGAGACGATGCGAACGCCCTCGTGGCATTCGATAAGATCCTTGAGTCCGCTCCGGATAATGCTGATGCCCTGCTCCAGAAAGCCCGTTCGCTCTCAAAGCTGAACAGGCCTGAGGACGCATTGCAAAGCCTTGATCGGTCCCTGGAACTGGTGGATACCCATGCCGGCGACTGGATATTCAAAGGCACCCTGCTCAACGAGGTTGAACGATATAAAGATGCCACGATCGCGTTTGAACGGGCCAGTGCACTTGAACCGGACAATACCACTGCATGGTACCGGAAAGGAATGTCATACCTTGCCCTGACGGATTACCGCGAAGCAATTGCCTGCTTCGATCAGGTAATCTCACGCGATGAGAACTGTGCCGGGGCGCATCTTAAGAAAGGGAGTGCCCTCCTCTCGATGGGCCAGTTCGAACCTGCTGTTGATGCCCTGACCCGGTCCCTGAATATCAGTCCGGAGAACGCAAGCGGCTGGTATGACCGGGCGACAGCACTTGCTGAACTCAAACGGTTCGAGGATGCTGTGGAGTCCTTTGACCAGGCAATCGCTGTCAACAGCAGGTTCACGAATGCATGGTATGACAAGGGTATTGCGCTGAGCCATCTCGGCAGGGACCGGGACGCCATACAGGCTTTTGAGAACACCCTTGCGATCGATCCTCAATTCATCAGCGCATATTATGAGAAAGGTCTCGCACTGGAACGCCTGTCGTTGTTCCGGGATGCCCTTGCGGCATTTGAATCGGCATTGTCCGTGGACCCGTCATTCGTGCCCGGGCAGTATCACAAAGGACTGGCTCTTTTCAGACTGAAACACTATGAAGAATCTCTCGTGGCATTCGATAAAATCCTTGAGTCGGCTCCGGATAATGCTGATGCACTGCTCCAGAAAGCCCGTTCGCTCTCAAAGCTGAACCGGCCTGAGGACGCATTGCAAAGCCTCAATCTGTCCCTGGACCAGGTGGATACCCGTGCCGGAGACTGGGTATTCAAAGGCACCCTGCTCAATGAGGTTGAACGATATAAGGATGCTATCATCGCGTTCGAACGGGCTCTGGCACTTGAACCGGACAATACCACTGCGTGGTACCGGAAAGGAATGTCATACCTTGCCCTGACGGATTACCGCGAGGCAATCAACGTTTTCGATCAGGTGATCTCACGCGATGAGACCTGTGCCGGGGCGCATCTCAGGAAAGGCAGTGCCCTCCTCTCGATCGGGCAGTTCGAACCTGCTGTTGATGCCCTGACCCGGTCCCTTGATATCCGGCCGGAGAATGCAAACGGCTGGTATGACCGGGCGATAGCCCTTGCAGAACTCAGGCGCTATGACGACGCTGTGGAATCCTTTGACCGTGCAATCGCCGTCAACCGCAATTACACCAATGCGTGGTATGACAAGGGTATTGCGCTGAGCCGTCTCGGCAGGGACCAGGAGGCAATTCAGGCTTTTGAAACGACCCTGGCTATTGATCCTCATTTCGCGAGTGCATTTTATGAGAAAGGTCTCGCACTGGAACGCCTGTCGCTGTTCAAGGATGCCCTTGCTGCGTTCGAATCTGTATTAAGCCTCGACCCGGCATTCATGCAGGGACATTACCATAAGGGACTGGTCCTGTTCCGGTTAAAACGGTATAAAGAATCCCTGGCAGCATTCGATAACGTCCTGACATCCGCCCCCAATGATGCCGATGCCCTGCTCCAGAAAGCCCGTTCGCTCTCAAAGCTGAACCGGCCCAAAGAAGCATTGCAAAGCCTTGATCGGTCCCTGGAACAGGTGGATACCCGTGCCGGAGACTGGATATTCAAAGGCACCCTGCTCAATGAGATTGAACGATACAAAGATGCCACGACCGCGTTTGAACGGGCCAGTGCACTTGAACCGGACAATACCATCGCGTGGTACCGCAAAGGGACAGCATACCTGGCCATGGCGGAGTATAGCGAAGCAATCCCGTGCTTTGATCAGGTAATCTCACGCGATGAGACCTGTGCCGGGGCGCATCTTAAGAAAGGCAGTGCCCTCCTCTCGATCGGGCAGTTCGATCCTGCGGTCACTGCATTGACCCGGTCCCTCGATCTCAGGCCCCAGAATGCAAACGGGTGGTACGATCGTGCAATCGCCCTTGCGGAACTGAAGCGGTACGATGATGCCGTGGAATCCTTTAACCGGGCAATCGGCATCAACAGCAGGTTCACGAATGCATGGTATGACAAGGGTATTGCGCTGAGCCATCTTGGCAGGGACCGGGAAGCGATTCAGGCTTTTGAGAACACCCTTGCGATTGATCCTCATTTTGCGAGCGCATACTATGAGAAGGGTCTCGCACTGGAACGCCTGTCGCTGTTCAGGGATGCCCTTGCTGCATTTGAATCGGCATTACATCTTGACCCGGCATTAACGCAGGGACATTTCCACAAGGGACTGGTTCTTTTCCATATGAAAAAGTATCACGAATCCCTGACGGCATTTGAATCAGTACTCGCGCTGGACGAATCCGTGACTGATGCCTGGTACTACAGTGGATTGTGTTATGTTCATCTGGAAAATAATCCGGCATCCATCACGGTTTTTGATCGCGCAATTCAGCTGAATCCGGCGTATTATGATGCCTATTTCGAAAAGGGACTTGTGCTGTCCGATATGGGCAACTATGGTGATGCCGTTGCGGAATTGTCTCATGCCCTGGATGTGGATGACAATAAACCCGATGCCCACTATGCCAAAGGCCTGGCATTGGAAGCACTGGGACGTTACGACGAAGCATTGTCTTCGTTTACTAAAACGATTGACCTGGACCCGGAGTATTCCAATGCTTACTTCAACCAGGGTGTTGTGCTCATGCAGCTGGGGAAGCTGCGCGAGGCAATAACAGCATTTGACACAATCCTGGCCCGGCTCCCCGACCATGCTGCTGCCTGGTACCGGCGGGGGATAACATGGGAACTCCTCCAGGACGACCAGCAGGCGGTTGAATCGTATGAAAAAGCCCGGCACCTTGATCCGAAGAATGGTGAACTGCTTTTCTCGGAGGGTAAAGCATTTGCACGGCTGGGCAGATTTGAAGATGCGGTCCGGATCTTTGATCTGGCACTGGAAGTCAGCCCGGATCGCGGGGAATTGCTGTACGAGAAAGGGCTCGCACTTCTGGCACTCGGGCACCATGACACGGCTGAAGCTGTTCTTGAGAAAGCCGCACTGCAGCTCCCCGATAAACCCGGGCCCTCGTATCACCGTGGGTTATCCCTGATGAACCTTGAACGGTATTCTGATGCCGCAGCCACGTTTACTACCGCTATCAGTCTTGACGCAGAGAATCCCGAGTTGTGGTACCAGAAAGGTACAGCCCTTGCCCGGCTGGGGCAGTACCAGCCTGCGTCTCAGGCATTTGAAAAAGCACTGGCGATCCGCGGGGAGGATACCCGTTCCCACCTCGGGCTTGCCCGGACTCTCGTTGCACTCGGGAAGTACGAAGAAGCCGTCCGGTCGTTCGATGCGATCATTGAACGATATCCGGAAGATGCCACTGCCTGGTACGAAAAAGGTCTGGCATTGTACCATCTGGAAAAATACCAGGAATCCCTGGTAACGCTCAAGAAGGCATGCACGCTGGATCCTGCAAACACTGATGCCCTGTACCATCTCGCAGCATCCCAGCTGTTCCTGGAAATGTATCCTGAAGCGGTAAGTTCCTACAGCAGCCTGCTCGCCGCGGATTCTAAAAATTATTCCGCGTGGTACGAACTGGGAACTGCACTTACTGCCTTAAACCGCCTTGAAGAATCACTCGATGCCTGCGATCACGCGATCCATATAAAACCGGATTATTTCGATGCGCTTTATCTCCGTGCCCGTGTCCTGGACCGTCTTGAACATCTGAACGATGCAGTATCCGGCTATAACCAGGCACTCTCGATACAGCCACTGCATGTGCCATCACTCCACTATAAAGGTCTTGTATTATCGCGCCTGGGCCGGTTCGAGGATGCAGTTAAAATTTTTGACCGTGCTCTTGAGATCGAACCTACTCACTGGGAATCCCTGTTTGAGAAAGGACGTGCGCTCACATCCCTTGGCATGTATCGTGAAGCAGTAAGGACGTTCGACAAGGTGATCCAGATCGAAAAGAACCATGCCGAGGTGTACTATTACAAGGGTCTCGCGCTCGCCAGTCTTGGAAGGCACGATGATGCGATACTGGCACTGGACAAGACGCTTGCCCTGGATTCCCTGTATGGGCAGGCATGTTACCACAAAGGACTTTCGCTTACCGCCACCGGGAGGAAGGAGGACGCAATACTGGCATTTGATCGTACGCTTGAAATCGTGCCGCAGTCAACAGAAGCACTGCTCCACCGGGGAATGGTGCTGATACAGCTCGGACGGTACAATGATGCCATCGAATCTTTTATCCGCACTCTTGAGACAGATCCCACCAATGCCGATGCGTGGTATCTGAAAGGGAGCGCCCTTTTTGCTCTCGAAGGCTATGATGACGCAATTGAAGCATTCAACCGTGCACTCGAGATACGTCCGGATTTTGTATCAGCGTATTACGATAAAGGAAGGGCGTTGTCACAACTGGGTATGTATACCGAGGCAGTCCTGTCTTTTGATAACGCACTCTCCTATCAGCCCAAATCCGTTGATGCATTGCAGTACAAGGGCCTTGCCCAGATACGTCTGAAACGGTTTGAAGATGCCGAATACTCGTTTGACCAGGCTTTGAGAATCCGCCCCAACAACGGGCCGCTCTGGACCGGCAAGGGTGTCGCGCTCTTCAGGCAGGGAAAAGATGCGGAAGCCATCACCTTCTTCAGAAAAGCCCTGAGTATCAATTCCCGGGATGCCCATGCCAATTATTATCTCGGGTTGTCCCTTGTGCGGATTGGGAACTGTAATGAGGCGATGAAATATTTCGATGCTGCTCTTGCCCAGGCCCCGGACTGTGTTCAGGCCCTCTATTACAAAGGTCGTGCACTGGCAATGCTCTCCATGCATCACGAAGCGATCAGCGCGTATGACCGCGCTATTGCGCTGAAAGAGACGGTTGCTGAAGCATGGCTGTACCGTGGGCTGTCCTTTGCGAGTCTCGACCAGTACGACCGGGCACTTGAGAATTATGACCACGCGCTCTCCCTCGACAATACCTATGCCAGTGCGTTTTTATATAAGGGCATTGCCCTGAACCACCTGAACCGCTCTGCCGAAGCAATCCGTTCTTTTGAGGATGCTGTTGCAATCAGGCCGGAGTACTCCGAGGTATACTACCACCTGGGACTTGCCCTCCTGGAACAGAAACAGTACCGAACTGCCATCTCGTCATTTGACCGGGCTCTTGAGGGGAATAAAAAATTTGTCGAGGCATATGTCAATAAAGGTATTGCCCTCTTCCATGTCAGGGAGTATGAAGAATCGGTGGTTGAGTTCAACGCAGCCCTGAAGATCCGGCCGGATTATGAAGAGGCACTGTACGAACGCGGCAGGTCCCAGGTACGCCTCGGGAGATACAAAGATGCCATCAGTTCCTTTGATCAGGTCCGGTTGTCAAATCCAGGGAATGCAAAAGCTATTTTCGAGAAAGGACGTGTGCAATTTGCGTCAGGGAACCTTGATGCCGCTGTTGCCTCGTTCGATACCGCAGTTGACATTTCCCCCTCCTGCTATCAGGCGCTCTTCTGGAAAGGGAAAGCCCTGTTCGAGCAGGGGAGCTACGATGCGGCGATTACTGCATACAACCAGGCTATAGAACTCTCGCCGGGGACTTCTGCGCTGTATGATCACCGGGGACGGGCATTAACTTCTCTGGAGCTGTTCCGTGACGCTATCCAGTCGTATGATCAGGCCCTGGAGATAGAACATTCGGCCGAAGTCTTTGCGCATAAAGGGATTGCCCTCGTTGAACTCGGGATGTACCGGGACGCGATTGAAGCGTTTGACAAGGCAATTGAGCAGAACGAGAACCTTGCCGAAGCATGGATGGGCAAAGGGAACGCATTTTACGACCTGGGAAAATATAACAATGCCCAGGCTGCCTATGAAAAATGCCTGGCACTCGACCCGGAAAATGCCATTGGCTGGACACGCCATGGTATGGCCCTGTCGGCACAGCAGCAGTTTGAAGCAGCGATCATCTCCTATGACCGGGCGCTTCTCATCGATCCCACGTTCTCCATTGCGTACTTTACCAAAGGAAGTTCTCTTGATGCACTCGGGCGGTTTGAGGATGCAATAGAATCCTTCGATGCCATGATCAATATCCAGCCCGAATTTGTGGATGCATGGATCCTCAAGGGACGTGCATTGCAGGAACTCAGCCGGTACCAGGAAGCCCTGACCTCGTTCAAACAGGCACTGGAAATTGAACCCGGCCGGAAAGAGATCTGGAATGATATCGGTGAGATTCTGGAAAAGATCGGGAAACATGATGATGCAAAAATCTGTTATGAGAAAGCACGGTGAGGGTGGCGGGGCCCC
>Ga0105103_10000827_pt1 | contig 17483 bp, 14 predicted proteins | sample PPLLaktember2015_2_FD_79107 | JGI IMG/M metagenome (GOLD analysis project Ga0105103, IMG submission 79107) | Freshwater sediment microbial communities from Prairie Pothole Lake near Jamestown, North Dakota, USA - PPLs Lake P7 Core (6) Depth... | ecosystem: Environmental > Aquatic > Freshwater >...
ACATCCTGGTCATCTGGGGCGACGACATCGGCCAGTTCAACATCAGCGCCTACAACATGGGCATGATGGGCTACAAGACGCCCAACATCGACCGCATCGGCCGCGAGGGCGCGATCTTCACCGACTGGTACGGCCAGCAGAGCTGCACTGCCGGGCGTGCCGCCTTCATCACCGGCCAGTCGCCGATCCGCACGGGCCTGACCAAGGTGGGACTGCCGGGCGCGCCCGAGGGCATGAAGAAGGAAGACCCGACCATTGCGACGCTGCTGCGTGCGCAGGGCTACATGACCGGTCAGTTCGGCAAGAACCACCTCGGCGACCGCGACGAGATGCTGCCGACGAACCACGGCTTCGACGAGTTCTTCGGCAACCTCTACCACCTGAACGCGGAAGAAGAGCCGGAATACGCGGACTACCCGAAGAACCCCGAGTTCAAGAAGAAGTTCGGCCCGCGCGGCGTGATCCACAGCTTTGCCGATGGCCGCATCACCGACACCGGACCGTTGACGAAGAAGCGCATGGAGACCATCGACGAGGAGGTCACCGCCAAGGCGCTGGACTTCATGCAGCGCGCCAAGCAGGCCGACAAGCCCTTCTTCCTGTGGTGGAACTCCACCCGTATGCACATCTTCACCCACTTGAAGGCGTCGTCGGCGGGCAAGACCGGCCAGGGCATCTATGCCGACGGCATGGTCGAGCACGACGGCCACGTCGGCCAGGTGATGGCCAAGCTGAAGGAACTGGGCCTGGACGAGAACACCATCGTCATGTATTCCACCGACAACGGCGCCGAGACCTTCACCTGGCCCGACGGCGGCACGACCATGTTCCGCGGCGAGAAGAACACCAACTGGGAAGGCGGCTACCGCGTGCCGACGATGATCAAGTGGCCGGGCACGATCCAGCCCGGCACGGTGGTCAACGACATCGGTGCGCACGAGGACATGTTCCTGACGCTGGTCAACGCCGCCGGCGGCAAGGATGTGGCCGAAACGCTGAAGAAGGGCACCACCCTCGGCGGGCGTTCGTACAAGGTGCACCTGGACGGCTACGACCTCGGGCCGGCGCTGCGCGGCCAGGGACCGTGGCCGCGCAAGGAGTTCATCTACTGGACCGACGACGGCTCGGTCGCGGCGCTGCGGTACAACGACCTGAAGGTCACCTTCCTGGAGCAGCCGGGGCACGGCCTGCGCGTCTGGCAGGACCCGTTCAAGGTGCTGCGAGCGCCACTGCTGACGAACCTGCGCATGGACCCCTTCGAGCGCGCCGAGTACGAGCACGCGATGGGCTACCAGCGCTGGTACGTCGAGCACATGTGGGCCTTTGCCCCGGCCGGCGCCTATGTGGGCAACTGGCTGCAGAGCTTCCGCGAGTTCCCGCCGCGGCAGAAGCCCGGCAGCTTCAACCTCGAACGGGTGATGGAGGCAGTGACCGGCGGGTCGAAGCAGTAGGCCGGCGCGGGCCTTTAGCGGCCCGTGTCCATCGGCAGCGTCGTGTCCGCCGCCCACTCGGCCAGCGAACCGTCGTACACCGCCACGTCGGGGTGGCCCAGGCGGTGCAGCGACATCGCGCTCATCGTGGCGGCGATGCCGCCGCCGCAGTAGCAGATGGCGCGCGCACGATCCAGTGCCCCCACCGCGGCGAAGGCCGCGCGCAGTTCGTCCAGCGGCCGGAAGCAGCCGTCTTCCTGCAACAGGGCCGGGTAGGGCAGGTTGACGCTGCCGCGGATGTGGCCCTTGCGGCCGTAGTCGACATCGGCGCGGCCGTCGTGCAGCGAGGCCGTCAGCGCGTTGAGCAGGCAAACGCCGCCGTCGGCAGTGGCGCGCAGCACCTCGGCCTGGCCGGCCCAGCGCGAGGCGTCGAAGCGAGGATGCAGCCGGCCGGGGGGATAGCGTTCGACACCCCGGGCCACCGGCCGGCCCTCGGCCTGCCACTTGGGCAGGCCGCCGTCGAGCACCGAGGACGGAACGCCCAACGCATGCAACATCCACCACAGCCGCGTGGCCCACATCGGCGAGGTGCTGCTGTAGACCACGCACTCGTCGCCGTCGGACAGACCGGCGGGACCCAGCGCGTCGGCCAGCACCTCGGGCGCGGGCAACGTGAAGCGCAAGGTCGGATGCGGGTGCGACAACTCGGCCAGCAGATCGACGAAGGCAGCACCGGGAATGTGCGCCGCCTCGTAGTCGGCGCGGCCGCTTTCCGCCGTGTAGGGCCCGGGGCGAGCGGGCCGCAGGTGCACGGTGCCGTCGAAGATGCGCAGCGGAGGGCGGCCCGCTGCGGGCTCGGCCAGGCGGGCGGCCAGTTCGGCCGTGGAGATCAGCGGTGGCATGCCGGCATCGGCTGGCCCGCGGCCTCAGGCCACCGGGCTCATCTGCACGCGGCCCTTTTCCTCGTCCATGGTCTTGGCCAGCAGCTTGACCAGCGCATAGACGGTGTCGATGTGCGGCGTCGGCGTGTGCGTCAACCGGCCGAGCTCGACCACCGAGCCGACCAGCGCATCGATCTCCGGCGCGCGGCCGGCCTCGATGTCCTGCAGCATGCTGGTCTTGTGCTTGCCCACCTTCTCGGCGCCGGCGATGCGCTTGTCGATGCCGACGCGGAAGGTGATGCCCAATTTGTTGGCCACGTCCTGCGCCTCGGTCATCATCGCCGCGGCCAGTTCCCGCGTCAGTGGGTACTGGCAGATGTCCACCAGCGTGGCGTGCGCCAGGCTGCTGATCGGGTTGAAGGTCAGGTTGCCCCACAGCTTGAGCCACATCTCCGAGCGGATGTTGTCCAGCACCGGCGCCTTGAAGCCGGCCTTGACGAAACAGTCCGACACGCGCTGCACGCGCTCACTGCTGCTGCCGTCCAGCTCGCCCACCGGGAACCGGTCGCCCTCGATGTGCTTGACTACGCCCGGCGTGATCAGCTCGGACGCCGGATAGACGACGCAGCCGATCACCTGCGAGGCCGGCACTGCCGCAGCGATGCGGCCGCTCGGGTCCACGCTCTTGACGACGCTGCCGGCCAGCGCCCCGCCATGCTGGTGGAAGTACCAGAAAGGGATGCCGTTCTGCATGGTGACGATCAGCGTGCGCGGGCCGATCAGCTTGGGCAGCTCATCGACCACCGCCTCGACCTGGTGCGCCTTCATCGCCAGGATCACCATGTCCTGCACGCCCGCGGCGGCATAGTCGTTGGTGGCCTTGACGTTGCGGGCCACGTGCTCGGTGCCGTCGTGCATGATCAGCTTCATGCCGTTCTTGCGGATGGCCTCGAGGTTGGTGCCGCGCACGATGAACGTCAGGTCTTCGCCGGCCAGCGCCAGCTTCACGCCGACGTAGCCTCCGATGGCACCGGCGCCGATGATCGCGATCTTCATGGGGGTCCTTCAGTCTGCAGTTTCGAATCGGTTCGTCAGCCGGCCGATGCCTTCGATCTCTACGGCCACCGTCTGGCCCGGCTTCATCGAGCCGACGCCGACCGAGGTGCCGCACAGGATCACGTCGCCGGGCTCCAGCGTCATGTCGTGCGAGATCAGGCTCACCAGCCTGGGGACGGAAAAGCGGATGTCGGCCACCGGGTAGTCCTGGCGCAGCTGCCCGTCGAGCCAGGTCTTCACCGACAGGGTGGTCGGATCCAGGCCCGTGGCGATGCACGGCCCCAGCGGGCAGAAGGTGTCGTAGCTCTTGGCACGCACCCACTGCGCGAAGCTGGCGTCGCGGTTCAGCACCTCGGCAGCGGTGACGTCATTGCAGCAGGTGTAGCCGAACACATGCTGCAGGGCCTGGGCCTCGCTCACCGCCTTGGCGCGTCGGCCGATGACCACCGCCAGCTCGCCCTCAAAGACGATCTTGCCCTGGCCCGCCGGCGCGATGATGCTTGCCTCGGGGTCCAGGCAGCTGCTCGGCGCCTTCATGAAGTACAGCGGCTCGGCCGGATCGGCCAGACCCAGCTTGGCGGCCAGCGCCAGGTAGTTGTTCCACAGTGCCAGCACCTTGCCCGGGCGCACCGGTGCCAGCAGCTTCAGGCCGGCCCGCGGCAGCGTCTGCCCGGTGGGCCGGGGGGCGCCGAACAGGTCGCCCGTGTGCACGGCCACCCCCTCGCCGTCCAGCCGGCCGAAGCCGGCCTGACCCTGGTGTTCGAAGCGGACCCAACGGGTGATTTCGGTCATGCCAGAAGCGGCCATCCGGCCGCGGAATCAAAAGCGCGGGATTCTACGGGTCCGCCGGGTGGGGTGAAGTCCGAAGTGCCGCTGCGCGCCGGGTCGCATACAGTGCGTCCATCGCAGGCGCCGCCGAGCGCGCAGGCCCATCCGAGGAGACGCATCGATGAGTACAAGACTGGCCGGTAAGAAGGCCTTCGTGACCGCGGCCGGGCAGGGCATCGGCCGCGCCGTGGCCGAGGCCTTCGCGCGCGAGGGCGCGACGGTGGTCGCCACCGACCTGAAGACGGAAGCGTTGGCGGGCCTGGCGGGCCCGAAGTTCCTGGTCGAGCGGCTCGACGCGCTCGACGCTGTGGCCATCGCCGACGCGGCTCGGCGCCACGCCGACGTCGACATCCTGTTCAACGGTGCCGGCTTCGTGCACCACGGCAGCGTGCTCGACTGCTCCGAGGAGCAATGGGACTTCGCCTTCGACCTGAACGTGCGCTCGATGTATCGCACCATCAAGGCCTTTTTGCCCGGCATGCTGGCGCGCGGCAACGGCTCGATCGTCAACGTCGCTTCGGGCGCCAGCAGCGTCAAGGCCGCGGCCAACCGCTTCGTCTATGCGGCCACCAAGGCCGCGGTCATCGGCCTGACTAAGTCGGTGGCGCTGGATTTCATCACCAAGGGCGTGCGCTGCAACGCCATCTGCCCCGGCACCATCGAATCGCCGTCGCTGCGCGAGCGCATGCGCGCGCTGTCGGCCAGCTCCGGTCAGAGCCTGGAGCAGGTGGAGGCGATGTTCGTTGCCCGCCAGCCGATGGGCCGGCTCGGCACCGCCGAGGAGGTGGCCGCGCTGGCGGTGTACCTGGCCTCGGACGAATCACGTTTCACCACCGGCACGACCGCCATGGTCGATGGCGGCTGGTCACTCTGAAACCACGCGGTCTGCACGACGCGTCATACAAGGAAGAACATGAAACTGCTACGCCATGGCGCCAAGGGCGCCGAGAAGCCCGCCTTGATCGATGCCCAGGGCCAGATACGCGATCTGTCGAAGGTGCTGCCCGACATCGGCGCCGCCGCGCTGACACCGAAGAGCCTGCAGCGCCTGCGCGACCTGGACACGCGCACGCTGCCGGCGGTGGAACAGACGGGCCGCCTGGCCGTGCCCTGGACCGGCATGGGCAAGTTCATCGCGATCGGCCTGAACTATGCCGACCATGCGGCCGAATCGAACCTGCCGGTGCCCAAGGAGCCGATCGTCTTCATGAAGGCCACCAGCTGCGCGGTCGGCCCCAACCACCCAGTGGTGCTGCCGCAGGGCAGCGTCAAGAGCGACTGGGAGGTCGAACTCGGCGTGGTCATCGGCAGCCGCGCGCGCTATGTGTCCGAGGCCGACGCGCTGAAGCACGTGGCTGGCTACTGCGTCGTCAACGACGTGTCCGAGCGCGAATACCAGATCGAACGCGGCGGCACCTGGGACAAGGGCAAGGGTTGCGATACCTTCGGACCCATCGGCCCGTGGCTGGTGACAGCCGACGAGATCCCCGACCCGCAGGCCCTGGGCATGTGGCTCGAGGTCAACGGCCACCGTTACCAGAGCGGCAGCACCAAGACCATGATCTTCGGCGTGGCCATGCTGGTGTCCTACCTGAGCCGCTTCATGACGCTGGAGCCGGGTGACTGCATCACCACCGGCACGCCGCCGGGCGTGGGCATGGGCGTCAAGCCGAATCCAGTGTTTCTGAAGCCGGGCGACGTGATGAAGCTCGGAATCGAGGGCCTGGGCGTGCAGCAGCAGACGGTGCACGCCTGGGATCCTGCGCTGATCGACGCTTGACGCGTCCGCCATGAACGCCCCCACCTCGCCGGTGATCCGCATCCATCCGGCGGATGACGTCGTCATCGCACGGGTGCAGCTGCTCGGCGGCACGCGCATCGACAGCGAAGGCATCACCGTCACCGGCCTGGTGCCGCCGGGCCACAAGCTGGCGGTGCGCGCCATCGCTGCCGGCCAGCCGGTGCGCCGCTACAACCAGGTGATCGGCATGGCGCGGGTGGACATCGCGCCGGGCCAGCATGTGCACAGCCACAACCTGGAGTTCGGCCACTTCGCGCGCGACTACGCGGTGGGGCAGGGCGTCGCGCCCACGGCCTACGTGGCCGAGCCGGCCACCTTCCAGGGCATCGTCCGTCCCGACGGGCGCGTGGCCACGCGAAACTACATCGGCGTGCTGACCAGCGTCAACTGTTCGGCCACGGTGGCGCGGGCCATTGCCGACCACTTCCGCCGCGACATCCGTCCGCAAGCGCTGGAGCGCTACCCGAATGTCGATGGCGTGGTGGCGCTGACGCACGGTGCCGGCTGTGCCACCGACAGCGAAGGCGAGCCGCTGCAGGTGCTGCGCCGCACGCTCGGCGGCTATGCGCGGCATGCCAATTTCGGCGCGCTGCTGATGGTGGGCCTGGGCTGCGAAACCAACCAGATCAGCGGCCTGATGCAGCAGGAAGGCCTGCAGGAAAGCAACCGCCTGCAGGCCTTCAGCATCCAGGACACGGGTGGCACCAGCAAGACCGTGGCGCGCGGCATCGAGCTGGTGGAATGGATGCTCGAGGAGGCCAATCGCGTGCAGCGCCAGGCGGTGCCGGCCAGCCACCTCATCGTCGGCCTGCAGTGCGGCGGCTCCGATGGCTATTCCGGGATCAGCGCCAACCCGGCGCTGGGCGCGGCGGTGGACCGGCTGGTGCGCCACGGTGGCACGGCCATCCTGTCCGAATCGCCCGAGGTCTACGGCGGCGAGCACCTGCTGACGCGCCGCGCCGTGTCGCAGGCCGTGGCGGACAAGCTGCTGGCGCGGCTGCGCTGGTGGGAGGACTACTGCGCGCGCAACGGCGGGCAGATGGACAACAACCCGTCCGCCGGCAACAAGGCCGGCGGGCTGACGACGATCCTGGAAAAGAGCCTGGGCGCCGTGGCCAAGAGCGGCACCACCAACCTGGTGGATGTGGTCGAGTACGCACAGCCAGTCACCGCCAAGGGCCTGGTGTTCATGGACACGCCGGGCTACGACCCGGTGTCGGCCACCGGCCAGGTGGCCGGCGGCGCCAACCTGATCTGTTTCACCACCGGCCGCGGCTCGGCCTATGGCTGTGCGCCGTCGCCGTCGCTGAAGCTCAGCACCAACACCGCGCTGTGGCTCAAGCAGGAGGACGATATCGACATCAACTGCGGCGAGGTCATCGACGGCAGCGCCAGCATCGACCAGATGGGTGAGCGCATCTTTCAGCTGATGTTGGCCACCGCCTCGGGCAAGGCCACCAAGAGCGAACGTCACGGCTACGGCCAGAGTGAATTCGTACCTTGGCAGCTGGGCGCAGTGATGTAGCTGGCGCAGGGCAGCCCACGGCGCGCTGTTAAGCTTGCCGCGATGACCACGCCGGAGTCGCCCAGCGCCGACAACGCCAATCCCGGGGCCCTGCCAGTGGGCACGCGGCTCGGCGAATTCGAACTGCGCAGCGTCGTCGGCGTCGGTGGCTTCGGCATCGTCTACCTGGCCTTCGACCATGCGCTCGAGCGCGAGGTGGCGATCAAGGAATACATGCCGGCCTCGCTGGCCACGCGCAGCCAGAGCGTCAAGGTCGCGCCGCTGTCGCAGTCGACGACCGAAAGCTTCGAGACCGGGCTGCGCTCCTTCGTCAACGAGGGGCGCATGCTGGCCCGATTCGATTCGCCGTCGCTGCTGAAGGTGTATCGCTACTGGGAAGCCAACGGCACTGCCTACATCACCATGCCGCTGTACCGCGGCCGCACGCTGAAGGAGTATCGCGCGGCCATGGCCGCGCCGCCCGACGAGGCGGCCGCGCGCGCGCTGCTGATGCCACTGCTTCAGGCCGTGGACCTGTTGCACCGCGAGTCGATCTACCACCGCGACATCGCGCCCGACAACATCCTGATCGAGGCCGGCAACCTGCCGGTGCTGCTGGACTTCGGCGCCGCGCGGCGCGTCGTCGGCGAGAAGAGCCAGGCGCTGACGGCGATCCTCAAGCCGGCCTATGCGCCGATCGAGCAGTACGGCGAGGGCGCGTCGGTGAAGCAGGGCGCCTGGACCGACTTGTACGCGCTGGGCGCGACGATGCACTTCTACCTGCTCGGCACGGCGCCACCGCCGTCGACCGCGCGCGCCGTGCAGGACGAGATGCAGCCGCTGGCCGAGCTCGGCCTGCCGGGTTGTTCGAAGCGCTTCCTGCAGATCATCGACTGGATGCTCGCGCCGCGGCCGGCCGACCGGCCGCAAAGCGTGGCCGCGCTGGTCGAGGTGCTGGAAGGCCGCGGCGAGCTGCCTGCACCCGCGCGCAGGGAGCCGACTCCGGTCGACCCGACCCAACGCACGCAGGTGCTGCTGCCGCGGACCGAGCCGGCCACGCCAGCTGGCGTCGACATCGCCATCGACATTCCGACGCCACCACCACCGCCACCACCAGGGGCGCCGGATGTGCCGCCTGCCGCTGTCGATGGCGCGCGCGCGGGTGGCAAATGGGCGATGCCCGTCGCCGCCGCTGCGCTGCTGATGGTGGCCGCAGCCTGGTGGTTCTGGCCGCGCAAGCCGTTGCCGCCCCTGCCGCCGCCGGTGGTGCAGAAGCCTGCGCCGGCGCCTGTCGCGATGCCGCGCACCGAGCCCACGGCAGAGCCCAGGGCCCAGGTGGTCATGGCGCCGCCGGCCGAAGCCGACGCGGGCAAAGAAGCGATCGCGGCCGCCAAGCCGAAGCTGGCCGATGCGCCCCGTCCGCCGGCGCCGGCCGCCAGCGCGCGCCGCCCCAAGCCACCGAGCGCGCTGCCCGAGGCCGAGACCGCACGGCCGGCGATGGAGGCTGCGCCGGCGCCTCGAAGTCGGCCCGCCGAGCCGCCTCCCGCCAAGACGGCCGCGCGGGCGCCCATGCCTGCCCCTGCGTCCGCCGCCGTGGTCGTGAAGGGCCCGCGCGAAACCTGCGGCCGGCGCGTCTTCGTCGCGCTGGTCAACTGCATGAACCGCGAATGCGCCAAGCCCGCGAACCGGCGGCTGCCCGAATGCAGCCTCTACCGGCCGCCCGATTGAGCGCTTCGTGCCGATCTCTGCTGGAGCCCCGGCCATGACCGACGCACCCCGTCCGCACCACAAGATCTGGCCCAAGCGCCTGCCGCGCGAGCTGGTGGTGCCCCAGACTTCGCTGTGGTTCAACCTGGAGGTGTCGGCAGCGCGCTTCCCGGACAAGCCGGCCTGCGTCTTCTTCGGCCGCGCGCTGAGCTTTGCGCAGCTCAAGGCGCAGGCCGAGGCGCTGGCCGGCTGGCTGCGCAACGTGGGCGTGCGCAAGGGCGACCGCGTGGCGCTGTACATGCAGAACTGCCCGCAGTTCATCGTCTCGGTGTACGGCATCTTGCGTGCCGACGCGGTGGTGGTGCCGGTGAACCCGATGAACCGGGCCGACGAGTTCAGCCACTACATCACCGACCCACAGTCCAGGGCCGTCATCTGCAGTGCCGACCTGGCCGGCTTCGTGGCCGCCGCCAACCAAGCATTGCCCGATGCCGATCGCGTGCCGCAGGTGCTGGTGACTCGCTACACCGATGCCATGCCCGAAGGGGCGCTCGACCCGGCCGAGGCGCCGAGCGCACTGCTGGAAACCTGGCTGCGCGCCGAGCACCCGCTGCCCGAGGGCCACACGCGCTGGGTCGACGCGCTGGCCGCGGCGTTGCTGCCACCGCCGCACACCGCGGCGAGCGATGACCTGGCGCTGCTGCCCTACACCTCGGGCACCACCGGGCTGCCCAAGGGCTGCATGCACACCCACGGCACGCTGATGCACAACGCGGTGTCCGGGCAGTGGAGCCACAGCGGCCCCGAGGCCGTGAGCCTGGGCGTGGTGCCGATGTTCCACATCACCGGCATGATGCTGTGCGTGCTGGGCGCGGTGCATGCCGGCGCCACCACGGTGCTGATGCCGCGCTGGGATCGCGAACTGGCCGGGCGGCTGATCTCGCGCCACCGCATCAGCCACTGGACGGCGATCCCGACCATGGTGATCGACCTGTTTGCCAGCCCCAACTACAAGACCTTCGACCTGAGCAGCCTGCGCAACATCGGCGGCGGCGGCGCGGCCATGCCGCAGGCGGTGGCGCAGCGGCTGATCGACGAATTCGGCCTGACCTTTGCCGAGGGCTACGGCCTCACCGAGACCGCGGCGCCCACGCACAGCAACCCCCCCGAGCGCGCCAAGCTGCAATGCCTGGGCATCCCGTACTTCGGCACCGACGCGCGCGTGGTCGACCCGATTACGTTCCAGGAGCTGCCGGCGGGCGAGGCGGGCGAAATCATCGTGCACGGCCCGCAGATCTTCAAGGGCTACTGGCGCCACCCCGAGGCCACCGCGGCGGCCTTCATCGATTTCGAGGGCAAGCGCTTCTTTCGCACCGGTGACCTGGGCCGCATGGACGAGGAGGGCTACTTCTTCATCACCGACCGCCTGAAGCGCATGATCAACGCCAGCGGCTACAAGGTCTGGCCCAGTGAGGTGGAACTGCTGCTGTTCAAGTGCCCGCTGGTGCAGGAGGCCTGCATCATCGGCGCCAAGGACGAGTACCGGGGCGAAACGGTCAAGGCCGTGGTCGTGCTGCGCAGCGAGGCCATGGGCGAGGCCCAACCCGAAGACATCATCGCCTGGGCGCGCGAGCACATGGCGGCCTACAAGGTGCCGAAGATCGTGCAGTTCGTCGATCACCTGCCCAAATCGGGCTCGGGCAAGGTGATGTGGCGGCTGCTGCAGGACCAGGAAGCCCAGACCGGCTGAACCGGCGCCAGTTTCAGCCGCGCACACGCGCGCCAGCGGCGATGGTCGGCGGCGCGGCGTTGAGCGTTTCGATGGCCAGGCCGGCGGCCGCCTTGTAGCGCGCCATGAAGGCCTCGCGCTCGGCGGCGGGGATCACCTGCTCGATGTCGTCGAACACACCTCCGCAGCGCTCGTCCAGCAGGTTCAGCAATCCGAAGGGCCCGGCGCCGCGGTTGCGCAGCACCAGCGCCGAGATGTCGGCGCACAGCCTGCCGTCATAAGCCTGCAGCGCGTCCGGCCCCACGCCGTGCGCCAGCAGCGCCGCGCCCAGCACGCGTGCATCGACGATGGCCTGGCTGGCGCCGTTGGAGCCGGTGGGGTACATCACGTGCGCAGCGTCGCCGAGCAGGGCCACGCGGCCGTCCACCCAGGTGGGCACCGGGTCGCGGTCGATCATCGGGTACTCGAAGATCTCCTTCGCGCCGCGTAGCATCGACGGCACGTCGAGCCAGCCATAGTTCCAGCCGTCGAAGTGGTGGGCAAACTCTTCCAGCGACACGCGGCGGTTCCAGTCGCCCTGCGTCCAGCCGCCGCGGTTGTCGACCGTGATCTCGGCGATCCAGTTGATGGTGGCCAGGCCGCTGGCCGGGTCGGGCTGCGAGATCGGGTACAGCACCACGCGGTGCCGCGCCGAGCCAAGCCCGACGAAGGACGCTCCGCTGCGGATGGGCACGCCCGGGGTGGTGCCACGCCACATGATCGCGCCGCCCCACTGGATGGGCGGCTGCTGCGGGTGCATCTGCGCGCGCACGGCCGAGTGCAGGCCGTCGGCGGCCACCAGCAGCCGGCCCGCCACGTCCAGCGTCTGGCCGTCGCGCGTCTGCACTTGGGCCGTGACGCCGCCGTCGTGCTGGCGGTAGCCTGTGACACGGTGGCCCAGCCGCACCGCGTCCGGGCCCAGGCGTTCCAGCACTGCGCGGTACAGCAGCATCTGCAACTTCCCGCGGTGCACCGCATACTGCGGCCAGCGGTAGCCGGCGAGCAGGCCGCGCGGTTCGGCGTAGACATCGTTGCCGTTGCGCCCCACCAGCGCCCATTCGCGCGCCTGGATGCCGATGGTGTCGAGCACTTCAGCCCCCAGCCCGAGGTCGTAGAGCTCGCGCACGGCATTGGGCTGCAGGTTGATGCCCACACCCAGCGGTTGCAGCTCGGCCACCGACTCGAACACGATGCAGGGCACGCCGATCTGGTGCAGCGTGAGCGCCAGCGCCATGCCGCCGATGCCGCCGCCGGCGATGAGGCTCGGGTTGGGTTCGGATGTATCAGTCATGCGGAGAATTGTCCCCGAAAGGTGCGGCCGCCGGTGCTGGCCGAGTGATCGCACCAAACCAAGCTGCGGCGCTACCCGCGGGAGTCGGCTTCGCTCAGTTCGCTGACCGTGGCGCCCCACCGGCGGCCAGGTGTTTCGGCCCGCGAACTCATGTGCATCGCGGGATGCATCACCAATGGCGATGCGGTCGCTAAGGTGCCACGGATGAACGTTCGAGCCCAGGTGCCGGCTGGAGCGAACCGACGCTTCAAGCTGGATTCCCCGTCATGTTCCAGCGCCTGAGCGACGGCGGTTGCCCAAGCCCGCCGTTCATCGTTTCCTCTGCCGAAGGTTCGCCGCACCTCGGCAGCAGCCGTTCGCCTGCGTTCGACCCTGTGGCCAAGGAAGAAGGGCCTTTGAACGTTTTGTCGGGGCTTCTGCCGAGGACCAGGCCCTCGGCCTGCTCGTGGCTACGTCGATGCCGCACTGGATGTTGGCAAGGTGTTGCTGGCGCTGACGGGCAGCGCTGCCCCGACGTCGCCGCCCGGGCGGAGGTGGTGCCTGCCGTCGGTTTTCGATGCCGCTTTTGCGCCGGACCTGAACCAGCTCGGCGCGGCCCATCGCTGACAAGTACGCCTGGCATCGAGTCGCTCCTTCAACACCGTCAGCGACGGTCTTCCCGTGCGGCGCGGCCTGCAGCCGTCGCGGCAGGCCGCAAGTCTGTGCTGGCTTATGGCCTCACCACAAAAGCCTGCTGCCAATTCGCGCGCGAACACCCGGAACATTTCGATACGATTGCGGCTTGTAATGTGCGTTTTGCACATTTATACTGCCACCATGCGAGCGCCCTCCCACCAACCGCCGGCTCGGCCTTCTGCCGCTGCGGCAAGTTCCGACGCCGACGCCTTGGTGCAGGCGATAGACGCACTGCTTGCGCCGCTTGCAAGACTGGCGGTTGCCAAGGGACTGCCCTGCGCCGTTGTCGAGGGGATGCTGCGGCAGGCCTTCGTGACCGCGGCGCGTGACGCGCACCCGAGTCTGCCGCCGCACCGAGCAGTCAGCCGCATCGCTACGGCGACCGGCCTGAACCGCCGGGAGGTCACACGCCTCACCCTGGCCGTCGATGCGCCCGTGCGCCGCCGCCCGGTGTCCGCGGAGGTGTTTGCGCGGTGGGCCAGCGACCCGCAGTATCGCGATGCCGGTGGCCGGCCGCGCAAACTGCCGCGCCAGGGCAAAGCACCCAGCTTCGAGACGTTGGCGCAGTCGGTGACTCGCGACGTGCACCCGCGCAGCCTACTCGACGAGTTGATCCGTCTGGGTCTGGCAGCCACCGACCCGGCCCATGACACCGTGGAGCTGATGCAGGACGCGTTCGTGCCCCGCGGCGACACCGAGCGCATGCTCGGCTTCGTGGGTCACAACGTGGGCGATCATCTCGGTGCCGCCGTGGCCAACGTGCTCGGCGACGGGCGCCAACACTTCGAACAGGCGGTGTTCGCCGACGAACTGTCGGCGCAATCGATCGAGTCCATGCGCGAATCGATCGCCTCCCAATGGCGGGCGATTCAGGCCACGCTGGTGCCGCAGCTCGAGAAACTGATCGACGCCGACCGCAATGCCGGTCGACTCCAGGACCAGCGCCTGCGCGTGGGCCTGTTCAGCTACAGCGAACGCATGTCGCAGCCCGCCAACCCGGCTGTGCCAACCGATACCCCGGTGGACCCGGCCACCGATCTTCCACGATCCACAACTTCCAAAGGAGCACGCTCATGACACCCCACACTCACACGGCTGGCTGTACCCAAGCCAAAGCCGGTATCTGGCGTCTGCTGGCGGGAGGCGTGGCGCTCGCCACGGCTGCCCTGCTGGGCGCCTGCGGCGGCGGCGGCGATGTCGCTGGCGTGGGCACTGGCGGGACCGGCTCGTTCAGCGTCGGCACGGTGACCGGCTTCGGCTCGGTGTTCGTCAACGGCATCCGCTACGAGGACAACGGTGCGCGACTGGTCGACGACGATGGCACGGTCAAGGTGCTCGGCAGCGACGACAACCCCCTGAAGGTTGGCATGGCGGTCGAAGTGACGGGCAGCGTCGACGACAACGGCACCGTGCGTACTGCGACGCAGATCGCTTACGGTGCCGAGATCAAGGGCCCGGTGACTGCGGTCGATGCGATCGCGGGGACCTTCAACGTGTTCGACATCACGGTGCGCACCACCACCACGACCGTCTACGAAAACTTCGGCGGCGTGGCCGCGCTGGCAACGGGCAACGTGGTCGAGGTGCATGGTCAGCCCGATACCAACGGCCGCATCGTCGCGACCTACGTCGAGCGCGAAGCCACCAGCGTAGCGGCTTTCGTGGCCGACGATGGCGAGTATCGCCTGCGCGGTGCGGTGGCCGGCCTTAGCGGGTCGAGCCCGGCCTATGCCTTCACGCTGCGCGGCGTCGCGATCCGTACCAACGCAAGCACCGAATTCGATGGCACGCCAGCCAACGGCGTCTCGGTCAGCGTCCGGCTTGACCCGACGCAGCAGGGTGACGGCAGCTACGTGGCCGAGCGGCTGAAGGTCCGCAGCGCGAACTATGGCGATTCGTCGGCGGCGGCCGAAGGCGAAGTCGAGGGCTACGTCAGTGACTTCACCAGCGCCGCCAATGCCTTCCGGGTTGCCGGCTACGCGGTGCGGCTGGGCGCGGGCGCGGTCTACGAGGATGGCGTCGCCGCCGACCTGAAGGACGGCATCCGCGTCGAGGCCAAGGGCAGCATCGACAACGGCGTGCTGGTCGTGACGAAGCTCGAGTTCAAGTCGCGTGACGACGACGACGACGGCGATGACGACGACGTCTCGGGCGGGTCGCAGGAATTCGAGTTCAAGGGCGCTGCAGCCTGCGTCAGCTGCGGGGCGACCAGCGGGACCTTCACGGTCAAGGGCGAAACGGTGAGCTACGACGCCGGCACCGAGTTCAAGGACGGCCTGAGCGGCTCGACGCTCGACGGCAAGACGGTCGAGGTGAAGAGCGTGGGTGTGGTCAATTCGACCGGCACCAGCTATCGCGCCACCGAGATCAAGATCGACGACTGAAGCTGGAACGCCGGTCCGCGCCCCCGCGGATCGGTGTTCCTCCCACCCGACGAACTGCCCCGGCGGATGCCGGCGGGCGGGGTGTTTCCAGGAGTTCCCCGATGAGCTTCAATCCTTCGCACCGGCGGCTGGCGCTGCTGCTGTTCGCGGCCTTCGCCAGCGCTGCGCAGGCTCAGGACGCACGGTCCGGACGACTGCTGGCCTCCAACTGCTTCCAGTGCCATGGCACCGAGGGCAAGGGCCCGGGCTTCGAGAAGCTGGCCGGCAAGTCGGCCAACGACATCTATCACGAGCTGGTCGAGATGCGTGCGGGCAAGGAAGGTGACGGCCTGATGTCGCGGCACGCCATGGGCTACACCGACACGCAGCTTCGGGCCATCGCGCAGTACTTCGGCAGCCGGCGCTGAGAGGAACAAGTCCATGGACAGACGAAACTTCCTGCGCGGTGGCTTCGCCCTCGCGACGGGCACGGCGCTGGCATCCTGCGGCGGCGGCGGAGACGGCAACGACGTCGAGACTTCGGGTCTGACGAGCATCGACTCGGACAGCCAGGCGTCGACGACCGCCCAGACCCCGCTCACACCACCGGCGCAGCCCAAGGCGCGCGTGATCGTGATCGGCGGCGGCATGGCCGGGGTCACTGCAGCGAAGTACCTCAGGCTGTGGGGTGACGCCGTCGACGTGACGCTGGTCGCGCAATCGCCGACGTACACGTCGTGCATTCTCAGCAGCCTGGTGCTGACCGGGCAGCGCACGCTGTCGAGCCTGGAGTTCGGCTACACCGTGCTGCGCGATCGCTACGGCGTGCGCATGGTGTTCGATACCGTGACCCGGATCGACCCGGTCACGGCGCGGGTCACGCTCGCCTCGGGTGGCGTGCTCGCAGCCGACCGCATCGTCCTTGCGCCGGGCATCGACTTCGACGCGGTGGCTGGGCTGACCGACCCGCTGTCGATGCCACACGCCTGGAAGGCCGGGCCGCAGACCACGGCGCTGGCGCGGCAACTGGCGGACATGCCGTCGACCGGGGTCGCCGTACTGACGATCCCGAAGGCTCCGTACCGCTGCCCGCCCGGACCCTACGAGCGGGCCTGCCTGCTCGCCGACTGGATGCGCATCCACAAGCCGGGCGGCAAGCTGATCGTGCTGGATGCCAACCCGGATTTCGTCACCGAGAAGGACAACTTCGGGCGGGCGTTCTTCGACCTGCACGCCCAGGTCATCGAGTACCGCACGAACGTCGTCATCGACCATGTCGATACCGCCAGTCGCATCCTGTTCACCGACGCCGGAGCGGTGCGCGGCGACGTCGTCAACCTGATCCCCGCCCAGCGCGCGCCTGCACTTGTGCAGCAAAGCGGGTTGGCGAACGCGAGCGAGGGTCGATTTGCCGCGGTCGACGTGCTCAGCTACGCCAGCACCGCCGCACCGCTCGTGCACGTCATCGGCGACGCCAGCGCGACGACACAACCCAAGGCGGGCCATATCGCCAACCAGGAGGCGAAGGTGTGCGCCGACGCGTTGTCGCGCATCTTCGCCGGCGGCGCGCCCGACCCGGCACCGGTGACCAATTCGGCCTGTTTCTCGACGATCACGATGACCCAGGCCTCATGGCTGCAGGCGGTGTTCCAGTACAGCCCGGAACTGCGTGCGATGCAGGCGGTGCCGGCAGCCAGCGGTGCGTCCAACGGCTGGAACGGCGATCACTTCGAAGACATGACGCGCTGGTTCGGCTCGCTGATGGCTGATACGTTCGCATAGCGCTGATGTATCACCCCCAGGCGATCGTCCTGAGCTGCGAGCGGCCGGGATCTGACCGTCAGCGTGTGTCGAACGGCTGACGAGGAACGAACGGAAGCGCTGCAGCGCAGCCGTTCGGGGGCCAGGACGGAGTACTTGAGTCTCTGGCAAGCAAGGTCGGTCGGTGCACGGCGACACGGCCTTCGCGTGCTGCGGCGCCGGCCTGCATCAACAGGCGGGCGGCGACGGCTGCGAGGTTTGTTCGGGCGAATTGCAGCTCGAATCCCTGTTGGCCTGCGCCAGCGCCACCTTCCACGCAGTGGCCACGGCCACTGGCGCGACCTTTCGCTCGGTACAGGTGTTGGTGGAGGGCGCGGGCGACTTCCGCAGCACGCTGGGCCTGGACAAGGCGGTACCG
>Ga0105103_10000828_pt1 | contig 17474 bp, 15 predicted proteins | sample PPLLaktember2015_2_FD_79107 | JGI IMG/M metagenome (GOLD analysis project Ga0105103, IMG submission 79107) | Freshwater sediment microbial communities from Prairie Pothole Lake near Jamestown, North Dakota, USA - PPLs Lake P7 Core (6) Depth... | ecosystem: Environmental > Aquatic > Freshwater >...
AAGGTGGTGGACGCGGCGCTGGTGATGCGGATGCCAGGCAACGCCGCCGGCACGGCGACGAACACGCCGTTGGTGAACGACGCCGGGTAGACGAGCAGACTGTTGGTGATGCCGAAGGTCGCGCCGTCGTAGATCTTCATCAACGGCTGGCCGCCGGGGCCGGGCACCGTGATGATCTCCACCCGGCCGTCACCATTGAAATCCGTCGCCGCCACGCGCACGCCGCCGGTATAGCCCGCGCCGTAGGCCACGAAGCTGGTGATGGGCGCGAGCGCGTTCACGTCGTAGACCAGCACCGCGCCGGGGCCGGTGCCGGCGCCGGCCATCACGTCCGCGCGGCCGTCGCCGTTCACGTCGCCCGCCGCCACCCACACGCCGCCGCCGCCGAACGGCACGCCGCTCAGCGTCACCGTGCGCGTCGCGCCGTTCACAATCGAGACCAGGCCGCCGCTCGCCTGCCCCACCACGAGGTCCGAGATGCCGTCGCCATCGATGTCGCCGGTGGCCACGTTGACGCCGCCGGTATAGCCGGCGCCGAACGGCTGCAGGCTGAAGATCGGCGCGTAGTTCACGCCGTTGAATACGGTCACCCCACCGCCGCCGCTGGCCTGGGCAGTGACGATGTCGAGGCGGCCATCCCCGTTGAAATCACCGACCGCCACGTTCACGCCGCCGCCGAACGCGCCAAACGGCGCCCCGCCGCCGAGGGAGCTGGCGTCGACGCCGTTCAACAGAATCACCTGCCCGCCACCCGGGCCCATCGCCGCGACGATGTCGGAGACGCCGTCGCCGGTGAGGTCGCCGACCGCCATGCGCACGCCGCCGCCGAAGCCGCCGAACGGAAACCCGCTGCCGAGGTCCGCCAGCGTGGCGCCGTCGAACACGCGCGAGACCGCCGAGCCACTGTTGGGGCTGATGACGATATCGGGGACGGCGTCGCCTTCGAGGACGCGGGCGAAGCCCGGCGCTTGATCCGAGGGAAGTTGTGGCTCCTGCTCGGCCTTGATGCCAATGGTGCACAGCGCCACTGCCAGCAAGGACGCCCATAGACGGGGTCGAGCCGATCGAATCGTATTCACGGACATTCTCCTGCCCTCAAGATGTGGACGAACGGGGCCTGGTCCTGCACGTCGAAGACCTGGCGACAGCAACCCGAGAACCGGGGGACAGCTTGGGTTTGCTGGCTGAACGATAATACATCAAGAGTTCGTGCACTAATGAGACAGGAACAGACCCTGTGTACCTGAAACGTCCATTCGGACTCGGAATTTCGTGCAGTCCAGTGCAGTTGGATGGGCCGGCTCAGGTACACGGAGATCGACGAGGCCGGTGAGCCGCCCTGCTACCATTGGAGACACGCGCCCGTAGCTCAGGTGGATAGAGCACCGGCCTTCTAAGCCGGGGGTCGAAGGTTCGAATCCTTCCGGGCGCGCCACTCACCCTCCGCGTGAGCGTCTGCCCCCGGCCGTTTCTAGTTCACGCCGCAACGGGCTTGCAGCCCGTCGCGAGCGCGTTCGAATCCTTCCGGGCGCGCCACTCACCCTCCGCGTGATCGAGGTCGCTCCCGCGCACGACGGCCCATCGCGTGTCGCCTGCAAACACCCGCCGGCACGCCTCCACGTTGGCGGTCAAGGTCAGCGAAGCGAACGAGGCGCGCGAGCGGGCTAGACATGCCGTACCAAACTCATGCGTTGTTGCCGGCAGGTGGTAGGATGAGCCCAAAATTCGAGGGAGGTGTGTATGGAAGCAGAGCCACCACTGGATGAACACCCGCGCGGCACCCTTGCCCTTGTCACCGTGCTCGGCCTGTTCTTCGTGGTTGGCTGGCTGGCCGTCTACGTCCTCATCTTCCTCGAGCGTGGCGCCCCGCGCACGTAGGCAGATTCCGGAGGCACGGTGTACATCGACCTTTACGAACGCATCTGGATGTGGGCCGGCGCGGCCATCATCGTGATGTTCCTCGGTGTGATGATTGTGCCCGCCTTCGTGATGGCCATCAACCCGCCGAGCCACGTCGAGACAGTAGACCCCGCGGCGCTGTCGAGCCACCCCGAGTTCGCGTCGGGAGCCATCACGCTGCGCGACGATGGCAGCGTCGTCGTGTCGGTGGTGGCGTCCACCTTCGCGTATGGTCCCGACCCGATCGAGGTGCCGGCCAACAAACCCATCATCTTCCGCATCACCAGCGCCGACGTGCTGCACGGCTTCCAGGTCGTGGGCACCAACGCCAACGCCATGGCCATTCCCGGATACGTGAGCCAGTTCACCTACACCTTCCCTCGTGCGGGCGAGTACCTCGTGACCTGCAACGAGTACTGCGGCCTCTACCATCACGCAATGGTGGGGAAGCTCATCGTCCGGTAGGAGTGGCATGACCAACCGACACACCCTGGCCGCAAGTCACATCGGCGTCGCGGTCGCCGCGTTCGGCGTGGCCTCGCTCATGGGCGTCACGCAGGCGCTCTCGATGGCTGACATCGCGTTCCCGATGCGGAGCGAGACGCTCTACTACGTGTCGCTCACGGCGCACGGCGTGCTGATGGGGCTGGTGTTCACCACGTTCTTCATCATGGGGCTCGGGTACGTGCTGGCCGACGCCTGCCTCGGGCGCCTCATCGGACGGCCGGCCGCCTGGGTGGGGTTCTGGCTGGCGCTGGTGGGCACCCTGGGGGCGGCAGTCACCATCCTCATGAACAAGAGCACCGTGCTCTTCACCTTCTACCCGCCCCTGCAGGCGCACCCGGTGTTCTATATCGGCGCCACGCTGCTGGTGGTGGGCTCGTGGATCTGGGGCGGCGTCGTCATTGCCAGCGTGCGGTCATGGCGGCGGGAACACCTGCGCGTTCCCCTGCCGTTGCCCATCCACGGCATGCTCGTGACGATTGCGCTGTGGTACCTGGCCACGGCCGGCCTGGCGATCTAAGTGGTGGGCATGCTGATCCCCTGGTCGCTGGGTTGGGTACAGACGATCGACCCGCTGGTGGCCCGCACCTTCTTCTGGTGGTTCGGGCATCCGCTGGTCTACTTCTGGCTGCTGCCCGCCTACGTGCTCTGGTACTACGTCGTGCCGCAGGTGGCGGGGGGGCGGCTGTTCAGCGACCGGCTGTCGCGGATGGTCTTCGTGATGTTCCTGCTGCTGTCCACCCCGGTGGGCTTCCATCACCAGTTCAGCGACCCGGGCATCACCGCGGGATGGAAACTGGCCCACACGGTGGCCACGTACGCGGTGGTGTATCCGAGCCTGGTCACCGCCTTCACCGTGGTGGCGTCACTCGAGATCGCGGGCCGGCGCAAGGGCGCGACGGGACTCTTCAACTGGATTGGCCGGCTGCCATGGGGCGACCCGTTCTTTGCCGCGGTGGGACTGTCGATGCTGGCGTTCGTGTTCGGCGGCTTCGGCGGCATGATCAACGCGGCCTACGCGATGAACACCATGGTGCACAACACCGCGTTCATCCAGGGGCACTTCCATCTCACGCTTGGTACGACCGTCGCCCTCACGTTCATGGGCGCCACTTACTACCTGCTGCCCCGGCTTCTGAGCCGCGAGTTGCGCTTTCCGGGCCTCGCGCGCATGCAGCCCTACCTGTGGTTTGGCGGCATGACGCTCTTCAGCGCGAGCTATCACATCGCCGGCATCCTCGGCATGCCGCGCCGCGTCTTCAGCGGGTCTCTTGCGGGTGAACAGGGCGCGCAGTGGCACACGCTCACCCTCATCGCCGCGATCGGCGGGGTGGTGTTGTCACTGAGCGCCCTGGCGTATGTCGTCGTGGTCGTCGCCACGTGGATGAGCGGGCGCCGCATCGAGCCGCCGGCGATCGAGTTTGCCGTGCCACTCAGGCCCGAAACCGAGGCCACGGTCTGGGACCGTCTCGGCCTGTGGACGGCCGTGGCCGCCGTGCTCATTCTGATCGCCTATGCATATCCGCTGATGCAGCTCATCTCGCATCCACGATACGGCTCACCTGGCTTCCAACCGTTCTGACTCCCCGCACGTCCCGCCTCGGTGCCGGCGGCGCTCAGATCCCGCAGAACGCCTTCCACTCCGTCTCGGCCTGCGCCAGCGTGCGGCCGTAGATCTCCTGGAAGCGCCGCTCGAACGCCTCCGACGTCGCGCCGTGCAGCCGCTTCAGCGGAACCGGGCCGTAGGCCTCGATCAGGTAGGCGAGGAACGACGCGCTGGCGTTGTAGGCCACCTCCTGCGGGTAGCCCTCCCACGCGTCATCGTTCGCCAGCTGCGCCAACGGCGGCAGCCGGCTCGCGTTTCGTGCCGTCCAGGCGTAGAGAAACGAGGGGCCCACCGGGTAGAACCGCTCCGACACCACCGCCGAGGGCAGCCCTTCGCGCATCAGGCTCGTGCCCGCCCGCCCGAGACCGACCCAGAGGATCACGTGATTGGCCTCGTGGGCGAGCAGCTGCAACAGGCTGTCGTCCAGCGGCGCCGTGCACACCGCCTTGAACGACTCGGTCTCCGGATAGCCGGTGCCGCTGCGATCGAACGTGCGCCCCGCATCATCGGCCGACGGGTAGAGCACGCCGGTCACGCGTCCGGAATACGTGAGCTCGAGCCGGGCGTTCGAGACGGCGTACTGATCCTCGAGCCACGCGGTCATCGTCGGAATCGACTGCTCGGCGAAGGTGCCGGGCCGCACGTGGAGCGAGAAGTGGGCGCTGGTGTAGGCCTGCCACTCTCCCTCGATCTCCGTCGGCCCCAGCACCGGCTGGCACGCGCCGGCGAAGAGCGCCAGGAGTGCGATCGCCATGCCTCGGCACGCTTCAGCGGACATACAGCACCCCGAAGGTCAGCTGGTGATGCCCCGACGAGTAGGTGTGGTGGCTGCTGGCTCTCCAGATCCGGCCGCGCACATAGCGGCCGCCGAGATGCGCGTGCCGGGCGATCGGCAGCCGGCCTTCGAACGCGAGATCGGACCGCCAGCCTCCACCCCAGTAGTCCACGTCCACTCCCGAGTCGCCGGTGTGCGTCTGGCTCGATCGCGCAATCGCGAGCCCGGTGGTCCAGGCCACTTCCAACTCCGCCCGGCGCCACCGGCCGATGCGGGCGGCGACCACACCGGCCACACCGGCTTCGCGCTCCGATCGTGAGTGCTCGATCGCGGGCGCGTACCGCCGCGAGATGCTGCGCCAGGCCAGTCCGCTCTGCACGCCGACGCCAAGATCGAGCCCGCTGACGACCACGTCCCTCGCGGGGTACGCCCGATAGTCGTACGTGCCCTCGACCCGGACAGCCCGATCGCCGGCTGGCACCGGAGTGGACCCGACCGTCGTGACGTACTCCAGGCCGGAGGCGCGCGCGAAGGTCACATCGAAGCGATGCCGCCGGCCGCGGCTCGATCGCTCGTATCGGACTCCCAACGCAGGCCCACCGCCTTCGAGTGTCGTCGGAGAGCCATCCATCGGGCGGCTGGTGATCGCGATGTCGCGAAACGCGAAGGTGGCATAGCCGGCGGAGGCGCTCCAATCCGATCGCCCGGCGAGCGGTGTGGCGGGCGGAGGCGACACCGTCTGCGCGGCGGCCTCCATCACGAAGGCCAGGACGAACCCGAGGCTGGTCGAAAGCCGCCACAGCATGCGTGCGCTCCTTTCCGGCAGGCTGGCTGCTGCACGGTCGAGCAAAGCCAGTGCCACGCTCACGCCCCGGTCGCCGGGACGAAGCGCCACGCGAAGGGGACGAAAGGCGAGGCGCGGGACGCGCATTGGCGGTCCGCCGCCGGAGCCTTCGGAAACCCGGCAGGCCGTCAGCTCAGAACTGGCGGCCCAGGGCGTACGCCCGGTCCAGGTAGCCTTGCCTCGTGGCGTCGTCCGCGCCGTGCACGGCGTAGAAGTACTCGTGCTCGACGCTCTTGATTCCCGGATAGCTCAAGGTGAACTCGTCCATCACCATGCGCATCGCCTCGCGGAGGCCCGCGTCGTAGGCGCGTTGGTCGAAGATCGTCGTCTGGATGATCAGCGCCTTCTGGTGCGCGAGTCTCGGCTGGCGGCCGTTGATGTCGCCACGCCACGCCTCCTCGGTGAGGTCGTACGCAAACCCTGGCGTCCAGACGCGATCGAGCCACCCCTTCAGGATCGCCGGGAAGCTCAGGAAGTGCACGGGTGCGACGAACGCCAACGCATCAGCCCGCGCGACCTTCTGCTGCTGCGCGAGCACGTCCTTCGGCTGATAGCGATCGCGCAGCAGCCGGATGATGCCCCGCGCATCCCGATCGCCGACGAGGCGTTTCATCGCGAAGCGTCGCAGAGGCCCGCCAGCCTCGTCGAGGAGCGTCTCGCGCAACCGCATGCGGTCGAGCATGTCATCCGGGATGGTTTCGGTGAGCCAGCTCGGGGTGTCGCGTGGACGCAGGACCGGATCGAAGCCGATGGCATAGAGGTCCACGATCTCGTTCGTGTGCCCCGCGTCTCGGAGACCGGCGTCGAAGCGGTCGAGGACGGCGTGGCAGAACGACCGCGAACCGGGATGGGCAAAGATCGTGAGCACGTTCACCGGCGACCTCCGTCTCTGTCTGCCGCCAACATTAGCAGAGCGGCCGTCCAACGATCGCCAGGGCCGGCCCGTCCAAGCGGGCACGTTCACACCCTGGAGCCATGATGACGACCGCAATTCTCCTGACAACCGTGTTGGCCATTCAGCAGCCCGATTTACGTGATGCCGAGTCGGTGGTCCGGCTCCTCGCCTCGCTTCGCACTGCGGATCCCGCCGTGTGCGAGCTCGCCGGGCGTTCGCTCACGAACTTCGGTGGGAGGTGGGACTTCGACACGCCGATGCCGATGCCGATGCCAATGCCAATGCCTCGGGCGGGCGGCGGCATCGAGGTCCGCACGGCTCCTCTGGGCACCCGAGCGGGCACGGATCTGGAGCCTCAGGTCCTGCAGGCGTTTCGCGGCGCCCTGAAGGACTCGAGCCGTTGTGTCCGGCACATTGCCGCCCGGATGGTGGCGCGGGCCAGGCCCGCTTGGGCCTCGGCCGAGTTCGGCGGGCTGGCGAAGGATGGCGATGCCGGCCTTCGTGAGACCGGTGTGCTGGGACTCGGTGAGCTCGAGGATCCGCAGACCATTGGCGTCATGACCGCGACCCTGGGCGACCGCGATCCAGCGGTCCGGACCATGGCCGCCTGGGCCCTTGGCGAACTGGAACAGCCCGAGGCGATTCCCGCGCTCGATCGGGCCATGAACGACGCATCGCCGGTGGTTCGGCGCCGGGTGGCCTGGGCGCTCGGCCAGATCGAAGACGAGGCGGCCCTCGCGCCACTCGAGCGCGGCCTTCGCGACCGGTCGCCCGAGGTGCGACAGATGGCGGTATGGGCGGTCGGTGAAATCGAGTCGGCCGGGGGTGTCCCGCTGCTGCGCGGGGCCGTGGGCGACGCCGACTGGAAGACGCGGCAGATGGCGGCGTGGGCCCTGGGCGAAATCGAAAGCGGGTCGGCCGTCGCACTGCTGGCGCCGCTCGTGCGCGACCCGAAGATCGAGGTGCGACTCACCGCGCTGTGGGCCTTCGGCGAGATCGAGGCGCACGCCTCGGTCGACGTGATCGCGCCGGCGCTCGAGGATCGCGAACCGGCGGTACGACGGATGGCCGCCTGGGCGCTGGGCGAGATCGAGTCCTCCGCGGCGGTCGCGAGCTTGACGCCGCTCCTCCGCGATCCGGAAGACACCGTTCGGGCGATCGCGGCGTGGGCGCTCGGCGAGATCGAGAGTCTCTCCGCGCTGCCGGCGCTGGAAGCCGTGCGCGACGATCGTTCCCCCGCGGTCCGGCGCGCCGTGCGGTGGGCCATCGGCAACATCGACGACCGCCGGTGAGGTGGGCAAATCCTTCCATGCGCATCGGTTCCCGTCGATCGAGCGCGATAGGCTGCGCCTATCTCTGCAATTGGATCTTCATATGAGGCCTATTGCACCGGCGGCCTGTATGCTTGTGCTTGAATCAACCGTTCAGCTCGAACGGGGGAGAGAAATCATGCACAAACATCTCAAGACGTTGCTCGCCGCGCTCGTGGTGGCGGCGCTCCCGTTGGTGTCAACGGACGCCGTCAACGCTCAGGGTCAGCAAACGCCACCCCAATTCTGGTGGCCTGACCAACTCGACCTCTCGGCCCTTCGACAGCACGGCGCCGAGTCCAGCCCGCTGGACAGGGAGTTCGACTACGCCAAGGCGTTTGCCAGCCTCGACCTCAACGCCGTCAAGGAGGACATCAGGAAGACCCTGACGACCTCGCAGGCGTGGTGGCCGGCCGACTACGGACACTACGGCCCGTTCTTCATCCGCATGGCCTGGCACTCCGCCGGCACCTACCGTGTCGCTGACGGGCGCGGCGGCGCCGGCGGCGCTCAGCAGCGATTCGACCCGCTGAACAGCTGGCCGGACAATGCCAACCTCGACAAGGCGCGGCGGCTCCTCTGGCCGGTCAAGCAGAAGTACGGCCAGAAGATCTCCTGGGCTGACTTGATGGTCCTCAGCGGCAACGTCGCGCTGGAGTCGATGGGCTTCAAGACCTTCGGCTTTGCCGGCGGGCGCCGGGACGACTGGGAGCCCGACCACACCTACTGGGGGCCCGAGAAGAAGTTCATGGCCGATGAGCGCTACAGCGGCGACCGCAAGCTGGAGAACCCGCTCGCGGCCGTGCAGATGGGCCTGATCTACGTGAATCCCGAGGGCCCGAACGGCAAGCCGGATCCGCTGGCGGCCGCCAGGGACATCCGCGAAACCTTTGGCCGCATGGCGATGAACGACGAGGAGACGGTGGCCCTGATTGCCGGTGGCCACACCTTCGGCAAGGCGCACGGCGCCTACAACCCGGCCAACTGCGTGGGACCTGAGCCCGCCGCTGCCGGTGTCGAGGAGCAGGGTCTCGGCTGGACCAACCGGTGCGGCCGCGGGAATGCGGGCGACACCGTCACCAGCGGCCTCGAAGGCGCCTGGACCTACAACCCCACGGCGTGGACCAACGAGTACTTCATCAACCTGTTCACCTACGACTGGGTGCAGACCAAGAGTCCCGCCGGCGCGACCCAGTGGATACCCGCGAACGGCGGGGGCGCCAACCGCGTGCCGGACGCGTTCGACAAGTCGAAGCGGCATGCGCCGATGATGTTCACCACGGATCTGGCGCTCAGGTTCGACCCGGCCTACGAAAAGATCTCGCGGCGCTTCTACGAGAACCCGGAGGAGTTCCGGCTGGCGTTCGCCAAGGCGTGGTTCAAGCTGACGCATCGCGACATGGGGCCGCGCTCCCGCTATCTCGGTCCGGAGGCGCCGCGCGAGGAGTTGATCTGGCAGGACCCGGTGCCCCGCGCCGATGGTGCGCTGATCGACGCGAAGGATGTGGCGGAACTGAAGTCCCGGATCCTCGCGTCGGGCTTGACCGTCCCCGAACTGGTCAGGACGGCGTGGGCGTCGGCCGCCACGTTCCGCGGCACCGACATGCGCGGTGGCGCGAACGGCGCGCGTCTTCGCCTCGCGCCGCAGAAGGATTGGGAGGTCAACAACCCGGCTGAGGTGACGAAGGTGCTGCAGCGCCTCGAGAGCCTCCAGCAGGACTTCAACCGCGCGCAGTCCGGCGGGAAGAAAGTCTCGCTCGCCGACCTGATCGTCCTGGGTGGCGGCGCCGCCATCGAGGACGCCGCGAAGAAGGCGGGGCACGACGTGCAGGTGCCATTCACGCCCGGGCGCGGCGACGCGTCCCAGGCGCAGACCGACGCGGCAGCCTTCGCCGTGCTCGAGCCGACCGCGGACGGGTTTCGGAATTACTTCCGCGCCGGTCAGCCCCTGTCCCCGGCGAAAATGCTGGTCGAGAAGGCGAGCCTGCTGACGCTGAGCGTACCCGAGATGACCGTGCTGGTCGGCGGCATGCGGGCCCTGAATGCCAATGCCGGGCAGGCGGCGCACGGGGTGCTCACCACTCGGCCCGGGACCTTGAGCAACGATTTCTTCGTGAACCTGCTCGACATGTCCACCAGGTGGGGCAAGTCTCCCACGTCCGAGGGCCTGTACGAGGGGCTCGATCGCGAGACCGGCAAGGTCAAGTGGACGGCCACCCCTGTTGACCTGCTGTTCGGGTCGAACACGGAGTTGCGCGCCGTGGCCGAGTTCTATGCGGCGGCCGACGGTCGGGAGAAGTTCGTGCAGGACTTCGCGAAGGCGTGGACCAAGGTGATGAACCTCGACCGCTTCGACCTGAACTGAGTATCGAGTGGACGGCGGCGTCATCGAGAGACGCCGCCGTCTCACGATGACGCCTTCCCGTCGGAGTCTGTCCTGTTTGGTACAGCGGTCGGTGCCGCTTCCCCCTTACCGTCAGGACAAATGCACATACCCACTTCATCCATGCTGGCAATGGCGCTGGCCGGCGCCGTGACTGTCACTTCGTGCACGCGCGACGTGCAGGCCATGGACCCCCAGCTCATCGAACAGCAGTACGGGGTCACCGGCGCATTCACCGATACCGTGGCCACGACCGATGGCCCTCTGAAGGGCACGCTGGTGCCGGTGACGCTGGCGAATGGTCGCCAGGGCCACCTCTTCATTCCCGAGCGCCAGGCGAGCGATCTGCAGACCGTATACATCCGCGATGAGCAGGGGCTGCATCCCGTCGAGCTGCAGGACAACGTCACCCGCGACGAGGTGGCACGCGCTCCGGCCATCGTCGAGGCGCGGCCGGCCACCCAGCCGGCAGCGTCTACCGGGCCCGCCGCTCGGACGACCAGCAAGCGGTCCTGGGAAAAAGAAGTGCTGATCATCGGCGGCAGCGCGGGCGCTGGAGCGGCGATCGGCGCGATTGCCGGTGGCAAGAAGGGCGCCGGAATCGGCGCGGCGGCCGGCGGCGTGGGCGGGTTGATCTACGACCTCGCCACCAGGAACAAGACGAAGGAGAAGTAACCAGCGGTTCCGGCGCGCCCGCGCCTGTCCGATCCGGTCGCTCAGCTTCGAAGCGCGGCGACCGGATCCACGCGCGCGCCGCGGAAGGCCGGCACCAGGCATGCCGTCAGCGATGCCGCACACAGCACCGCGGCCGCCGCCGCGAACGTGAGTGGGTCGCGGGCGTCGATGCCGTAGAGCAGCGCACGCAGGACGCCGGACCACGTGAACGCGAGCAGCAGTCCCAGCGAGATACCCACGGCCACCGGCTTCATCCCCTGCGCAATCACCATCCGGCGAATGTCTCCCTGCTCGGCTCCCAGCGCGAGGCGCACACCGATCTCACGCTGCCGCTGCCGGATCACCACCCCCAGCGCGCCGTACAGCCCGACCACAGTGAGCAGCAGCGCGGTGATGGCGAAGCCCGCGAGCAGCCCCGCCGCGAATCGGCGCGTCGCCGTCGACTCGCCGGCGAGCGACGCATACGCGCGCACGTCGGTCACCGGTTGCGCCGCGTCGACGTCGCGCACAGCCTGCCGCACCGCTCCCGCCATCGGTAGCGGCGCGCCACTGGTGCGCACGATGATCGACAGCATCGGCTCGGCCCAGGCCCACTGCGCGTGCGGCACGTAGACCTGATACCCCGGCTGCGCGTCCAGACCGTCGTGCCGCACGTCGCCGACGACGCCAACGATCGTTCGCGGCGGTGCCGAAGGCGGACCGAGCATCAGCTGATGACCGATGGGATCCTCGCCGGGGAACAGGGCCTCGGCGATCGCCCGATTGACCACCGCCACCCTCGTCGCGCCCTGGCCGTCACGGGCATCGAACACACGGCCACGCACCACCGGGACCTTCAGCACGTCGAAGAAGCCGTCCTGCACCACGAACCGCGCCGCGTCCGGCGCCTCTTCGGGGTTCTCGTGCAGGCGGCCCGCGATGTGCAGGCCGAACTCGTCCCGTCCGCCGCCGAGCGGCAGCGTGCTGACCGCCGAGGCCGACTCCACACCCGGCAGCGCGCGCACTCGTTCGAGCACCTGATTGTAGAAGGACGTGACGGCGGCGATCTGCGCGTCGGGAGCGCCACTCGAGTAGCGCGCTCCTCCAAGGACCACCCGCATTGTCAGCACACGGTCGGGGTCGAACCCGGGCTCGACGGCGAGCAGACCCAACGTGCTCCGGACGAGCAGCCCCGACGCCACGAGCAGCATCGCCGCCATCGCCACGTTCCCGCCGACCAGCACCGCCCTGCTCCGCCAGGCACTCGCCGAATCGGTCCTTCGCCCGGCTCCCGCGAGCTCGCCTCCCGCGGCGCTGCGCCCCACCTTGCGCAACGGCACGAGGCCGAACACCAGGCCGGACGCGACGGTGATGCCAATGGCGACGAGCACCGCGGTCGGCTCGATGGCGACGCTCTCGAGTCTCGGCAGCTGCGACGGTCCCATCACGCTCACCACGCGCAGGCAGACAGCCGCGAGCGCCAACCCGCCGATGCCCCCCAGTGCCGAGAGCAGCAGCGCTTCGGTCATCAACTGCCGTCCGAGCCGCGCGCGCGTGACACCCAGCGCCACGCGCACCGCGACCTCGTGTGCACGCTCCGTCGCGTTCAGCAACTGCAGGTTGGCCACGTTGGCACACGCCACCAGCAGCAGCATCGCCACGCCGGCCCACAGGACCAGGAGTACTGGACGGACCGGGCCGAGGAAGAACTCCGAGACCTTGCGGACCGCGACCGACGGCGCGTGGTACTGCGACGGGTGCTCCTCGGCCAGCCCGCCCATGACCGCGGTCATCTCGCGCGCCGCGGAGTCGGTGGTCTGGCCCGGCGCGAGGCGCCCGAGCACGAGCAGGTGCCGGCACGTCCGGCAGGCGAACGCCGCGGCCGGATCGTAGCCGAGCGGAAACCACATCTCCGCGCCCTCGTACAGCCGCCCCGCGACGAGATCGTCGAACCGCCGCGGCATGATGCCGACGATGACGTGGGTCTGGCTGCCGACACTGACGGGCCGTCCGATAACCGACGGGTCGGCGCCGAACCGCCGCCGCCACAAAGCGTCGCTGAGGATCGCCACCCGGCGAGCCTCTCCCGGCCGATCCTCCGCCTCGGTGAACCCGCGGCCGATGACCGGCGCCACGCCGATCATCTCGAAGTACGACGCCGAGACGCGCATCGCGCTCACGCGCTCCGGATCCAGGCCGTCGCCGGTGAGCGTGGCGAACGACTGCGTCGCCGCCGCCATCGACGACAGCGAGCGAGCCCGCGCCCGCACGTCGGCGAACGTGAGATAGCCCATGTTGCCCGGTTCACGGCCCGGCTGCTGCTCCATCACCATCACCAGTTCGTCCGACTGCCGATATGGCAGCGGCGCGAGCAGGACGGTGTCGATGACCGCGAACATCGCCACGTTGGCGCCGATCCCCAGCGCCAGCGTGACGACTGCGGTCGCGGTGTGCAGCGGGCTTCGCGCCATCGTCCGTAAGGCGAAGCGGAGATCGCGGACCAGGATGTCCCAATGCTCGGAGGGCGCCGTGCGGAAGATGTCCGCGAGCGTCGCCGCCCAGAGCCGCAGCCGGCCCACGCCCCTGGTGCCCGATGCTTCGGCCCGGAAGGTCGCCTCCATCTCGCGGCCGTAGTCGGCCCGGAACTCGGATGGCAGCAGCCTCAGGAACAGGCGGAACAGGCGTTCAGGCATGGTCGGTCTCCGCTCGTGCTGGGTGTCAGGCGCGCCGGATGGCCAGCTTGGTCCTGGCCTGCGCCAGCGTCTCGGTCAGTCGATCGGCCTCGGCCACCGCCACGGCGCGGCCGCGCTCGGACAGCCGGTAGTAGCGCCGCCGCTCGTCGTCCAGCGCGGGGTCGGGACGCGCGGCACTCTCCACGATGAGGTCGTCCTCGACGAAGCGCTTGATCACGGTGTAGAGCGTGCCGGTGCGGATCTTGACCTTACCGTTCGTGCGGCGCGCCACTTCCTTGATGATCGCGTAGCCGTGCTTCTCGCCATCGGCCAGCGCAACCAGAACCTGAAACTCGGCAGGTGTCAGCGGCAGGAAGGTCGACGCATTGAATCGCATGCCGGCACACTATATCTACGACAGACATAGTGTCAATGGTTCCCGCTGCTGGGGTCAGTCGCGGGCGATGGCGCGCGCAACCGACATCAACAGGAGCGTTCCCACCAGGACCGGCCCATACGGCTGATCCAGGGCAATCGCCAGCGCGAACGACGCCAGGTGGGCGACGACACCGAGCGCGGCCGACCACGCCACCGTGCGGCGCCAGCCGCGCGCGAACCGGAACGCCACCCACGGCGGCACGAACACCAGCGCAAATGCGCCCATCACGCCCACGACCGCGGCCGCGAGCGCCAGCGCGACCGCGGCCAGCATGTCGAACACGAGTTCATGACGCGGTTTGTCGATGCCGTTGGCCCGGAAATGCTCGGGGAAGAATCGCCCCAGCAGCAGCCGCGACGACACCCGCGGCAGCAGCACCGCCACCGCGACCACGGCTGCCGCGATGCCCGCCAGGTGCGACGTTCCGGTGAAGTAGATCTGCCCCTGCAACAACCCCCTCGTCAAATCCTCGCCGTGCGCCGTATTGGCCGCCAGCAGCAGCGCGATGCTCCATCCGGCCAGCAGCATCACCGCATAGGTGTCATCCCCATCCTGCCGTCCCAGCATGGTCTTCAGGGGGGCCGTCACCAGCGCCGCCAGCAGGGCTCCGGCCGCCATGGGCAATCCCAGGAACGCGCCGAGGACGATGCCGGCCGCCGCCGCCTGGCCGATGCTGAGCGATGCGAGCCACTCGCCGCGGAGCCGTGAGTACGCGCCGACCGCGGGCAGCACCGCCGCGAGCAGCAACCCGTTGATGAAGGGCACCAGGAAGAGCGGATCCACGATCAGCCCGAGGGTCATCGCCGGACCTCGACGACCCGCGTGCAGACATGCTCGAGCAGTTGCGTGTCGTGGCTGACGACCAGGACTCCCTTGCCGTGCTGCCGCGATGCCACGAGCAGCTCGGCGAGAGCGGCGACCGCCTGCGGGTCCATGTTGTTGGTGGGTTCGTCCAGCATGACGAGACTGGCGGCTGACCCGAGACAGGCCCAGACCTGCAGCAGCTGATACTGGCCGCCGCTCAGCGTGTCCAGGCGCGCGTCGAGCAGAGCCCGAAGCGGCGGGGGCACGCCGGCGTCGGCAGCGCCCGCCGCGCGCAGCAGCTCCGATCCCGACAAGGGCATTTCCGGGAGGCGCACCGGGAACTGGCGGAGCAGGGACACGCCCGCCGAGCGATCGCATTCGATGTGGCCGCTGAAGATCCGCGCCCGGCCGATGATGGCATTCAGCAGGGTGGTCTTGCCGGAGCCGTTGGAGCCGGCCAGTCCCACGATCTCGCCGCGTCCGATCGCGAACGACACCGGACCGGCGACGGGCTGGGCGTAGCCGACGATGAGCGCATCGACGACCAGCAGGGGGCGCTCACCGTTCACGGCGTCGCTCCCGTGGTCGCCATCACCCATCGGTTGATGTGATCCAGATACGTCGCGCCGGTGGCGTCGAGCGGCACCTCCAGCTGCAGCTGGACCGCCTTCCATCCGAGTTGGCGCGCCAGGAAGTCCGGGCCTTCTCGGGGATGGAACGAATTGAACAGGATCACTCCCTTCGATCCAGTCAGCCGGCCGACGAGGTCCCTCAGGTGCGATGCGGTCGGCGGGATCCCCGGCAGCGGCTCCACGTAGCCGAGCACGGTCACGCCCAGGAACGCGGCGAGATAGTTGCTGTCCTTGTGATAGAAGACCACGCCCGGAACGCCGGCCACCTGCTGCCGCCATCGCGTCACCCGCTCCCCCACCGCCGTGGAGAACGCCGCGGCCCTGGCCGCGAACGCGTCCTTGTTCGCGGGGTCGAGCGCGCCCAGCCGCGCCGCGAGGGCGATGCCGATCGTGGCCATGCGCTCGGGATCCGTGTAGAAGTGCGGGTTGCCCATCGGGTGCACGTCGCCTCGCGAGCGATCCGCCACCTGTCCCGTCTCGAGGAGTGCGATGTGGGCGGCGCCCTCGAAGTAGCCGGGCTGTCCCGGCAGGATCCGCGGATTGGACGCGCCCTGGATGGCCGCGGGCAGCCAGCCGACTTCGAGGTCGGCGCCGACGGCCACGACGAGGTCGGCCCGCCGCAACGCCACGACCATGCTCGGCCTCGCCAGCAGGTAATGGGGATCCCGATCGGGAGGCGCCAATGTCGTGATCGTGATCGCCGCCCCACCAACCTCACGGACCAGCATCGCCATGCTCGAGGTCGTCGCCACGACGCGCAGTTCAGCGGCCGCCGGCAAGGCGGTCAGCGTCAGCGCCGCTGCGAGAATCGCCGCTCTCATGATGATCGTCTCCACGCAAGTGAGCTGAGTGGTTAGAACCTGTGCACACCGTGCACCCCGAGGCTCATCTGGAACTGCACGAACACCTGGTTGATCGTCTTCGGGTCGGCGGTCCGCACCTCGCCCGTGTTGTATTGCACGCGGATGCGCGAGAACTCGGTGGGGTTGAACGTGAGGGCCACGGAGAATCGGCGCGAGCGATCGTCGTGCCTGATTGCACCCGGAATCTCGACCCGGTTCGCCAGGCCAACCACGTCGACGCGCCCGCCGAGCGTCCACCGTTGCGCGATGCCATAGGTCGCCTGCGCGTACAGGCCATCGTGGTTGAATACGAGTGGCGATTCGTCCATCGCTGAAACCTCGCCGATGGCCACGCGGTCCAGGTCCTTCCGGCGATAGAGGTACTCCGCCTGCACCGCCACGTCGCCCCGCCCGAACGGCCGCGCGGAATCGTATCGCCACACCAGGTCGGTCCCGATCAACCACGTGGCGCCGTCCAGTGCCTCGGCGAGCAGACCGGCCTCCTCGACGGCTTCCTGATGACTCCGGCTGTGTCCGTAGGACACGCCTCCCTGCAGCGCATGCGAATAGCCGAGATCCGGCGCGAGCTTCACGAACCCCGTGAACAGTCGCGGCCCTGGTCTGTCCTCGAAGACGTCCGGGTGCTGATCCGCGGCCTGATGCGACAGGCGCTCGTTGTCCCCCTGCAGCGCTTCGAATCCGAGCTGGACATAGGTCGGCAGGTTCGGCAGCCACGTCACTTGAAGCCCAACCTCCGACAGGTTGCCGCCGAGGATGGTCTCGAACGGAAGCACCTGGTCCGCGAACTCCCACTGATGCGGGTGCTGCTTGTTCAGATATCCCACGCCGCTCAGGAACTTCCCCACCCGGAGCTGCAGCCCTGGCAGAAGCTTGCGCGTCTGCACGTAGACCTCTTCGGCCTCGATCGCATCGGTGCTCACGGCCAGCGTCGCCCACACGTCGAAGTACGGATCCACGGCTCCGGAGAACGCGATCTCCATCTCGCGGAGGTTGAACCCGCGCTCGAGCCCCGAGTGAACGCCGGGGTCGGCGGTGGACGCAAATCCATCGCCGGCGACATCGTCGTAGTAGTAGGCAACGTCTGGAATCACGGAGATCGCGGGATTGAATGCCTGACCCGCGGTGATCTGATTACCCTGAGTTGACTGATCACCCTGGGTCGAGAGGTCCATCGACGTCAGGCCGCGGGGATCG
>Ga0105103_10000829_pt1 | contig 17465 bp, 10 predicted proteins | sample PPLLaktember2015_2_FD_79107 | JGI IMG/M metagenome (GOLD analysis project Ga0105103, IMG submission 79107) | Freshwater sediment microbial communities from Prairie Pothole Lake near Jamestown, North Dakota, USA - PPLs Lake P7 Core (6) Depth... | ecosystem: Environmental > Aquatic > Freshwater >...
GCGGCCTGCTCCGCCGGCAGCGCCTCGACCGAACGCAGTGCGCGCGTCATCTGCCGCGTGCGGGTCTCGGCCTGTTCGATCGTGTTCGATGCCGTCTGCAACTGCGCCTTGAGACGAACCAGCACGTCGCCGAATTTGGCGAACTCCGTCTTGACGGCGCCGAGCACCTGCCAGACCTCGGCCGAGCGCTTTTCCAGCGCCAGCGTGCGGAATCCCATCTGCAACGAATTGAGCATGGCAAACAGGGTCGTCGGCCCGGCGACCACCACCCGCAGCTCCCGGTTGAGCGCTTCGGTCAGACCGGGTCGCCGCAGCACTTCGGCAAACAGGCCCTCGGTCGGCAGGAACATAATCGCGAAGTCCGTCGTGTATGGCGGCTCGACGTACTTCTCGCGCATCGTCTTCGCCTCCAGCCGGATGCGATTCTCGAGCGCGCGCGCGGCGGCGTCGAAGGCGTCACGGTCAGCCGACTCCTGCGCCGCGAGGATGCGCTCGTAGTCTTCGCTCGGGAACTTCGCATCGATCGGCAGCCATACCGGGAGACCGTCCTCGCGACCCGGCATGCGGATGGCAAACTCGACCCGCTCATTCGAGCCCGGCCGTGTCGCCACATTGGCGGCGTACTGGTCGGCCGCCATCACCTGTTCGAGCAGGACCGCCAGCTGCACCTCGCCGAAGGTGCCACGGCTCTTGACGTTCGTCAGTACGCGCTTGAGGTCGCCCACGCCGGCCGCCAGCGTCTGCATTTCGCCCAGGCCGCGATGCACCTGTTCGAGCCGATCGGACACGAGCTTGAAGGATTCGCCCAATCGTGCCTCGAGCGTGCTCTGCAGCTTCTCCTCGACCGTCGCGCGCATCTGGTCGAGCTTGGTCTCGTTGCCCTGTTGCAGGCTGGCGAGCTGCGCCTGCAGCGTCGTGCGCACGTCGCCCAGGTTGAGCTGGATCGCGCGCGTCAGGTCAGCCAGCTGCTGCTGCATGCGGGTCGCGAAGTCCTGCAGCTGCTGCGCGCCTTCCTCCCGGTTCGAGCGGGCCGTCGTCTCCGCAAGTTCCGCCATGCGCGCGACCTGCTGCCCGAACCCCATGAGCTGCTGTCCCTGCACGCCGCCGAGGCCTGTGACCTGCTGCACGAGGCCCGACTGCAACTCGCTGAGCCGCGCACCGGTTTCCACCCGCAGCGCACTCGCGGAGGCTTCCACCGCCGCACGCAGTTCACGTTCGAGCCGCTCGTTGCCGCGTGCAAGCTCGTCGAGCCGCTCAACGAGCTGTGGGTCAGCCGACCGTGCGCGCAGAACCAGCACCAGGGCGACCGCGACGGCGAAGGCGGCAATCGCAAGAGCGATGACAATTGCTTCGTTCATCCGGCGATGATACGTCCGGCCCACGCGCGATCATGGCGTCGGTGCACGGGACGCTCGACAAGCGCCTCAGCGCCGGCGGCGCGCTAGGCCCCGCTCGCAGGCTCGGCGCGATTGCGCATCCAGTCAGCCGTCTTGAAGTACGCCTGGACGAGCCGCACCCGCAGGTCCTCGTCGACGCCTTCCTCGATCATCGCCTGGTTCATGCAGGCCAGCCACTGGTCGCGCTCGCGTACACCGATCGAAAACGGCAGATGCCGCGCCCGCAGCCTTGGGTGACCGAGGCGTTCGACATACAGGTCCGGCCCACCCAGCCAGCCGCTGAGGAACCAGTAGAGCTTGTCGCGCGCCTGCGTCAGGTCGTTGCCGTGCACCTGGCGCAGTTCCGCATACTCTGGCTCCAGATCCATCAGATCGTAGAAGCGATCGACGAGCGCACGCACGCGCGCCGCTCCGCCGAGGCGTGAGTAGGGTGTCTCCGCGGACGCGTCCGTTGGTGCGCTCTCCGTCACGGCCGCCGCTCCTCGACGCGACACACCGCGCGCAGCTCACGAAAGAAGCGTGACTGGTCCGCGCCGAGCCTGGCGAACTCCTGTTCGACCGGTGCGCCCTTGGCCTGCATCCACCGCAACAGCGCCGCGCGCTCAGCCGCGGACCAGGCTCGCAGATCGAGCAATGCCGCCAGCGGCGCGAGCCGCTCGAAGCCACGACGGTCCGCTTTCGCATGGCCCCCGGGCTTCGACCCGAGTGCGACCGCGACTTCGCGCGCCAGACGCCGCTCGCCCGCTTCATGGGAGACCGCGGGCAGCTCGGCGATGCTTCGTGCCACGGCGGCGCCGAAGCGCAGCAGCAGCGGCTCCTCGAAGGCATCCGCCGGGTCCCAGTCCGCCAGATCGAGCACCAGATCGCCGCATGCAAGACGCCGCAGCACGGTAGCGGGCGTGCGTTGTGCCGGCGTGCGCTTCAGACGTGCGGCCTCGGCGGCGGCCAATGCAACGTTCTCAGGCAGGCTGGGACGGAATCCCAGGCGCCAGTAGAACCAGTACGCACCACTGGCGATCGCCTCGCTGTTGCCGGCGCCGAACTGGTAGCCATTGACGATGAAGCGGCGCGTTCCGAACAGCGTCCGGAAGGCGCGCAGCGTCTCCACCCACAGGAACGCCGCCTCGCTGCCGCGAAACGGGTCGAAGATGTTGATACCGGTGTTGGCCTGCCGGTACAGCGGCGACACGCCGCCGTAGCCGATCGGAACTCCGTTGCTGAGCAGCAGGTAACCGTAGTTCGCTTCGAGCTGCAGCCGCTGCTCCGGCAAGACGCCAATCACGGCCAGAGTCACGCCTTCGCCGAGGTCGGCGAGGTGCACTTCCGCGGGATTCGCGTAGCTCATCGCATGCACCTCACGGCTGCGTGCGACGAGCGCGCTGCGCGCCAGATCAATGACGCGCGCGGCTTCCGCGCGCCCCAGCAGGCGAATCGATTCCAGCGGCCGGGCAACCGCTTCCGTTGTCGACACGGTCGGCCGGCGGAAGCCGCCGCGCCACGTCGGCCGAACCTTCAGCCGCGCATGTGTGACCGACCGCTTCGACTCGTGCAGCTTCCAGCGCAGCGGCACCTCGGCCGCATCCCATGCCGCCGCGAAGCCCCGCTGGGGCGCGAGGCTCGCTCCCCCGCGTGTCAGCCACTGGAGTGCCGCCAGACTCGGCGGCCGTGCGAGTTCGATCCACCGGCGCGTGGTGTACTCGCCCCCTCCAAAGGCATCCTGCTCGGACGGCGCGACGAGGCGCTCCACCAGCCCGTCGAACGCGGCCGGGTCCTCGAGTCCGATCCAGTCGACCTCCGCATCCTGGTCCCGTGCAAGCAGGCGCGCGATCGGCCATGCGACCTGCGGGCAGGCGATCGTGCCGGCGATGCCCGACTTCTCCGCCGCCGCACGCGCGCCTGCAATGCGGCGCCAGCGGCCTGCGAAGTCGGCCAGTAGCCTGAGCGCGGCTCGACGCGTCGAAGCTGCGCCAGGGAACGCGACGAGGAACAGCAGATCCTCGTGCAGCGCGATGATCTCGCGACAGGTCGTGAGCTGCGCACCGGCGAGCGCCTCGAGCAGCGCGCGCTTGCGCGCCTCGGCCTCGGCGCCAAAGGTCGAGCGGATCCGCCGCAACTCCCGCAATGGCTCACGCGCAAATGACATGGTCAAGGGCGAAGGCAGGACGGCTCGGGCAATTCAGGTACGGATCGCGCGAATTGGCGTCGCGCGACTCCTCCGTCTAAGCCTCACGCAGGGTTGCGAGCGGTGGCGTCTTGAGCACGCCCCGCAGTCCGAGATAGCCGCCGCCCAGCGCGCAGGCGATGCCGCTGCCGACCCCGAGCAGGAACACCCAGGGCGACACCGTGTAGTCGAATTCGAAGGCAAAGCGCGCGAGCGCCCAGCCGATGGCACTCGCCCCGACCGCCGCCAGAAGACCGGCAAGACCACCGATGCAGGCCAGCTCGGCCAGCTGCGCACGCGAAAGCTGCTGACGCGATGCCCCGAGCGCTCGCAGCAGTCCGGCCTCGCGCACACGTTCATCCCTGCTCGACGCCAGCGCCGAGTACAGCACCAGAACGCCCGCCGCCAGCGTGAACACAAAGAGGAACTCCACGGCGGCGACGACCTGGTCGATGACAGCCTGCACCTGACGGAACACCGCCGTCGTATCGATGACCGTCAGATTCGGAAACTCGCGCAGAAGCTCTCCCGTCATGCCGGACTTGCTCTCCGGCAGATGGAAGGCACTGATGAAGCTCGTCGGCCGGTCGGCGAGCAGCGACGGCGGCATTATCACGAAGAAGTTGGCACGCATCGAATCCCAGTTGACCTTGCGCAGGCTGGTGGCGCGCGCGCTGACGGTCTGTCCCGCGATGTCGAAGGTCATTTCATCGCCAAGCTTGATGCCGAGCGTCTTCGCGATGCCTTCCTCGATCGAAAGCTCGTCACTGCCATCCTTGAACCACGCCCCGGCAACGATGCGGTTATGCCCGGGGGCCGCCAGCGCGTAGGAAATGTTGAACTCGCGGTCGACCAGGCGCTGCGCGCGGTCCTCCGTGTAGTTCTCCGGCCCAACGGCCTTGCCGTTGATCCTGATCAGCCGGCCCCGGATCATCGGATGGAGTTCCGCCTCGATGCCCGCCTCGTGCAGGCGCTGCCCGACCCCGCGCACCTGGTCGGGCTGCACGTTGATGATGAAGCGGTTGGGCGCGTCCGGCGGCGCCGCGCTGCGCCACGCACTCACGAGATCGGTTCGCGTCACTGTCAGCAGCAGCAGCGCCATGAGGCCGACGGCGAGCGACACGAGCTGCACGATCGTCGCCACCGGGCGCCGCTGGACAGCCGCGAGCGCGAAGCGCCACGAGATCCCGAGTCGTCCCGTCATTGCGCGCAGCGGCGACAGCAACTGCAGGGCGCCCCACGACGTCAGCGCGAACAGCAGCAATCCGCCCGCGAAGCCACCGGCGGTGACGGTTCCGACCTTGAGATCATTCGACGACCACATCAGCAGTCCGAGGAAGCCGACCAGTCCGATGAGATAACCCAGGCTGCTGCGCCCGGTCGGCAGGCCGATGTCCTTGCGCAGCACGCGCAGCGGTGGAACCACGCGCAACTGCACGAGCGGCGGCAGCGCGAAACCGAGCAGCAGCACCAGCCCGACCGCCGCGCCCTGCACGGCGGGTAACGGTGACGGCAGCGGCAACGAAGTGCTGATGAGCGATCCCAGCGCCGCCAGCAGCGCGAAGTGCGCAACGTAGCCGAGCAGGACACCGACCAGGCACGCAGCGACGCCTACAAATACGAACTCCAGCGCGAAGAGCCGGAAGATGTCACGCTGGGCAAGCCCGAGGCAGCGCATCATCGCGCAGGAGTCGAGGTGCCGCAGCGAGAAACGGCGTGCGGCCGCCGCCACCGCGACGGCAGCGATCATCGCGGCGAGCAGAGCGACGAGCGAGAGGAATCTCTGTGCGCGCTCGATGGTCCGCTGCATCTCGGGGCGACCGCTCTCGAGTGTCTCGAGCCGCTGGCCACGGACGAGGTCGCGTTCGAACGCCGGCACGAACGCGCGCACCTGGGCGCGTTCGCCAGCCGCGAGCAACCGGTACGTCACCCGGCTTCCCGTCGTCACCAGCTGTGTGGCCGGCAGGTCGTCAAGGTTGATCATGACGCGCGGCGCGAAGTTGATGAAGCCGGAACCGCGGTCGGGTTCGATCGCAATGACGCGGTCGATGCGGAAGACCACATCGCCGAGCTTCAGACTGTCGCCCGTTCGGGCACCGATCGCCTGCAGCAGCTGAGGATCGACCCAGACCGAGCCGCGCGATGGCACCTCGCGTGTCAGCGTCTCGGCCGCACCGGGCTCCGTCTTCACCCGCAGCGCGCCACGCAGCGGATAGCCCATTGAGACTGCCTTCACTGCCGCGAGCGCATTGCGATCGAGATCCCGTGCGTTCAGGGCCATGCTGGGGAACGTCACCGTTTCCGCCATCTGCAGGCCGGCGGCGCGCACGCGGTCGCGCAGGGGACCTGAGATCGGCGTATCGGAGATGAGCACGACATCCGCCGCCAGCAGCTGCGCTGCATCGCGCTCCAGGCCGAGCCGGATGCGGTCCACGAGAAAACCGACGCTGGTCACGGCCGCGACGGCGATCACCAGCGCCACGGCCAGCAGCCGCAGCTCGCCGGCGCGCCAGTCGCGCATCGTCATGCGCATCGCTTGCTGCAAAAGATGGGAAAGAGTCATGGAACCGGGCCCGAGTGACGGGCGGAGACGAACGTGGCCGCGCAGTATGACATCGCCGACTGGGCGGAAATTCCGCGGCCACGGCCCGGATTAACCCCCTCCGGCCAAAGCCATCGTTTACAGCGCTGCCCTCGCCCATCGGAGCCGCGCATGACCACCGCCACCCTGTTTGCCGCCACCACGATCGCCGCATTGGCGACCGCCGCTGTCACCACCACGCGCGACGCCAGCCCGCCCGCCGCCGCCACGGCGTTGACAATCTACAGCCACGCCGCGCACGGCGCCGTTTCGCCGGAGCTGTACCGGACCCCGAGCCGCGGCAGCGTTCCCGGCTATGCCGTGGTCCGGCGGGAGCGTGCACTCGACTTCGCCCAGGGCCGCAATACGGTCCGCTTCAGCGACGTCGCGGCACTCATCGATCCCACCACCGTCGTATTCGAATCGCTGACCGACGCCAGAGGCACGACCGTGCTCGAGCAGAACTATCAGTTCGATCTGGTCAGCACCGACAAGCTGCTGCAGAAATACGTCGACCGCCCGATCGCCGTGGAACAGGTGCGTGGCCAGGCCACCGAGACGTTCAGCGGCACGCTGCTCTCGACGCAAGGAGGGCTCGTGCTCCGGCGCGATGACGGAAGCGTGCAGGTTGTCCCCCACAACGCGGGCATCAAGCTGCCGGCACTGCCCGGCGGCCTGATCACGCGACCCACGCTCGTCTGGAACGTCGCTGCCCAGCGCACGGGCAGTCACCGGACGCGCGTGTCGTACCAGACCCAGGGCATGACCTGGTGGTCGGACTACAACGTCACCTACGCGGAAGGCGCCAGCGCGAACAGCTGCAAGATGGACATCGGCGCGTGGGTCAGCATCATCAACCAGTCGGGGGCCGGCTACGCCGATGCGAAGCTCAAGCTCGTCGCGGGCGACGTGCACCGCGCCACCGCAGTCGGGGCAGCGAATGCGCAGTACCCCGCGAGCAAGGCACTGCGCAGCGCACGGGAAGAGGCCGACGGCTTCGCCGAGAAGACCTTCTTCGAGTACCACCTGTACACGCTCGGCCGCACCACCACGCTGCCCGACAATTCGACCAAGCAGATCGAGCTCTTCCCGGCAGCACGGCGCGTGCCGTGCGAAAAGCTGCTCGTGTACTACGGCGCACAGTCCGGGTCCCGCGGCTTCCTGCCCTCGCCGGCGACCGACCGCAACCATGGCGTGCAGTCGAACCGCAAGGTCGACGTCTACCTGCAGTTTGCCAACACCGAAGCCAACGGCGTGGGCATGCCGCTGCCGGCAGGTCGCGTGCGCGTGTCCAAGCTCGATCCCGCCGACCAGACGCTGGAATTCATTGGCGAGGACACGATCGACCACACGCCTCGCAACGAAAAGGTTCTGCTCAAGCTCGGTTCCGCGTTCGACGTCGTCGGCGAGCGGCGCCAGATCGACTTCCGCGTCGACACTTCGCGCAAGACCATGACGGAAGAGATCGAAGTGCGGCTGCGCAACCAGAAGAAGGAGCGCGTCGAGGTGATGGTGAAGGAGAACCTCTACCGCTGGGTCAACTGGAGCGTCACATCGAAGTCGCACGAGTACCGAAAGGAAGATGCGCGCACCATAGTGTTTCCGGTCAGTGTGGCGCCCGAGGGCGAAGTCGTCGTGCGATACACGGTGACCTACGGCTGGTGAACCACCCGCCGCGCCACCGGCGTCGAGGCGGTCATTCCGTCGGCCAATGTGACCCAGCCGCCGCCGAGGGACTGATAGACGCTGACGACCGCGCCGAAGACCTCGGCGCGAACCTGCGCCAGCGTCAGCTCGGCGGGAAAAAGCTGCTGTTCGGCCTGCAGGACTGTGGAGTACGGCACGTAGCCGCCGTTGTACTGCAGCCGAGCCAGCCGTGTGTACTCGCTCAACGCATCGACCAGCCCCTGCTGGGCCTCGAGCTTCTCGCGTGACTTCTGTTGCGCGATCAGCGCGTTCTCGACGTCGGCGAACGCGCCCTGCACCGTCTTCTCGTAGCCGTAGAGCGCCGCCTGCTGCCCGGCCTCGGCCTGCCGTACCTGCCCGGTGATCGCGCCGCCCGAGAAGATTGGTCCCAGGAGCCCGCCGCCGTAACTCCAGACCCGGTTGGGGTTCTTCAGCAGGTCGGACAGGTCGGCGCTGACGCCACCGTACGTCCCGGTCAGCGAGATCGTCGGGAAGTACAGGGCTTTGGCCGCGCCGATCTGCGCATTGGCGGCGATCAGCTGCTGCTCGGCCTGCACGACGTCGGGCCTCCGTTCGAGCAGCAGCGACGGCAGTTCCGCCGGCGTCGACGGAAACGTCAGGTCCTTGACCGCCTTGCCACGCGCTATGCGGCCCGGGTTGCGGCCAAGCAGGACGGAGAGCGCATTCTCGGTCTGCACGATCTGCTGCTCGATCGCCGGAATCTGCGCCGCCGCGGTCTGCGACTGCGACTTCGCCTGCGCAACGTTCATCTGTGACACCACGCCGTATTTAAACTGCAGCTCGAAGAGCTTCAGCGACTCGTTGTAGGTCACGAGCGTCTTCTGCGCCACGGCGAGCTGTTCATCGAGCGCGCGCAGCGTCAGGTAGTTGTTGGCCACCTGACCGACCAGCGTCAGGATCACTCCGCGGCGCGCCTCCTCGGTGGCCAGCAGGTTTGCCTGCGCCGACTCCGTCTGCCTGCGGATGCGGCCCCACAGGTCGATCTCCCAGCTGGCGCTGGCAATCACCTGATAGGAAGACTGCGTGCGCGAAGTGCTCGGACGGTTCGGCAGCAAGTCGGTCGAGAACTGCTGGCGCGCGCTCTGTGCGTCGTAGACGATCTGCGGATAAAACTGCGACTGCGTCTCGGTGAGCAGCGCTGCGGCCTGCTGCACGTTGGCTGCCGCCTGCTTTATGTTGAGGTTGTGGGCGAGCGCCTCGGCGATCAGGCCGTCGAGTACCAGGTCGCCGAACTGCTTCCACCACTCCGAGTTGATCGTGTCAGCCGTGGCCTTCGGCAGGTACTCGTAGGCGGCCGGAACCGCCACTTCCGGGCGGCGATAGTCGGGCCCGACCGCGCACGACGCCAGCAGGCAGGCCAGCAGCGCAACGGCAGCCGATCGCGCGCGGGTCACTCAGAGCCTCCGCTCGGGGCCGCGGCCGGCGCGACACCCTGGCCCGCCTTGCGCTCGGCACGCCACTCGTTGAAGCGCGCGAACAGGTAATAGAACAGCGGCACGTACAGCATCGCCAGCGTCGTCTCGCCGAGCATTCCGCCGATGATGCCAGTGCCGATCGAGTGGCGCGCGTTGGCGCCGGCGCCGAGGGCCAGCGCGAGTGGCAGGACGCCGAACGCGAACGCGAGCGAAGTCATCACGATCGGCCGCAGCCGCTGCTCGCCGGCGAGCATGGTCGCCTCGATGATCGACTTGCCCTGAAGGCGTAGCTCGACCGCCGCCGACACGCGCAGCACCGCATTCTTGGCGCCGAGGCCGATCAGCACCAGCAGGCCGATCTGGAAATACACATCGTTGTCCAGCCCGCGCATCCAGTTGAAGACCAGCGCACCGAGCACGCCGAACGGCACGGCCGTCATGACGGCGCCCGGCAGTGTCCACGATTCGTACTGCGCCGCCAGCACAAGGAACACGAAGATCAGTCCGAACACGAACGCGACCATCGACGTGCCACCGGACTGCTTCTCGTCGTAGGCGATGCCGGACCACGCATGCTGGTAGCCGCCGGGCAAGACGTCGCGCGCGACCTCTTCCATCGCCGCAATCGCCTGGCCGGAGCTGTAGCCAGGTGCCTGGCTGCCGATGATCTTCGCCGCGGGGAAACCGTTGAAGTGCGGCAGCAGATCCGGCCCCGTCACGTAGCTCGTTCGCACCAGTGCGGTCAGCGGAATCATCTGGCCGTGCTGGTTGCGCGTATAGAGCTTGGTGATGTCGTCGGGAGTCAACCGGAAGCGCGCGTCCGACTGCAGGATCACGAACCACGAGCGGCTGTACTGGTTGAACTGGCTGACGATCAGCGAACCGAACTGCGCCTGGATCGCGCTGTAGACGTCGGAGATCTGCACGCCGAGTAGCGTGGCCTTGTCGCGGTCGACGTCGACTTTCAGCTGCTGGCTGTTGGCACGGAAGGTCGTGCTGAGACTGGCAAGTTCAGGCCGCGCCTTGGCCGCCTTCAGGAACTGCTGCGTCAGGAGGTCGAGCTGGGTTGCGTCGCCGCCGCCGACCGACTGGATCCAGAACTCGAAGCCACCGGTCGCGCCGAGCCCGGGAATCGCCGGCGGCGGGATCGGCAGGACCAGAGCTTCGTTGATCGCGAACGACTTCTTGTATACGTCGATCAGGATCGTGCGCGGATTCTCGAGCTTCGCCGTCTCAAGTGACTTGTAGCGTTCCTTGAAGTCCTTCAACGTGATGAAAAGCGTTGATGCATTGGTCTTGAAGCCCTGGTCGATCAGGCTGTAGCCGTTGATCACGCTGCGGTTGAGTACGCCCGGCTGCTCGGCGTAGAGCTTGTCAACCGCATCGCCCATCTTGACGGTGCGGTCCAGGCTCGCGGCGTCGGGCATCACGATCGCGGTCAGCACGTAGCCCTGGTCTTCGAGCGGAACGAAGCTGGTCGGCGTCGTCTTGAAGAGCCACACGATTGCCGCGATGAAACCGACCAGCAGCACCAGCGAAATGGCGGCGCGGCGGATCGTCAGCATCACCAGCCGGCCGTAGGCATCCGTCAGCTTCTGGAACTGGCGGTTGAACCAGCCAAAGAAGCCCTTGGTCTTGGGCGGCTCGTGCTTCAGCAGCAGCGCACACATCGCCGGCGTGAGCGTCAGCGCGACGAAACCCGAGATCGCCACCGAGACGACGATCGTGATCGCAAACTGTTTGTAGAGCTGCCCCGTGCTGCCGGGCAGGAAGGCGGCCGGGATGAACACCGCGCACAGCACCAGCACGACGGCGATGACCGGCCCCGAGACCTCTTCCATCGACCGGATCGCCGCCTCCTTCGGACCGAGCCCGTGTTCGTGCATGTTGCGGTCGGTGTTCTCGACGACCACGATCGCGTCGTCGACCACCATGCCGATTGCCAGCACCAGACCGAACAACGTCAGCAGGTTCAGCGAGTAACCGAGCGCAAACATGCCAGTGAAGGCGCCGACCAGCGCGACGACGATCGCGACGACGCAGATGAAGGTCGCACGCAGACTCTGCAGGAACAGGAAGACGACCAGCACGACCAGCGCCAGCGCCTCGAACAGCGTGTGGACGACCTCCTCGATCGACAGCCGCACGAAGTCCGTGGTGTCGAGCGCGATGACCGTCTCGATGCCAGGCGGCATCCTGGCCTGCATCGCGTCGAGCGTCCTGCGCACGCCGTCAGACACCGCGATCGCATTCGATCCCGCCTGCTGGTACACGGCGATGTAGGTCGCGGGCACGCCGTTGAGCTTGGAGTCGACGATATAGCTTTTCAGCCCGACCTCGGCGCGCGCAACATCCTTCAGCCGCACAATCGCGCTGCCGCTGCTGGCGGCCCGCAGGATCATGTTCTCGTATTGCAGCGGGTCGGTGAACGGCCGCTGGGTCACGACCGGAAAGCTCAGCTCGACCGGCGCCTGCGTCGGCTGCTGTCCGATCTGTCCGGCACCGAACAAGGCGTTCTGCGCCTGGACGGCCTGCTGGATGTCACTCGTGGTGATGCCGAGCGAAGCCATGCGGTCCGGGTTCATCCAGATCCGCATCGCCTGGTCCGGCACGCCGAAGATCTGCGCCTGTCCGGCACCCGGCACACGCTTCAGCGTGTCAAGCACGTACACGTTGGCGTAGTTGGCGATGTATTCCGGCGTGTAGCGCTCGGCCGGCCCCTTCACCGCGATCAGCATCATGATCGACGATGACTTCTTCTGGACCTGCACGCCGTTCTGCGTGACCGCCTCCGGCAGCTGCGGCAGCGCGAGGTTGACGCGGTTTTGTACCTGCACCTGCGCGATGTCCGGATCGGTGTCGAGCGAGAAAAAGACCGTCAGCGTCAGCTGCCCGGTCGACGAGCTGCTCGACGTCATGTACAGCATGTTGTCGACGCCGTTGATCTGCGCCTCGATGGGCGCGGCGACAGACTCGGCCAGCGTCTGCGAGTCGGCGCCCGGATAGGTCGTCTGGACCGTCACCTGCACCGGGATGATCGTCGGGTACTGCTCGACCGGCAGGGCGCGCATTGCGACCAGCCCAGCCAGCACGATGATGATCGAGACGACCGCCGCAAAGACCGGCCGCTCGATGAAGAAGCGCGAGAACACTCGGGACCTGTTTCAGCGAACGGCGAACGCGATGTCGACGCGCCTCGCCTGCGCGTGTTCGGAACCGCCGACGATGTTGGCGGGCGGGCTCAGGCGGATTCGGTCGGCCTTCACTCCAGTGGCCACCAGCGCGTCGCGCACGGCCTTGGCACGTTGCTCGGCGAGCACGCGGTTCTTGGCGGCCGCGCCTTTCGCGTCGACGTAGCCCGTGATCTCGATCGGGTATGGGGCGCCGATCAGGCCGTTGCCGATCGAGCGCAGTGATTCCTTCGCGTTCGCGTCGAGCGCGGCCGAGCCGCTGGCGAAATAAACGCGGGCCGGCAACGCACTGGCTGTCGCGGAGGCTGGAGGCGGCTTGACGTCGGGCTTCGCCCCCGCCGCAACTGCCGTCGGCGTTGCAACCGGCAGCGGCTTCGTCTTGACGGCGGCACCGGCGGACAACGCCAACGCGCCGTCGACGACGACGACGGCGCCCGGCTGGAGTCCGTTCGTGATCTGCCACTCCTCCCCGATCCACGAACCCACCGTCACCGGTCGCATCTCGACGGTGCCTTCCTTACCGACGACCCATACGAAGTGCCCCTTCGGCCCCTGCTGGACCGCGCGCAGCGGCACCGCCAGGGCATTCGGCCGTACCGCGCCCTTCAGCCGCGCGCGCACGAACTGGTTCGGGCGCAGCAGACCCTGCGGATTCGCGAGCTGCACGCGCACGGTGAAAGTGCCGGTCTGGCTGTTGTAGGCCGGATCGGCGAACGTGATGCGCCCGGTCTCGGGAAAGATCGAGCCATCGGCGAGCACGATTTCGACCGTATAGGCGTCGCCAACCGGGCGCTTCAGCAGGCCGCGCTCGACCTCGTCGCGATAGCGCAGCGCTTCGGCCTCCGACAGGCTGAAGGTAACCCACATCGGCGTCAGCACCGAGACCGTCGTCAGCTGGCTGTTGCTGGTGCTGACGTACGTGCCGTCGGCAACGATTGCGCTGCCGGTGACGCCGGTGATCGGCGAGGTGATCGTCGCGTACGACAGGTTGAGCTTGGCGCTTTCGAGGTTCGCGCGCGCCGCATCGACATTCGCCTTCGACGAAAGATAGTTGCCATTGGCGTCGTCGAGGTCCTTTTGCGACAGCGCATTTTGTTCCGCGAGCGGCTTGGTGCGGTCGAGGTTGAATTTCGCGACATCGAGTGCCGCCTGGGCGTTGTTGAGCTGCGCCTGCGCCGCGTCGACCTGCGCCTGTAGCGGCTTCGGATCCATCAGGAACAGGATCTGCCCAGCGCGCACGACGTCGCCTTCGGTGTACACGCGCTTGTCGAGGAAGCCGCTGACGCGCGCCTGGATGTTGACCGCCTGCGAACTCTGCGTCTGCGCGACGAACTCGAACGTCACCGGAATGTCGCGCGGGTTGACTGTCACCGCCGTGACTTCGGGCGTAGGCCGCGCTGGCGGCGCGGGCGTACCGCGGCCGCAGGCGACAAGCAGGACAGCGGCCATGCCAGTGACACACCAGGACACCGCGTTCTTGCCGCCCGCCATTGCCATCCCATCGGCGCCGTCGGCGCCGCCTGCGGTCATTTTTTAGGTTTGTTCGCCCGACTATATCGGTCTGCGCCGGACATCGCCACGGTGGCGCCGTTCCCAGTCCCGACGCGGCGATGGCAAGCCCGAAGCTGCTTGCTTCGCATCAACAGACCCGTCGCCACGGTCTGCGCCTCGGTGCTTCAAGGTCTATAGTTGCAGTGCAGCATTTCCTCTGCCTACCTGCCGTCACGAATGAACAACCACGCCAAGTACCAACGCCTGCTCGACGCCTGCCGCGACCTGCCGCCCCTTCCGGTCGCCGTTGTCCACCCCTGCGACGAGGCCGCCATCGACGGAGCGATCGGCGCCGCCCGGCTCGGCCTGATCAAGCCGATCCTCATCGGACCACCGGAGCGCATCCGCGAGGCGGCGCGCAAGGCGGGCGTCGACATTTCGGAGTATCCGATCGTCGAAGTGCCTCACAGCCATGCGGCCGCCGACAAGGCCGTGGAACTGGTGCTCAGCGGTCAGGCCGAAGCGATCATGAAAGGCAGCCTGCATACCGACGAGCTGATGGCAGCGGTCGTACGGCGCGAGAACGGGCTGCGCACCTCGCGCCGGGTCAGCCACTGCTTCGTGATGGACGTTCCGGGCTACGAGGACCCACTGATCATCTCCGACGCCGCCGTGAACATCATGCCGACGCTCGAAGACAAGGTCGACATCGTGCAGAACGCGATCGACCTCGCGCACGCCCTGAAGTTTGACGAAGTGCGGGTCGCGATCCTGTCGGCGATGGAAACCGTCAACCCGAAGGTGCCATCGACGGTCGAGGCGGCGGCGCTCTGCAAGATGGCCGATCGCAAGCAGATCACCGGCGCGGTGCTCGACGGCCCGCTTGCGCTCGACAACGCGATCAGCCTGGCCGCGGCGGAGATCAAGAAAATCGATTCACCGGTCGCCGGCCGCGCCAACGTGCTGATCGTTCCCGATCTGGAAGCCGGCAACATGCTGGCCAAGAGCCTGTCGTTCCTGGCAGGCGCCGACGCCGCCGGCATCGTGCTCGGCGCGCGCGTGCCGATCATCCTGACCAGCCGCGCGGACTCCGAACTGACTCGGCAGGCGTCGTGCGCCGTCGCGGTGCTCGTTGCGCGCGCCCGGCGCGAAGCGCTCGCGAAAGTCGTCAGCTGAGCTGTGCCATGACCGAACAGGCCATCGTCGTCATCAACGCCGGGTCGTCGAGCGTCAAGTTCTCGGTCTTCTTCCGCAACACCGGGACGCTCGACCTGCGGATCCGCGGGCAGATTGAAGCACTGTTCAGCGCGCCTCGCTTCGTGGCGCGCGATGCGTCCGGCGCCACCGTCTCCGAGAAATCGTGGCCCGATGGAACGAAGCTTGGACACGTTGGTGCGCTTGATCACCTGTTCGAGTTCCTGCGCGGGCGTGCCGATGGAGTGAAGCTGATCGGGGTCGGCCACCGGGTTGTGCACGGCGGCATGGAGTACACGCAGCCGGTTCGGGCCGACGCAGCAGTGCTCGCCGCGCTCGACCGGTTCGTGCCGCTGGCGCCGCTGCACCAGCCGCACAACCTCGCGGCGATACGCGCAGTACTGCAACGCTCGCCCGACGTACCGCAGGTCGCGTGTTTCGACACGGCGTTCCATCGCACCAATCCAGAGATTGCGCAGATGTTCGCGCTGCCCTACGAGCTGCACGAGGCGGGGGTTCGACGCTACGGCTTCCACGGGCTGAGCTACGAGTACATCGCCGCGGTACTGCCGCAGTTCGACGCGAAGGCCGCACAGGGCCGCACAATCGTGCTGCACCTCGGCAACGGTGCCAGCATGTGCGCGCTTCAGGGCGGCCGCAGCGTTGCCTCCACGATGGGATTCACCGCCGTCGACGGCCTGCCGATGGGAACGCGCACCGGCAACCTCGATCCGGGCGTGGTGCTCTACCTGATGGACGAGCGCGGCATGGATGCGCGCGCCGTCGAGAAGCTGCTGTACCAGCAGTCCGGCCTGCTCGGCATCTCGGGCATCGCCAGCGACATGCGCACGCTGCTGGCGAGCCAAGAACCGCGCGCGAAACTTGCGGTCGATCTCTTTGTCTACCGCATCGGGCGCGAACTCGGTTCGCTTGCCGCTGCGCTCGGCGGGCTGGATGCGATCGTCTTCACGGCTGGCGTCGGCGAAAACTCGGCCGAGATCCGTGCGCGCGTCTGCCAGACCGCCGCCTGGCTCGGCGTCGAGCTGGACACTTCCGCCAATGCGGCCGCCGGACCTCGTATCAGCACCGCCACCAGTCGCGTCACGGCACTGACGATCCCCACCAACGAGGAATTGATGATTGCGCGCCACACCGAACGCCTGCTGGCGCAGTAACCGCGCAAGACCATGACGCCCACCATTCCGCAACCGGTCCTGAAAGGAGCGAAGGCGCTCGTCGTCGGCATCGCCAACGAGCACTCGATCGCCTGGGGCTGCGCCAAGGCGTTCCGCGAACTCGGTGCCGACGTGGCCGTGACCTACCTGAACGAGAAGGCGCGGCCGCACGTCGAACCGCTCGCGCGCGAACTCGGCTCGACGATCTTCCTGCCGCTCGACGTCAGCGTGCCGGGGCAGCTCGAAGCCGTCTTTGAAGCAATCGGGCAGCAGTGGGGCCGGCTCGACATCCTGGTCCACTCGATCGCCTGGGCACCCAAGGACGACCTGCAGGGCGGACTGCTGAACTGTTCGGCCGAGGGCTTCGCGAAGTCGATCGACGTCTCCTGCCACTCGTTCATCCGCATGGCGCGGCTTGCCGTGCCGCTGATGACCGAGGGCGGCACGCTGTTCGCGATGAGCTACTACGGCGCCAACCGCGTCGTGCCGAACTACAACGTCATGGGGCCCGTCAAGGCCGCGCTCGAAGCGTCGTGCCGCTACCTGGCCTATGAACTGGGGCCGAAGGGCATCCGCGTGCATGCGATGTCGCCCGGCCCGCTGAAGACGCGCGCGGCTTCAGGACTGAAGGACTTCGACCTGCTGCTCACCGAGGCTGCTCAGAAGGCGCCGCTGGGGGAGCTGGTCGACATCATGGACGTCGGCTTCGCCTGCGCCTATCTCGCCACGCCCTATGCGCGGCGCATCAGTGGCGAAACCGTTTACGTGGACGGCGGAGTCCACATCATGGCGTGACAGACGCCTAAGACCGAATCAGCGAGGAACCTATGGACAACGGCAAGAACCTGGCCAAATCGATGGACGTCACCGCCAAGGTCGCGCAGCTTTATCAGAACCGCGTACGCAAGGCCGTGGAACACTACGACGAGCGCGTCAAGAACGTGCGCGACGATTACATGCTGGGCGTTGCCGCCGTCACCTCGCCGCTCGACGTAATGCGGGACTGGTCGAGCTACGCAATCGACTCCATGCAGCGCGGCATCCTTTTCCTGGATGCGATGCGCCAGCGCGGCAACCAGTACCTCGAACATACGCGTGCCGGGCTGCCACCGGTGCTCAATTTCGACTACGAGATGGTGCTCGACGGCCGCAC
>Ga0105103_10000830_pt1 | contig 17446 bp, 14 predicted proteins | sample PPLLaktember2015_2_FD_79107 | JGI IMG/M metagenome (GOLD analysis project Ga0105103, IMG submission 79107) | Freshwater sediment microbial communities from Prairie Pothole Lake near Jamestown, North Dakota, USA - PPLs Lake P7 Core (6) Depth... | ecosystem: Environmental > Aquatic > Freshwater >...
CGTCTGCCGTCTGCCGTCTGCCGTCTGCCGTCTGCCGCCATGGAAAAACCCCGCCTCGATCGCCGGATGGGCCTGTTGCAGGCCACCTCCACCAACATCATCAGCATGGTGGGCGTGGGGCCGTTCCTCACGATCCCGTTCATGATCCAGGCGATGAACGGGCCGCACATCCTCTACGCGTGGGTCGCCGGAGCGGTGCTGGCCCTGGCCGACGGGCTCGTGTACGCGCAGCTCGGCGCCGCGCTTCCGGGGAGCGGCGGCGGCTACCTGTATCTGCGCGAGGCGTTTCAGCCGTTCGGGCTCGGCCGGCTGATGGGGTTCCTCTTCATCTTCCAGACCATCCTCGTCGCGCCCCTGTCGATCGCGGGCGGCGCGGTGGGCTTCTCGGACTACCTGCAGTTCGTCTGGACGGCGATGACGCCGCTCCAGCACCACCTGCTGGCGGCCTCGGTGTGCGTGGCGACGACGGCGCTCCTGTGGCGCGACATCGAGTCCATTGGCCGCCTGGCCGTGGTGATGCTGGTCGGCGTGCTGGCCACCGTGGGCTGGGTGATCGTGGTGGGGCTGTTCAAGTTCTCGCCGTCGATGGCGTTCGACTTCCCGCCGCAGGCGTATGCCTTCGACCGGTCGCTCGCCACCGCGCTGGGCGCCGCGTCGGTGCTGGCGATGTACAGCTACGGCGGCTACAACCAGGTGTGCAACATCGGCGAGGAGATCGTGGATCCCGGCCGCACCGTGCCGCGATCGATCGTGATCTCCATCTTCATTGTCGCCGCGCTCTACATGGCGATGACGATCGTGGTGCTGGGGCTGATTCCCTGGCAGGAAGCGGCGCAGCTGCGCACCATCGCCTCCGAGTTCATCGTGCGGACGTTCGCAGACCCCGCGACGGGGCGCCTGGCCGGGATGGTGATGACCGGGCTCATCCTGTTCGTGGCGGCGGCGTCGCTCTACGCCACCATCCTCGGCTACTCGCGCATCCCCTTCGCGGCGGCGCGCGACGGCGACTTCTTCGCAGTGTTCGCGAAGGTGCACCCCACCAAGCACTTCCCCCACGTGTCGCTCGTGGTGATCACGCTCATCTCGCTACCCTTCTGCTTCTTCTCGCTGGGGCAGCTGGTGAGCTGGCTGATTCAGGTGCAGATCCTGCTGCGCTTCATCTGGCAGTGCGCGGCCGTCATCCTGCTGCGGCGTTACCGCAAGGACATCCCACAACCGTTCACGATGTGGCTCTACCCGGTGCCCGCCCTGCTGTCGCTGGGGCTGTGGCTGTACATCTTCTTCACCGGGCCCTGGCAAGGCATCGTCTTCTCGTTCGCCTTCCTCGCCGTTTCGGTCATCGCCTACGTCGTCTTCGCGCGGCAGCGCCGGCTGGCGGCGTAGACTCGCGCGCGGCGCTCAGCACCGCGGGGCGCGGGTGAGCGGCGACCACTCGCCGGGGAGAGTTCGCGCCGCTCGCCTTCAGACGTGCTGGTCAGCTCCCTTTGATTCAAGTGCGGCGGCCTTGCCGCGGCTCATCAGCCCCGCGGTGACGAGCGTGAACACCAGTCCCACCGGCAACGGTTCGAGGAAAGTGAGGGCGATGTTCACGAGTGGGTTCTTGTACATCGCGAAGAACTCCGACAACTCCTTCTGCTGCGCCGCCAGCTGTGCCTCGGTGGCGCCGGACTCCTTCGCCTGTGCCACCGCGTAGGCGACGTACTTCTCGCCGAAGTCCGGTGCCAGCTTGTAGAACACCAGCTGCCAGGTGGCAACGTAACAGGCCGAGGCCACGACCATGATCATCAGGCCGACGATGAACGCGCGGCCGAAGGTGACGCGGCCCCCTGCCACCGTATCGCGGTACGACCGGACGCCGAAGTACACCATCAGGAAGGCCAGCACCATCGTCGTGTAGCCGACGGTGGCGCCGTTCTCGAAGCCGATCTGGTCCTGGAAGGGCAGGACCAGCAGCATCATGACCGAGAGGATGGCGCCGGCGATGAGGCCGTAGGTGAGGACGATCTTTCGCATGGGACCTCCACAAGTTGGTGACGACGGGCGATTGTGCCAGCCGGTCACGGCCCCGCGCGTCATCCGAACGGATGATTTTGGCGGAATGGGCCGGAACTCATACGAAAGTTGGCCCTACGGGATGAGCCGAAGGGTCTTGGCCATCTGCACGGCCTGGGTCCGCCGCCGCGCGCCGAGCTTGTCGAACACCCGGCTCGAGTGCGTCTTCACGGTGTTCTCGCTGACGTGGACGCGCTCGGCGATTTCGCGGTTGCTCAGGCCCTCCGCGATCAACACCAGGATTTCCAGCTCGCGCGGGGTGAGGCCGAGCGACGCCACCTGGCCTTGATCACGCACGAAGGTGGACGGCGCCGGGACCAGGACCTCGCGGTCCACCACCACTTCCCGGTCCACGACCACCTCGCGGACGACCACGGTGGCGGAAGCCCTGGTCAGCCGGTGCCCCAGCCAGATGCCCACACCCGCGAAGACCGCGGCCACGAGCCCGCCATAGATCTCGATGGAGTGTTCGACGATGAGCCAGCGGTACTCGATGAATCTCAGCCCGGCGATCAGAACGCCGCCGAGCAGGCCATAAAGAAGGACGTGTCTGGGCATCGTCCCGGCTACTGGCCGCTCTTCCCCAACGCCAGCAGGTTGGCGAGCAACCGGTAGGCGCCAGGCACGCCGTAGGGGAGCTGGCGGTGGAACGCGTAGGCGAAGTACGTGTAGTGGCCCTTCCCGACCTTCGCCCACAGCCAGCCGCCCTGCTGCGGCGCCTGCCCCTTGTCGAAGGTGGAGATGATGGGCATGTAGGCCCGGTCCCACGTGCTCCAGAACTTCGACCCGCGCTGCTCCACCCAGCCCTCGAAGTCGGCCGCGGTGATCTTGTTGGGGACGTTCAGCATCGGCGCCGTCGGCGCCAGAATCGTGACCGGTGAATCCTCTTCCGAGACTTCCTCGGCACGAGGCGTGAGCTCGCCCGGGAACGGCGCGAACTGGTTCGGTACGAGCTCCTGCGTGTTGTAGAGCACGATCAGGTGCCCGCCGTTCCTCGCGTAGTCGAGCAGCCGCTGGTTGTAGGTCTTCAGGTCCTCGCGCACGGCATAGGCGCGCGTGCCGGTCATCACGGCGTCGAACTGCGAGAGGTCCGCGGTCGAGAGCGTCTTCTCGTCGAGCAGGGTGACGTCGTAGCCGAGTTGCTGGATGCCCTGCGGCACCGAATCGCCGACGCCCATTACGTAACCGACCTTCAGGCCGGGCACGACGCTGACGTCGATGCCGCGCACGCCGATCGTGGAGGGGCGGTAGAGGTGGCGCGCTTCGAGATCGCGGAAGTCGATCTCCTCGAAGCCTTCGGTGTAGTCACGACCGTCCGAGGTTGCCACCGCGTGCACGTCGTACAGCCGGTTCTCGATGGCTGGCATCGCGATGGTGAAACGGAACGAGGCGCGCTCTCCCGCGCGGGCGAACGCGAACGGCGCTCGCGCGGGCTCCACCTTCCAGCCCTCGGGCACCCGCAACGCCACCTCGCCCTGACTGCCGGTGGCGCGGCTGTTCAGCAGGTCCACCGTGATGCCGACCCGCTTGATGCTCGCCGCGAGCGGCACCACCGCCGTCGTCGGCGCGACGGTCAGTGAGACGGCTGGGACCACGCGCAACTCGCGCATCACGAAGCCGTACGGGAGCCTGGGCTCGCGACGCCTGACCACCGTGCGTGTTTCCACGGGCACCTCGCCCACGCGGTAGCGGACCACGGCTTCGGCCGGTGCATCGGAGAAGGGGCGGTTGAACTGAGACGCGTCCGAGAATCCGTAGCGCGAGTCCTGAATCGACGCGCGTGAAAAGTAGGGACGGGTGCTGATCGGCGTGTCAGCGGCAAGGGCCACCGTGAATCGCTGACGGACGACCTGTCCGCGGCTCAACGCCGCCAGCGCCTCGCCCGGCGTGGGCGTCACCTGCCAGCCCCGGTCGACATCCAGGGTCACGGTGTCGGGCGTGATGCTCACGCCGCCACGGTTGCTCATCGAGACGCGCACCTCGAAGGTCTGGCCGGGCACGACCGCGCCCATCACCGGCGGCGGCGCGAACGCGGCGCCAGGGCCCGTGGGCTCCGGCACGTTGGCCGGCTGCGCCACGGCGGTGGGGTCCAGGCCGAGCGCCGTGTTGATGGCCATCTGGAACTGCTCGACCTTGCGCTCCAGCACGAGCGCGGCGTCGGGCTCGCCCTGCAGCTTCGTGGCGGCCACGCGTGCCGCGGCGAGCCCTCGTGCCAGCACGGGCACGATCGCCGACGGGTCGCGGCCGTTGAACGTGCGCATCGCCTCCTGCACGGCGGCGTCGATCGGCTGCAGCAGCGCCGCGGCCTCGGCGGGTTCCGGCCGGCCCAGCGCCTTGAACAGGCCGGGAATGGTGGTGTCGATACCGGCGAAGAAATCGGGTTCCCTGGCGCCGGCGGTGGAGCCAATACCCAGGCGCTTGTAGTAGCCGTAGTTCGGACCCGACGACAGCGTCAGCCGTCCGCCGTTCTGCGAGCGCTGAAAGCTGAGCCCGGCGCGCGCGAAGTTGTCGTAGCTGTCGCCAATCCACGGGCTGAACTGCCCGGTATCGACACGGACCGTCCAGTCCTCGTCTTCGCGCACGCCGCCGATGAACAGCTTCTTCGCCTGCCATGGCCGGAGGCCCGCCTGGATCTGGTCCGGGAACATCTCTGGATCCGCTGCCGCCTCGAACGCGTTCTGCGTGAGCAGCCCGGCGGTCTGGTGGTTGCCATGCCCGTCGCGCTGATTGCCCTGGAATCGCGACACGATGATGAGCGGCCGTTCGGTGCGAATGATGCGGACGACGTCGCGGAGCACGTTCTCGCGGCCCCACTTGTCGAACGCCTCGTCGAGCCGCTTCGAGAAGCCGTAGTCCACGACCGAGGTGAAGTACTGCCGGTCGACGCCGTAGTAGCGATCGGAGACGGCGAGTTCCTCCGTGCGGATCAAGCCCAGGCCATCGAACAACTGCGGCCCCAGGGCGTTGTCGCCGGACTCTCCGCGATTGAGCGTGAGCAGCGACACCCGTGCCCCGGCGCCGCGGCTGAGGAGGGCCAGCAGGCCCCCATGCTCATCGTCCGGGTGCGCGGTGGTGTGCATGGCGCTGGCGGTGGTGGCCAGCCTCTGCAGCCAGTGCCACGTGCCAGCCGCCCCAGCGTCCTGGGGGAGAGGGGCGGACGCGGAAACGGCAAGACCGCAAGCAAGACAGACCGCGCTCACATTCACTGACCGCATATGGATGGCCGCTTGATGGGCGCGACTATAGCATCTCGCCTACAGGCCGCTGACCAGCGACACCCAGGCAGACTGGCGAGCCGGCGAATTCTGCAAATCCGTATCAAGGCAGTCTGAAGTCACTCGTCAGGCAGACTGATTTGTTCAGTCGTGTTCGGACGGAAGGCGCAAAGTTACTCATTATCAATGACTTGGTTGTGGGAGTGCGGCGGTTCCCCACGCTGGTGATGCAATTGCTACCTCGTTGGCGGCCCCCAATATAACCGGCCAAGGAGACTTCCTCACATGAGAACAGCTTTGACCCGTAACGGACTGAGCGCCCTCGCACTGATTGGCGCGCTTGGCCTGGCCGCGTGCTCTGGTCCGGCATCCCTGTCGCCGACCTCGCCCAGTGGCGTGTCGGCGACCACCTCCCTGTCCGCCGTGTCCATCGGCGACAAGGTCAGCGCGACTGGCGACCCGATTGATCCGTGCCTGGCGGTCAGCCCGGCTGAAGATACGGACCCCACTCCCTGCGAGCCGCCCCCGTGCGAAGCTGCCGCGGGGAAGATGACGGACGAACCGCAGCCCTGCGAGCCGCCGCCTCCGCCGCCCCCGCCGCCCTGTGAAGAGCCCAACGTGATTGACGACAAGGGCGATTGTGTGCCGCCGCCTCCGCCCCCTCCGCCGCCTCCGCCGCCGCCGGGTGACGAGGGTTGCACGCCCGGCTACTGGAAGAACCACACCGATTCGTGGCCGCCGACCGGCTACTCGACCAGCCAGTCGCTGGTTTCCGTGTTTGGCGCGAATGCACTGGCAGGGTCACTCCTGGACGGCCTGGGCTTCGGTGGCGGTTCCGGTGTCGTCGGCGCGAAGAGGATCCTGCTGCGCGCCGCTGTCTCGGCCCTCCTCAATTCCGCCAGCCCGGGCGTGGATTACACCCGGACGACCGCGCAGGTGATCTCTTCCGTGACCACCGCCCTGGGCGGAACCCGCGAGGCCATGCTGGCGCTGGCGTCAGCACTGGACGCCGATAACAATCTCGGCTGCCCGCTGAACTAACGCTCGCTATTGCGGACACGAGGCTCTGGCACTAACCCGCCAGAGCCTTTTGTTCTGTACGAAGCCAGCTTGCGCTCGTTGTCCGCTACCATCTGCCGATGTCCCCCGCCTGCCACTCCTCCTCCCCACGTGCCGCCAGCCGACGCCTCGCGATCGCAGCGGCCCTGCTGACAACGGGACTCCTGTGCGCGTGCTCCAGTCCCGGCCCGTCGCCGGCCCCGCCAGCGTTCAGCGCGTTCGTTGACGAGTTCCTCGATCAGTTCGCCAGCCACCACCCGTCGATCGCGGCGGGCAACGGCCTGCATCAGTACGACGATCGCCTCGAGGACTTCAGCGCGCAAGCCATTGCCGACGAGGTCTCGGGCCTGAAGGCGCTGCGTCTCCGGCTGGCTACCATCCCCGTCGATGCCCTGACCCCGGACGAGCGCGTGGACCATCGCATCGTCGGGGGCCTGATCGACGCGTGGCTGCTGGAGCTCGACGTCAATCGCAACTGGCAGCGCAACCTCATGCTCTACGCCTCGGCGATGTCCGACGGCGTTCACAACCTGATGACGATGGAGTCGTCGCCGGCGGACGTGCGGGCGCGCCGCATCATCGCGAAACTGAAGGGCGTGCCGGCACTGCTGGCGGCGGCCCGTGCGAACATCGCCTCGCCGCCGAAGGTGATGGCGGAGCGAGGCGTACGGATGCTGCGGGGCGCGTCGGGCATGCTGACCGGCGATCTGCCGCTGGCCTTTGCCGGCCTGTCCGATGCCACGCTCGAGGCCGACCTGGCGGTGAGCGCCAGGGCGGCGGCAGGCGAGATCGACGCTTTCGTCGCCTGGTTCGAGAAGGATAAGCTGCCGGCGGCCAATGGCTCGTTCGCCGTCGGCCGGGACAACCTCGAGGCGCGGTATCGCGCCGAGGAGCTGATCGACGCGCCCGCGGCGCAGCTTCTCGCACTCGGCGAGCGCGAGCTGGCGACCAACGAGGCCGCCTTCGTGGCCGCAGCGGCCCGCGTCGACCCGAGGCGGCCGGCGCTCGAGGTCTGGGCGGACGTGCTCAAGAACCACCCGGCGCGCGGCGCCCTGGTTCCCGCGGCGCAAAGGGCCGTTGACGAACTGCAGGCGTTCGTCGTCGCGAAGAACCTGGTCACGCTGCCCGCGTCCGAGCGTGTCATCGTCGAAGCGGCGCCGCCGTTCGACCTCGGGCTGGCCTCGATGCATTCGTCGCCGCCGCTCGAGGCGACACCGGTGAAGAGCTACTTCTACATCACCGACGCGCGTCCGGAATGGGACGCCGCGCGTCAGGACGCGTGGCTGCAGCGGTTCAATATCCCGGCCCTCACGGTGATGACCTCGCACGAGGTGATGCCGGGGCACTACGTGCACAGCGTCTTCATGCGCAAGACCCCGGGCAAGATCCGGCGGATCTGGATCGGGCTCAATCCGTTCCCTCAGCCTTCGTCAGGCCAGGACGGCTGGGCGCATTACGCGGAGCAGATGATGCTGGACGAGGGCTTCCGCGCCGACGACCCGCGCTACCGCATGGCGCAGCTGAGCGACGCGATGACGCGAATCTGCCGACTCATCTCGGGCATCCAGCTGCACACCGGGTCGTGGACGGTGGATCAGGCTGCCGCTCTCTTCGAGCAGAAGGCGCACCTGCCGCCGCCGGCCGCGAGGCAGGAGGCCGAGCGCGGCACCTACGACCCGACCTACGGCGGCTACTTCCTGGGCAAGATGCAGGCGCTCAAGCTGCGAGACGACGTGCGGGCGGCGAGGGGGGAACAGTTCAACCTGCGCGAGTTCCACGAGCAGGTGATGACCAATGGCATCGCGCCGTGGTGGGCGCACCGGCAGCTGTTGTTGCCCGGTGACCGGGGCGCGCTCCTGCCGTGACGCCGGTCGCGAGGCCGTGTGGCCGTGGGCTCCCCCGCGGCGAACGCCTCAATAGATCCAGGGCACCAGCCGGTAGCGCACCCTGGTCATGTGCGCCAGATACGCGGGGTCGCGACCCAGGACCCGCTCTTCGGCGTTGATGCGGAGGAACTGGAAGGTGGCCCAGATCGAGAGCACCACCGCGTTCCAGAGGGAGAAGTTCATGATCAGAATGGCGGCCTGGCTGAGGAAGTAGCCCAGGTACATCGGATGGCGGACATACGCGTACGCCCCCCGGGTCTTCACGCCCCGGTTGGCGGCGACGATGCCGAAGCTGCGGTTGAGAGCGAGCTTGGCCGACACGCTGATGGCAATGCCGCCGAGCAGCAGGACGACCGCGAGAGGCCCCAACGCGTCGATCCTCGTGCCCGGAATGATCAGCATCGACGCGAACGTGCCGATGAAGGCGAACAGCCAGTCACGGGCAGCCACGCTGATTTGATCGGTGGATCGACGGAGCAGCAGCATCAGCACGACCAGCCCCTCGCCCATCAGATAGATGATGTTGAGCCAGTGCAGCTGCGTCGAAGCCGCGAATCGATAGAGGAGCAGGATGAAGAGCGTGAGCACCACGACGCGCTCGAGCGCGTCCATGATTCGGCGCATGATGGCCGCATCTTACTGCAGGCGCCGCGGCGGGGCCGTGGGACGGAGCGCTGACGCGGGTGCGCCAGCGCTCTCGAGCACGGTGTGTTGAGCCTAGGAGCCCGGAATCATGATGTGCGCGGTTGTCGTGCCCGCGTTCATGATCCACGCGCCGCCCATCTTGTTGTTGTCGGGCAGGCCGGTCGACTGGGTCGTCGCGCCGGGGATGGCGATCGTCGTGTGCAGGCGGGCGGTGGCGCGATCGGCGCCGCTCATCGAGATCCACGGCGCGCCGTATTCCGGCTTCACGCGGGTGCCGTCCTTTTCGGCGGCGTCGAACAGCGCGGCCCGCTTGGCCTTGTCCTGCTCGACCTCGAACTTGCGGTTCTGGGCGACTCGGTCCAGATTACCGACGGTGGTGCATTGCACGGAGAACGGCTGCTCGCCGGGCTGACCGGACTGGTCGTAGCAGACCATGCGGTTGGTGCCCTTCTTCAGCGTCTCGTAGGTCTGGTCGGCATTCCACTTGATCACCGTGGCCCCTTCCCTGGCCTGGCGGGGGGCTGCGGCGAGCGCCCGCTCGATGATCTCGTCGTTGGTCTGCGCGAAGGCGCTGGCCGATATGGCCAGCATGCCGAGGGCGATGAGGATCGTCCGTGTCATGGCGACCACGATACACCAGCGGCGCCCTGGCGCATCGCGGTTCGCCCCGTCCGTGTTACCGTTCGCGGCACGTGACCAAGCCGCCCTCGCCTCTCTCGCCCGGCCCCGACGCGGACTCCCAGCTCGACCGCGCCATCGGGGTCTGGGGCGCCACCCTCTTCGTCATTGGCGCCGTCATCGGCTCCGGCATCTTCCTCACCACCGGCATCATGCTGCAGGAGCTGCCCTCCGTGCCGCTCGTGCTGGCCGCCTGGACCGCGGGCGGGCTGCTGGCGATGGCCGGCGGCCTCACCTACGCCGAGATGGGATCGATGTATCCCCGCTCCGGCGGTCTCTATGTCTTCCTCAGCGAGGCGTACGGGCCGGTCTGGGGCTTTCTGTTCGGCTGGGCCTGCCTGTTGGTCATTCTCACGGGCAGCGTGGCCACCGTCGCCATCGGGTTCGCGGAGTACTTCAGTTACTTCTTCCCCACGCTCGGCACGGACCGTATGGTTGCGAGCATCCCGCTGCCGTGGGGCGCCTGGGTCATCAGCGCCGGACAGCTGGTCGCGGCCGCGTCGGTCGTGGTGATTACGGCCATCAACTACGTCGGCGTCCGCAGCGGCAACCTGACGAACAGCATCGTCACGGCGGCGAAGATCGGCGGCCTCGTCGCGATTCCCATCCTGGCCCTGGCGTACCGGCGCGTCGACCCGGTATTCGTGCCCATCGTCCCGGCAGAGAGCGCGCGGCCGCTGGCCTCCTTCGGCGTGATCATGATCGCGGTGATGTGGACCTACGAAGGCTGGTACTACGTGGCCTTTGCGGCGGGTGAGATCCGCAACGCCGCGCGGACCGTGCCGCGCGCGCTGATCATGGGCACCCTCGCGCTGACCGCCATTTACGTGAGCGTCAACGTCGCCTACGTGTTCTCGCTGACCGTCGAGGAGATGTCGGGCGTCACGCGGATTGCGGAGAAGATGGTGACCACGCTGGTGGGCCCGGGCGGAGCCGCCCTCGTCGCGGCCAGCGTGGTGGTGTCCACGTTCGGCTGCAACGTGGCCGGTGTGATCGCCTCGTCGCGGGTCTGCTTCGCGATGGCCGCGGACCGGCGCTTCTTCCCATCCGCCGCTCGCGTGCACCCGGTCTACCGCACCCCGCACGTGGCGCTGGTGGTCACCGGCATCTGGTCGGTGTTCCTCACCCTGACAGGCGGCTACGAAACGCTGTTCACCTACGTCACGTTCGCGTCCGTGCTGTTCGGCACCCTCGGCGGTGTCGCCATCTTCGTGCTGCGCGCGAAGAAGCCCGACCTGCCGAGGCCGTATCGCGCGCTGGGCTATCCCGTGATTCCCGCGTTGTACGTGCTCGGCTCGTTCGCTCTCACCTGGAACACCCTGATGGAGCGGCCGGGCGCGTCGCTGGCCGGACTCGGTCTCGTGGCGCTGGGCCTGCCGTTCTATCTGTACTGGTCACGGTCCAGCAGATAGTCCCCATGAGACCACGGTCCCTGCGCCCCTGGCCTGTCGCTGGCGTCTGTCTCCTGCTCGCCCTGCTGGTGCCCGCACTCACGGCACAACAGAAGCCGCGTGCGCGGGCGCTGGGCGTGCCGTTCGACGGGACGCCGGGTCCGCTCAACGCCATCACCGATGTCGCGGGCGTCGAGGTGGGCCACGCGACCATCATCGAGGGCAGCGGGCCTCTGGTGGTCGGCAAAGGTCCCGTCCGAACCGGCGTGACGGCGATTCTCCCGAAGGGCAAGACCTGGGAGCCGGTGTTCGCCGGATGGTTCGCCGGCAACGGCTTCGGCGAGATGACGGGCGCGCCGTGGGTGGTCGAGGGCGGCGTCCTCGGGGGGCCGGTGATGATCACCGGTACCTACTCGGTGGGTGTCGTGCGCGACGCGGTGAACAGCTGGTTCGCCGAAGCGCTGAAGCGCGAGATCCCGTGGCACCAGCCGGTCGTCGGCGAGACCTCCGATGCCTTCCTCAACGATGGTCTCGGGCAGCACGTCACCAAGGCACACGCGTTTCAGGCGTTGAACAGCGCGCGGTCCGGCGCGGTGGCCGAAGGCAGCGTCGGCGGCGGCACCGGCATGGTGGCGCACGGCTTCAAGGGTGGTATCGGCACGTCGAGCCGGCGGGTCGGCGAGGCATTCATGGTGGGTGTGCTGGTCCAGGCCAACTACGGCACGCGCGAGAGCCTGACCATCGCCGGGGTGCCGGTGGGGCGTGAGGTTCAGGGCGCGGAACGCATGCGCGGGAACCGCCCCCCTGCCGATCGGGACGGGTCGATCATCGTGGTCGTCGCCACCGATGCGCCGCTGCTGCCGCATCAGCTCGAGCGGCTGGCGCGGCGGGTGCCGATGGGCATCGCGCGGCTCGGCGGCACCGCGTCAAACGGCTCGGGCGACATCTTCATCGCGTTCTCCACGGCCAATCCCGGTGCCGCGGCGGAGAGCGGCGTCACCGGGATTTCGTGGCTGCCGAACGGCGACCTCACGCCGTTCTTCGATGCCACCGTGCAGGCCACCGAGGAGGCCATCGTCAACGCGCTGGTGGCCGCGGAGACGATGGTCGGCATCAACGGCAACACGGTGCCGGCGCTGCCGGCCGACCAACTGCGCGCCATCCTGACGAAGTACAACCGGCTGGCCCGTTAGCGCTCAGGCCGGCGTGGTTGCCAGCTGCTCGCGGGCTGCTCCAACCACCGTCGGAATCGTCTCGCGCAGCGTCTCGACGATGCGGTCGATCACGGCGTCGCTGGTGACGAGCGGCGGCGCGATGCAGATGCAGTCCATCACCACGCGCGTGTACAGGCCGCGGTCCATCAGTCCGTCCATCAGTTTCTGGGTCAGGCCGACCTGCGCCGGGAACAGCGCCTTGGTGCCCTTGTCGGCCACCACTTCGACCGCAGCCATCAGCCCCTGTCCGCGAACGTGACCCACGCAGTCGGTGGCCTCGAGCGTGCGCAGGCCCTCGAGCAATCGCGCACCGCCGGCGGCCGCACGCTCCACGAGGTGCTCGCGCTCCAGGATGTCGATGTTCGCCAGCGCCACCGCGCAGCAGGTCGGATGGCCCGAGTAGGTGAACGCATGCATCCACCGCTTGCCGGCGGGCACGCCGTTGATGACGTCACGCACCGTGTCGGAGACGCCAATGCCGCCGAGCGGGATGTAGCCGCTGGTGATGCCCTTGGCGAACTGCATGATGTCCGGCTCGATACCGTAATGATCGAGGCCGAACCAGCGTCCGGTCCTGCCGAAGCCGGTGATCACATCGTCGGCAATCAGCAGCACGTCGTACTTCGTGCAGATCTCGCGGATGCGAGGGAAGTAGTCGGCGGGCGGGACGATGACCCCGCCGGCGCCCTGCACCGGTTCGGCGATGAAGGCGGCCACGGTGTCCGGGCCTTCGCGGAGGATGGCTTCCTCCAGCTTGTTGGCGGCGGCGACGCCGAGGCTGACGCCCGGATCGGTGTTGACGAAGCGATACGGGTCTGGCGCATCGATGTGGAGGAAGCCGGGCGTGCGGGGCTCGAACATCGGCCAGAAGGCAGGCAGTCCGGTCGCGCTCATCGCCGCCAGCGTGAGGCCGTGGTAGGCGCGATGACGCGAGATCACCTTGATCTTGTCGGGCTTGCCCAGGGCCTTCCAGTAGAACCGCGCCGTCTTGAACGACGACTCGGACGACTCGGCGCCGCCGCTGGTGAAGAAGAACGTGTTGATCGAGGGGTAGGTCAGGCCGCTCAGCCGTTCGGCCAGCCGGATGGCCGGCTCGTTCGTGCCGCCCGCATAGGCCGAGTGGAACGCGAGCGTGGCCATCTGCTTCTGGGCCGCGTCGGCCAACTCCTGCCGTCCGTGACCGACGTTGACGTTCCACAGCCCCGCCAGCCCGTCGATGTACTCGCGGCCGGTGGAGTCGGTAATCATCGCCCCCTTCCCCGACACCCACACGCGCGTGGCGGCATAGGCGGACGGGTGGTGCAGCGGATGGAGCAGGTGGGCCTTGTCGGTGTCGAGCGTGACGGGCGTGGTCATAGGCGACATGTTAACGCGGGAACTTCTGCTCGCGCATCGCGGCGTGGTAGAGCACCGCAGCCGTGACTACCGATGCCTGCTTCAGCGCGCCCGGCTCGATGCGCTCGACGAAATCGGCGTTGGTGTGGTGCGTGCGGACGTCGTAGCCCGAGTAGCTCTGCACGGCCTGGAAGCCGGGCACGCCCAGCGCCTTGAACGACAAGTGATCCGTGGCGCCGATGCCGCCGGACGGCGTGAGCGTGGCGCCCAGGTCGGCCATCGGCCGCAGCCACGCCGCCATGATGCGCTGAGCGGGCTCGTTGCCTTCCATGTAGAAGCCGGTGACCGGCGGGAAGCCATTGTCGAAGTTGAGGTAGACCGACAGCTTGTCGCGAGCGGCGGCGTTGGCCTCGCCAGCCAGGTGCTGTTGCACCCAGGCTCTGGACCCCAGCAGCCCCTGTTCCTCGCCGGCCCAGAGAGCGATGCGGATGGTGCGCCTGGGCCGTACCCCCAGCGCCTTCAGGATGCGCACGGCTTCCATCAACGTCGCCGCGCCATCCGCGTTGTCCGTCGCGCCGGTGGCCGAGTGCCACGAATCGAGGTGGGCGCCTGCCATCACCACCTCGCTGCCGAGCGCCGGGTCGGTGCCCGCGATCTCCGCGATCACATTGTGCGTGTTCCGATCCGACTCGTCGTAGCTGGCCTGCACGTTCACGGACAGTTTCACGGGAATGCCCTGCTGCAGCAGGCGCGCCACCAGGTTGTAGTGCTCGGACACGAGCACGACGGCGGGAATGGCGTTGGCGCCGGCATCGCGGCCGGTGACGAAGACCGTGCCGTGCTCGCCGATGTTCGGCTCGAGGGTGACGCCCACGCCTTCGGCCTTGAGCCCGGCCAGGAGATCGGCGGGCGGCATCGCCGGTGTGGTGCGGGGCCGGCCGCTCACCAGGTCCCCCGAGGCGGGCGGTCGATCGGCGCGGATGAAGTACTCCTGCAGCGGGCTGGTCATGACGATGGCGCCGCGGAGCTTGCCGGCCTGGGCCCTCAGGGTGGCGGCGGACGGGTCGGGCAGCCAGACCGGCGTGGCGGTGATGGTGCCGCTGGTCGAAGCCGACCAGCCTTTGGGGTAGCCGGTGAGCGGCATGTAGCGCGGTTCGATCATCTCGACCGAGAAACGCTCCAGCGTCCAACCGCGGCCGAACTCGAACGGCTCGGCGTGGACGTTCGTCAATTCGTACGCGCGGAGCGTCTCCTGGGTCCAGGCGACGGCCCGCTTGTGCGCGGGCGAGTTGGTGAGCCTTGGGCCGATGACGTTGGCCAGATGGTTGAAGGTATCGAGCACCTTCCCGCGATCCATACCCTCGGCACGAATCTTCGCGACCATGGCGGTATCGACCGTCTCCTGCGCGAACACTGCCACCGTCAGAACCGCGACGACGCCGCATGCAACCAGGGTTCTCATGCGGCGCATTGTAGACCCGGGACGGGTCAGAACGTGGCGAGCGTGTTCAGGGGTGAGCCGGTGCCGCCGGTCACCGGCACCGGGTTGATGGTCAGCAGGAACTCCCAGCGCTTCAGCCGGGCCGCCGTGTCGGACAGGCGCTCGAGATCCTGGTTGTCCAGCATGTGGATGCCGAGCGCCGTGATGAGGAGCGTGTGCACGGGCAGCGTCACGCCTTCGACCATCGTCGGAGTCACCTCCGAGGCCGCGTCGCTGCCGACGAACGCGACGCCGCGAGCCTTCATCCAGGGTGCGATGGAGGCGTGGAACCCGGCGGCGTTTCGCCCGACCGGCCACGGTCCCACCGTCTCGCGTCGTGCCCAGCGTCCGGTCCGCAGCATGAGCGCGTCTCCCGGGCCGATCTTCACGCCAGCCTGCTTCTCCCAGGCTTCCACGTCTTCGGCATAGATCGCCGTACCCGGTTCCAGGTAGGGCATGCCCTTCAGCCGGGGGATGTCGATCAGGATGCCACGCGTGATCACGCCCTGCTTGAGGGTGTCGATGGAGAGCTTCGTGCAGCCCTTCTCGGTGTTGACCTCGGCCCGGGCGTAGCCGTTGTAGGTCTGGTCCTTGTAGAGGATATGGCACAGCGCGTCGATGTGGCTGTGGGCGTAGCCGTGATACGACACGCGGTAGGTGTCGGTGGTGAACCCGCGGTTCATCGTGTGCTCGAACGGGCTCGCGTTGTCGTCGGCCGGTTCGGTGATCGGGTTGTGCGCCAGCGACACGGTGAGTCCCGTCTTGACGAGCGCAGCCGCCTGCCGGCGTTTGGCGTCGGTCACGAGGTTGGCGGCCCCGAGCTGGTCGTCGGGGCCCCATCGTCCCCAGTTCTTGACCGACTGGAACAGCGCGTCGAACTCGGCGGCGTTCCGCGGCGCCCGCGTGGAAGCCGTGGCGGGCGCCTGCGCCCATTCAGCCGCAGTCAAGGCATCACGGCGCTGCACGCCCGCGAGCACGAGGCCAGCGAGGACGATCGCCGTGACCGCCGATCGGTTGTTCATGGGCAGACTCCCTGGGCGCGGATTATAGGCGCCTTGCCGAATCTCAGACCAGCCGCAGGGCTGCGAGATCGTGGAAGTCCTTGCGATTGAGCGTCCACAATGCCGCGCCATTGGCCAGCGCACACGCGGCCACCGCCAGATCGATCTCGCGTCCCCGCGGCCTGACGACGGCGCCATACAGCGTGGCCGCCAGCTGCGCCTCGGTCGCTCCGAACACGACCACGTCTTTTGCCGGCAACAGCTCCTCCTGCGCCCGGAGTTCCGCCCGCGTGCGAGGGCCGCGAAGCCACTCGTAGAGGACCGGCGCCGAGATGGCGATTCGGTGTTCGGCCTCGACCAGGCCGATGAGCGTGTCGAGCGATCGGCGCGGTCCCGTCAGCGCATCCACCAGCGCCGAGGTGTCGATGTGGACGATCACGGCGTTTTCGTGCGGCGGCCGCCCTGGCGGCGCGCCGCCCTCAGGGTCCGCAGTTCCTCGTCGACCTCGGCGGCCGGACGGCTGGGGGCGGTGGTGCGCACCTTCGCCAGCACCTGGAGCATGCGGCTGCGCTCCGACTCGCTCAGCCTCTCGACGCGCGCCGCGTACTCCGCAATGGCTTCACGGACCACCAGGCTTTGCGCCTTGCGCTGCTGCGCCGCCGTCCGCCTCAGCAGGTCGACGGTGCCATCGTCGAGGGTGTAGGTCACCTTTGTCATCGCCATACTATGACAATACTACCATACCCTGTATGGTGACCACCGTCTCCCGGTCCGGCCCTCCCTGGTCCTGTCACGCGAACAGATACGCGCCTTTCGCGACGGTGGCGTCGGCCAGCCGCCGGCGCATCGCCACCGTGTTGGCGGGCGTCACCTTCAGCAGCCGCCGCAACGCCGCCAGCTGGGTGCGGAGCACGTCGCCTTCCGCCATTGCCGCCAGCGCGGCGCGGGCGTTCAACTCGACGCGGCCGGCCGCTTCGTGCGTGAACACGGCCGCCGCATCCACGTGCAGCGCGGCATCCTGCGCCTTCTGGTGCGAGGCGGCGATCGCGCGGAGCACGGCGCTCTCCGCCGTGTAGGCGTCGATCACCAGGTCGGCGAGGAACGTCAGCACTTCCTGCTCCTGCTCGATCTTCGCGCCGTAACGCTGCATCGCGGTGCCGGCCACCAGGAGCACCACTTTCTTGAACACACCGCAGGCGCGGCGTTCGTCCACGAGCACGCCTTCGGCATCGTCCGCGGGCGGCAGGGACGGGCTCATGATCTCGTCCTGGAGCTGCCTGGCCGCCGGAATCAGGGCCAACTCGCCCTTCACCGCCTTCTTCATCAGCATGCCGGGGATCAACAGCCGGTTGATCTCGTTCGTGCCCTCGAAGATGCGGTTGACGCGCGCGTCGCGGTAGTGGCCCTCGGCGGGGTAGTCCTTCACGAAGCCGTTGCCGCCGTGGATCTGGACGTTCTCGTCGATGATGTAGTCCACCACCTCGCTGCCC
>Ga0105103_10000831_pt1 | contig 17446 bp, 24 predicted proteins | sample PPLLaktember2015_2_FD_79107 | JGI IMG/M metagenome (GOLD analysis project Ga0105103, IMG submission 79107) | Freshwater sediment microbial communities from Prairie Pothole Lake near Jamestown, North Dakota, USA - PPLs Lake P7 Core (6) Depth... | ecosystem: Environmental > Aquatic > Freshwater >...
CTAGATGTTGTTGAACTTGAAGTTGAGCTTGTAAAACTACTAGATGTTGTTGAACTTGAAGTTGAGCTTGTAAAACTACTAGATGTTGTTGAACTTGAAGTTGAGCTTGAAGAACTTGATGTAGTAGAGGATTGAGTGTAAGTTGTGGTTGATGTACTTGTAGTTGAAGATTGAGTATATGTAGTGGAAGATGTAGTGGTGGTTGAAGACTGAGTATAGGATGTAGAAGAGGTTGAGGTTGAAGATGTACTCGAACTTGTGGATGAGGTTGTAGAGCTTGTAGACACTGTGCTGGATGTTGAACTTGTGGATGAGGTTGTAGAGCTTGTGGAAGATGTGCTAGAGGTACTTGAAGATGTTGTGGAGGTAGTTGTTACTCCGCTAGCTTCTCTGTACTCCTCTGTCGTGCCTAAGAGACTTCCAGATCCACCAAAACTCAAACCTAAATTTGCAGCACCAGCACCACCCAATTCAGACCGTGCAACGTTTAAATCAGCCCCTGCAAACCAAACATTAGATAAGTACTCTTCAGTGGTTGCTCGATCACTCCCGTTATTACCACCAAAAGCTATTGCGCGAGTACTTACTCCAGCACTAGCTAACCCGTATCTTGCAGTGTTCAAGGAATCTTTTGTAGTCCATGTAGTACCGTTCCAAGCTTCTACAATACTTGAATATGCACCTGCATCCGTTCTACCTCCAATGGACAACGCAGCACTGCTTGTACCTGCTCCAGCTAATCCATAGCGTGCTGTTGTTTTGTTTCCTGCAATACTCCAAGCTGTGCCATTAAACGTTTCTGTTGTACCGACGGATACATAAGAACTATTAGTACCTCCAAAAGCTACAGCAGCTAATGGAGTACCGCATCCAGCTAAATAATAGCGTGCTGTGTTTAAACTAGCTTCTGCTTCCCAACTTGTTCCGTCATAAGATTCACTAACACCTAACGGGGTTCCTGAAGCATAGCCACCAAAACTTAAAGCAGCTGTTTGAGTGCCGCCCCCTGCTAAAAGATTTCGTGCTGTATTTAAAGAGTTACTATTTGTCCAGAAATGACCGTCATACTCTTCTGTTGCACCGACCTCTGTAACACCATTACTACCACCAAAAGACAAACCTGCTGCTTGTGTACCTGCTCCACCTAAACCAGAACGTGCAGTGTTCAAATCATTTGTAACTACCCAAATCATTGTTGGGTGTGTTGTGGTACTACTAGAAGAACTTGAAGATGTAGAGGAGGTTGAAGATGTGCTAGAAGTACTCGAAGAAGCTGTGACTGTGCTAGAAGATGTTGATGATGTGCTAGAGGTGCTACTTGTGCTACTTGTGCTTGACGAAGAAGTAACTGCTGTGCATGTGCAAGATGTACTTGAAGTGGTTGAAGAGCTTGAAGTGCTGCTAGAAGTGCTCGATGTAGTGCTTGAACTGCTAGAACTTGAAGATATTGTAGATGTTGAGCTTGATGTTGTGCTTGTAGAACTTGAACTAGAACTTGTGCTGCTCGATGTAGAAGACGTAGACGATGTAGATGAAGATGTTGTAGAACTTGTTGTGCTCGTAGTGGAAGATGTAGTTGGGGTTTCTCGGTACTCTTCAGTTGTGCCTAACGCTGCAACTCCTGCATAACCGCCAAAACTTAGACCTAGTGTCTGTGTTCCAGCTCCCCCAACATAATATCTTGCTGTGTTTAAACTATCTGCAGCTCCCCAGGATGTACCATCATACTCTTCTGATGTCCCTGTTGCTGCTGTTGTGTAACCGCCAAAGGATAGGCCTGCTGCTTGCACACCGCAACCAGATAATGCTTGGCGAGCTGTGTTCAAAGGATTACTAGATGCCCAACTTGTACCATCATACTCTTCCGTAACAGCAGTACTAGCCGCTCCTGCATCTCCACCAAAACTCAACCCAGCATTCACTAAACCGCAACCGCCCAATGCAGCTCTTGCAGTGTTAAGACTGTTACTTGCTACCCACGCAACCCCATTGTACTCTTCTGTAGTATCCACTTCACTTGGAGTATAACCACCAAAAGATAGACCTGCTGCTTGAGTTCCAGCTCCAGCTAAATTGTGGCGTTTGGTGTTTAATAAATTTCCACTTGCCCAGCTGGATCCATTATATTCTTCAGTTGTGCCCACCCGAACACTAGTAAAACCACCAAAAGATAACCCTGCTGCTTGTGTACCTGCTCCAGCTAACCCGTATCTTGCAGTGTTTAAATCTCCTGTTGGTGCCCAACTAACTCCATCATACTCTTCTGTAACATTACTTGCTCCACTACCTAATACTGTGCTACCACCAAAAGATAAACCAGCTGTTTGCGAGCCTGCACCTGCAAGATCTACCCTACTCGTGTTTAAAGCATTTGCCGCTATCCATATTCTAGCCACTTAAATTCTTCACCCCCTTTCCTATTAAATTTGTTTTTAATATTACGTTGTTGTTTCTTTTCATAAATTCATGTCTCCCACTATTTAGACCACGGCCCGCTGAACCAAGAAGAAAGGCTAAAGCCTAGCATTCTTTCTAAGCTAGATAACAAGGGCTGGCCTACTACTATGTTAGTCCCAGCATAAGGTCGCGTTGCAATTGTACCTAATCCCGCTTTTCTAACTAACCTCATTTTTAACTTAGGTAGGTGTTCTGCTAATAGATCCCACAATCGTCCTAATTCTGATTCTATAAAGCCTGTCCGATCTGCATCTAATGTTACTGTTTGCCCACTAAAATTAAATGCTGTGTCTGCTTCAAGCATATACTGCGCATTTAAGCCGTACCAAGCAGAAGCAATCGTCCAATAGAAATCTAATGAATCAGGCACCGTTATTTCAGTATAGGAAGTTATCGGGAAAATACTATTAACCAATTTGAGACCTTGCGTGATGTACTCAATAATATCTTCATCTTCGTACGCATGCACTCTACCTGACTGTTTTTGTACCTTATCAATAAGCATTCGAATCTGTGCAATCTTGGTTAAAACTGGAAAATAAATAACTCGAATTTTTTGTACCACCGTTGTAGGTACACTAGCTACGGTTTCTGTTATATCCCATACAGCTAAATACTCGGTGTTTATAGATAAGGTATTTGCTGGAATATTGTAGTAATAAACATAGCCTCCTGTGCTTGAATTCTTTACTCGGCTAACAGAACTCGGATAAGTTTTGTTTGCAATTACCGGATTAGTATAATCTGTTACTTGATATACATTAAGATTTATATCAAACGGCACGACGCTCACTTCCACAAATGTGCGAATGATTTTATTTGATAAGCCGCACACTTGCTGGGCAGTTGTAGCTGTTTCAGTGGTTACCTCATCCACCACATCAAAACGCTCAACAAACGTCACTTGCCTGTCGTCATTTGAAAGAAAAACCCATTTTATATACCAACTTAACTGTTCAGTACTTAACGAAGCGGCTGCACTTGGTGTAAAATCCACTCTATAGTACCCTGAGTGCGGTAGTTGAGTTGCTGTACCGGACTGCACTTCAAGCCCACTTATATCATAAATTGCATATAAAGGATAGGAAGTGTTGTACGGTGAAAGTGGTTCAGTCTTTGCAGCATCTGCAAAGAAATCTGCATAAAATGAATAAGCTTGCCCTCTGTAAAGTACCCGATGTGTAAGAGGTTGTGCCGTGGTAGTGGTGGAGCTTGAAGTTGTAGAGCTACTTGTTGTTAGTGTGCTCGAAGTTGAAGTTGTAGAGCTACTTGTTGTTAGTGTGCTCGAAGTTGAAGTTGTGGAACTTGAAGTTGAAGTTGAGGTTGTAGAACTCGTTGTGCTACTAGTAGACGAAGTGGAACTTGTTGTGCTGGAACTACTAGTAGTTGATAATGTAGAGCTTGTTGTACTTAATGTTGATGTACTAGATTGTGTAGATGATGTTGTGCTTGACGTTGAAGAAGCGGTAACTGTTGTTGTAGAGCTTGAAGTTGAGGACGATGAAGAGGAGCTTGTAACAGTAGATGATGTGCTCGACGTGCTTGAATTTGTTGTGAATGTAGAGGTAGAAGTAGAACTTGTAGATGTGCTAGTGAATGTAGAACTCGTGCTAGTACTTGTGACTGTTGAGCTTGTAGATGTTACTGTTGAGCTTGTAGAGGTTGATGTAACAGTACTACTGCTAGAACTTGAAGTAGAAGAAGTGCTTGAAACACTTGAGCTACTACTTGTGCTCGTACTGGATGTGGAGCTTGAAGTAGAACTCGAGGATGAAGTGCTCGTGCTGGACGATGTAGAACTATAAGAAGAGGATGCTGTTGTAGAAGTGCTTGAGGTGCTCGTACTAGATGTGGAGCTTGAAAGGGTGCTCGATGTTGTAGAACTCGAAGAAGAACTCGAAGAAGAGCTTGAAGTAGAACTCGTTGTAGGAGACGTGCTTGACGTTGAGCTTGAACTCGAGCTTGTGCTACTGCTTGTAGACGTTGAAGTTGAAGAGCTAAATGTGCTCGAGGTACTTGACGTTGAGCTTGAACTCGAGCTTGTGCTACTGCTTGTAGAGGTGGAACTTGTAGAGGTGCTTGTAGTTGAAGAGCTTGAGGTAGAAGAAACCGTACTTGTACTACTACTTGTAGAGCTTGAAGTGGTGGAGGAACTTGAAGAGCTCGTTGTGCTTGAAGTTGTGGAGCTTGAAGAGCTCGTTGTGCTTGAAGATGTTGATGAGGTAGATGATACAGTCGAGGAGCTTGTAGTAGTACTGGAAGAGCTTGAAGTACTAGAATAAGTTGAAGAGCTCGTTGAGCTTGTTGTGCTTGAAGAGGAGGTAGATGACGTGCTCGAAACAGTAGATGAGGTGGAGCTTGTGCTCGAAGTTGTAGATGAAGTGCTAGCCGTGCTTGATGTTGTCGTGGATGAACTTGAAGTTGTGCTTGTAGTACTTATTTCTCCACTATCACTTAAAACTATTCCGGTTACTTCAGGCCCTGGAGCAGCTATTGAAGATGCAATAGCTGATGTTACACCCACGTGCTCGTAAATTAAATTAGTTATATGACTACAGGTGTATAGAGTTCCATCCTTGTACCCGACCCCAGAAACACCAGCAAAAGGTAAAACAAAACTACTTGTAATAGTGGAAGACACTCCATCATGAATATACACAGTATTGTTATGCGTGTCTACACTTATTAAATTGCCATCATAATTAGCTAACCCGAAACAACCGACTCCTGGAGTGCTAAACTCCTCGGTTATTGTAGTTGTTTCCCCGGCATGTACATAAATTTTATCTGTTACAAAACTAGCACCAACTAGATTACCCCCAATGTAGGTTATGCCTGTGTAGGGCGCTGGTGTGCTATGGCTCCACTGAATATTACCTGTAATACCGTGGTGCTTATACACCATCTGAGCGATATAATCAATAGAATAAAGATCTGTACCGTTTGTAGCTAATCCATACGGGAAAGTACCTGGAGATGCAAAATGATCAGCAATAATTTCAGAGAATGCATAATGTCTATAAATTTGCTGGTTTTGCTGATCACAAGAAACTAAGTAGTAAGGTAGCGTGCTTATGGTTGTAGAGGTTGTGGAGCTACTTGAAGAAGATGAAGATGATGTGGAGCTTGTACTACTTGTTGTTGTGGTCGAACTAGAGCTAGAAGTTGTTGTTACCTGCGTAACTGTGGTAGATGATGTGGAGCTTGTACTCGATGTTGTAGTGCTTGAGCTTGAAGTAGAACTTGAAGTGGAGCTTGTTGTAGAACTTGAAGTAGTAGAGGATTGAGTGTATGAAGTAGAACTGGAACTCGAGGTTGAGCTTGTAGAGCTCGACGTGCTTGAGGTACTAGATGTTGTGGAGGATTGAGTGTATGAAGTAGAACTTGAGCTTGATGTAGAGCTTGATGTAGAACTTGAAGTAGTAGAGGACTGGGTGTATGAAGTAGAACTGGAACTTGAAGTGGAACTTGAAGTAGTAGAGGACTGGGTGTAAGATGTGGAAGAAGTGGTGCTTGAGCTTGTTGTAGAGCTCGACGTGCTTGAGGTACTAGATGTTGTGGAGGATTGAGTGTATGAAGTAGAACTTGAGCTTGATGTAGAGCTTGATGTAGAACTTGATGTTGTAGAAGATTGAGTGTGGGATGTGGAAGAAGTTGAGCTTGAACTTGATGTAGAGCTTGACGTAGAGCTTGTACTCGATTGGGTGAATGAGGTAGAAGAAGTACTTGAACTTGAAGTGCTTGTACTTGTTGAAGTTGTTGTAGGAGCCTCTTCGTACTCCTCCACAGTACTCACTTTAGCTGCTCCGGCGGTGTAACCTGCTACACTTAAACCGCTGCTACCGGAAGCTCCAGCACCAGCGAGCTCATATCGTCCAGAATTTAAATTGCTACCCGATGCCCAAGATGTACCATTATAAGTTATTGTGGTATTTGTCACCGCCGCACTAATCTGGCCTCCAGTAACAAATCCATCTGATAACGTGCCGCCCCCACAAGTAACTTGCCTAGTTGTAGGCATATCATTACTCAATGACCAGCATGTCCCATTATATTCCTGAGTTTCGTCTCGCTCAGCAGCTGAGTAACCTCCTGCACACACCGCAGCTATTTGTGTACCAAAACCGGCAGGCACATTCGCCACTGCTTGCATTAAGTTGTTACTGGTAGCCCAACACGTACCATTGTATTCTTCTGTGACGCTTTGAGGTGTGGTACTAACATCACCTCCAAAACTTAATCCAGCTATTTGGGTACCTGCTCCTGCAAGATGCTCACGACCTGTATTTAAGAGGCCCCCGGAACTCCAAGATGTACCATTATACTCTTCTGTTTCCCTTCTATTTACTGCACCGCCAAATTTTAGAGCAGCTGTTTGGCTACCACACCCGCTTAAAGCATACCTACCACTTATTAAATTACCACCAAGTGCCCAGCTAACACCTCCGTATTCTTCGGTAGTCACATAACTGTGGTCATCTGTTCCTCCAAAAGCTAGTGCAGCTTCCACAACACCACACCCTGCATGATGCTGCCGAGCATAGATTAAACTGTCAATTGTAGTCCAAACGTTTGCCATGCGCTACTCTAAATAAGGTGTTATGTCAAATGCTGTGGTATTTTTTAAACCTGGAACAGTGAAATCATTCGGATCCAGTGCTTTTAGATCCTCTTGTGCTAATTTTTCTACTTTTTGTATCCGTGATATGATTTGACGTAGTTTTTGCTCATCTACAATTTTCAATTGAACTGGACGCCACTGTTTACCTAACTTGTTAGCTTCTTCTGGGGAAATTTCAACTACATGTGCTGAACTTAAAAAGGAAACTGCGTGTTTCTCTGCAACTACACCAATGCAATACTTCACTCTTTCAACGCCTTCTAAGCACTCTTCTCCATAAGCTACAACCGTTATTTGCTTTGCATTGTAGCTAGCAGGATAGATGTAATGCACAGTACCATCAGGTTCCTGCAAAAGTCGAATTCGCACCTTTAGTATCTTTTTCATAGGTTTTCTCCGCTCGCCTCTTACTAAGTAATTTTTTGAGAGCTGATATTGTTTGATTTCTATTCATGCCCAACAAAACAGTTAACCTATCTAATTGCGACTGAATATCATGAAAACAATCCTTGTCCATACTATTCGCCTTTAGTCAAATCGTTTAAAAGCGTTAACATTTGCTGTTGATTGTTATTAATTATTTCAATTACTCGATCCAGTCTAGTGTGTATAGTGCCTACATTAGCTTCAATGCGTGCAATATCACGATTAAAGTCCACCTGCTTAACAAAATCTCTCTCAATTGCTCTAAATGAAGACTCTAAGCTGCTTTGACGACTACTAATGCTCTTCAAATAAATCCCTAAGATCGTTACAGCAAACGTTGCGCTGATTGATACTGCTGTTGTAAGTACGCTTACTATATCCATCAATTAACCCTCACTGTGCGCTGCTATGCTTGATCCGACGCTTATGTCTTTCATAATAACGTTGTTGTTGTTTTTTTGCACGAGAAGCTATGTGCTTTACTTTTTTTCTTTTCTTATGTGCTCGTAGAGCAGCTGATTTGCTCATATGCACCGTTTTGAGCATTTTTTCCATAGTGTAAACTTCTATGGCACTTGATTATAAATTTCAAAGGATTCAATTGACCGCACATGCACATCCCAGCTTGTTACAACCCCTAAGGGATCATTTTTTGTTACCCCGGTAACTTTCCACAGTACGTTTCTTCTAGTATCTTTGAAAAAATCATTAATCGTTATAATTGGTAGGTCTGCAGAGAAAAAAGCTTCACTTGTTTGTAAGCCTTCCAGTGCAAAATTGTCAGCTACATGCAAGCCTTCCAATTTTGGCATATCTGCATAAAGTGTCTTATCTAAGAGTTGATAGCGGATGTAAAAATGCGTAAAGGTTGGGGTGGCATCTGCAGTGGTTTTTCGAGATAAAATAACGCGCACAACTAGTGTAGATTCTACAGCTGCTAAAGATAGTATAGCACTCCTAGTTAATCTATGCCATGCTGTGTCACTTGACTTACGCACAAAAGTCCGAAAATAATTACCTGTACTGAATAGTTTTAACACAGTCACGTCAAGAATTGAAGGTACATTGATTACGGCATCTACATACCCTTCTAGAGTGTCTTCGATTAACTCAAATCTCCACGGCCACACCTCATCGTTCACTTGCACGTTAACCATACTAAGATTTTCTTTTGTTGCATCAATAACTTCTAGAGTGTGTCCGTATAAGTTATACCCGCCCACTCTCCCAGATCCAAAACACACTAAACAGCTAGTCTCTGGTGCATCATATTCTTTCTTAAAACAGCTACAAAGGCGACCTGTGCGTATCTCTTGATAGAACTGCACAGGGATCTTATCAACTTGGAGTGCATTTTGGGATTTTTGGCGTATTGCAGGCACATAAACCTCTTGAGCGACCTGATTCACAGTGCTTACTAGAGTATCAGTAGATGTTACAGCTGTCTGCCGATTTGGTTTGTAGACTTGTAAACTACCAAATTTTTTTGTAGGACGTAACATTTTTTTCCCTTAACCTAAAACCTGTCCGTAAATAGATAAAAAAGACAGATGTAAAGACTTTATAATAAATAGGTTAATTTGAGAAAATAATGAAAATTTTAGCTTTAGATCCTGGTGTGCATAATTATGCATACAGTTTAGTATCCGATGCACCTGCCCTTATATGTTGCGGTCACTTATCCAACACCATACAAGCACTTACCCCGAAAGATTTTCGCACAAACGCTCTCCTTTTCAAAGATGCTCTAAACATAGTTCTTGAGCAAGCGCAATTAGCTGCTACAGACTGTATTGTAGCAGAGAGGTACCAAACACGAGGTCACAACACTATTCAAATTGAACTTATAAATATCATGACCGGGATTATTGCTGATCAGTTTCCAAATCAACTACTGTTAATCACCCCAGTCACATGGAAAACGCACATAAAACGCAAATATAACACCCCTGATGTGCAAACCTACATAACAACACCAAACCTTACTCCGCACATCAAGGATACACTCGGCTTATCCGTGTATGTTTTTGAAAAATTCTATGCAAAATCTACTTTTCTAGATCAGCTTCTTGCAACTCTGCACACCCAAGATTAGAGGTCTCTATGTTTGATACATCCTTTGTTTGTCCTTTTATGAAAATACTCTTACAAAAACCTTGTGCTGTGTTGAGCTGTTCCTATCACTCTCAAGCTACTGCTAGCCATTGCATATGGGAGTACGCCTCTTCTAGATCATCCCTCTCTCCTACTGAAATTGCTCTTCTTTTAGGCGTGTCTAAGGAAACGGTACTCGCAATCTTGTGCAATGCAAAACATAAGCTAATACGTAATCATGTGCAACAAAAACTCACTACCACTCTTTTTAATCTAAATTATTGCAATTCCTGTGGTAGAACTTACAACTTAATACAGCAAGGAGGTGCTTGGAGGTGTATTGAACAGGCTTGCCGCCCACGGTACACTCACTTAGAAACATTGTTTAACAATAAACCAATCAGTCACATTTTAGTAACACTCGCAAATTTACTAAATGTGAGTACAATTGCTAAATTACTTAATATGTCCACTAAACATGTTAGAGAAATGTATAAGGATACTTTCGGTAATTTAGTCCTATTATCTAAAAATAAGAAAATTGGAGGTTAAGAAAGATGCAGGCATTTACACTAGAGCAAGCCTTACAAGAAGGTCGTATTTTTGTATATAACAAAAGCAAACCTAAAGGCGATATTTTAATTACTTTTGTCCAGCCAAGTTCTGGAAAAAACTTTGTTGCTACGATACCTAAAACTTGGATACCAATTTGTGTATCGGATACCGTACCTCTTCAAGTAATTGAAGAAAGCGTAGATTTTCGGTCTTATCTTCAGAACAGAATGCTACAATTAGTGCCGCGAAAGGAAGCTGAAACTCTCTTAGCATCTACTGAAGCTAAAGAAGAGTGGGAGAGAATATACACAAGTAAGTTTGCAGAAGATGCTGTTCCATCTACAGATGATGAAGAAAAGCCGACTAAACCCACTGTAGATGTGCAAAAGTATATAAAAGAAGAAAACTTATTAGTTAAAGATATTCTTGAAAGAAACGCGGAAAATGGACCGAGCGTTGTCCTTAACGAACTTAGGAGTATTGAGGAAGAGCTCACCCCAGCTGATTTTACCTATGTTCTTCAAAACTCTGAAGGACGTGTGAGAGCTTGGGCTGAGAAGAAGCTTAGTGCAAACAGTACCGAAGCTTAGTTACAAAAGGAAAACCCGGAGGAATTATTTTTTCTCCGGGTTTTTCTTTCTATCATTTTAACGAATTACTAGCCGATTTGCACGTGCAAACCATCCCCTGATTTGAGTCCCACCGTTATTTTCTCGTACAACACTCTTGGGCACCCACATGAAATCTTCTGCGGTGCGGCCAAGATTGATCTGCATCGCTTTTTCAGTGGTTTTACCAAAGACTGGATTAATTAAATCTATCCAATCCTCTCTAGCTTCACGTTCACGCTGTTGACGTTGGTATTGATGGTATGCTTGTCTTTTAGCTGCTGCTTTTTTGTTCTGGGACCCGCCATATCCACAACTACTACAATGGTACCCAATCCACTTTCCGTGATCATTCACATTCATTTGGTGCTTACATCGCGGGCATGTGCTATCCATTTGATTCCTCCTTATTTGTATCAACTCATTATGTATTAATTATACATACAAACAGGAGAAAAATCAAGAGTTTTTGTTGATTTTAGCCAGTTTTTTGTGAGTCACGTTCAGCGATCACACGGTCAAACTTAGCTTTACTAAGCAACCGCAAACTACTCTTGAGTGCATACCAAACTACTCTCGGCATGTCTAATGTAATGCGCACGCGATCCTCCGTCATATTTACTAATGGTGAGCTTCTATAGAACTCTTCTTTAAGTAGGAACGTACCACGTGTTTTGTAATAACTTACAGTCGGTTCAATATACCCGAGCTCAATCCTACATGGGCAATTATCAAAATGCCGACTAAAAGCGTCTTTCGTTGGAAATGTTATACTGCAATACGAGCAAGTGCGGTGCTGCTCTTCTAAAGTCATCATTTCAATACTCCTCCATTAAAATCCTAACCCATTTGTTGCAACATCTATTCGTACTTGCTCCTTTTCCGCAGGTGTAAGTGCTAATTCCTCGGCAACTGCTTCCAAAGCATTCATTCTGTCCAATCCTTCCAAAACATAATCACGCATCTTCTGGCGAGCATCTAACAATTTGATCCTGTCCATGATGTATTCCTCCTTAGTATGCTATAATTATACATAGATGTCAAGAAGAAATCAAGGTCACAGGTGCTAATCCAGCTTCAGTGCAAAATAACGTCTTCTTAGTGCTTAACTTCTCAATGGTATAAGCGTGCTGATTCTTATACCCATTTTCATGGACTTCTACAACTCGGCACATACACATGGATTTAGTAAACCATACTAAGTCTTTTATTTTATAGATTGGTTTTGCCATTCTTTCTCTCTTCTTTTTATATGAAGTGTGCAAAGCAATTATACTGTCTATTGAAATGCCACCCAAGCCTATTCAACTCAATCACATTTTCTTCGGTAATACCCGGCATCTCCTCTAATGTGTTTGCATAAAAAATATCATGCTCTGCAGCGTAGCTCTGATCGCTATTATGCAGCCGGTTCAGAATAAGCAAACCCTCAAGAAAACAATTTTCAGCCTTTGATCTCGCAAACTCCTCATCATGAGCGTCTATAATTCTCACTACCTCTTCTGGTGACATAACTACTCCTTTCTAAGGTTAGTTGTCTAAAGTTACATGCTTTCATAATAATTATATATGTGACCCTTGAAAAGTTCAAGCTTTTCTATGTAAAAGTTCATGTAATTGTTTAACATATTCATAAGGCATGTTACCCGGGTCCCATTTCTTTTTATTGACTAACAAAGCAACTGCTTTGAATAAACTAGCATGATCCAGTTTAGAAGAGTTCACAATTTGTAAGTTGTGTTCTATCACGTAACTTACCAGCTCTTCCCGTGTAAGCTTTTGTAGTTGAGCGCTCCGATATGGAATATCAAAGATATCTACATGAACAACAGATTTTAAATCTTTGTAAATCCGTCGATTTACCTCCCAGCCCTTTTCATCTCCATCACCACAGGCTACAACACGCTCCACCCCTAAACTCATTAAGATATTTGCTTTTCCAGCATTCCAGTTTTGACAGCCGAAAAAACACAAAGCAGGTAATCCATCCCGTCTTAGTCTGAGCATATCTGCAAGCCCTTCCACTAAAACAGCTTTCTTCCCTTTGTGAAGTTCCACTGGATACAGTATCCGACTAGATGGAAAATTAGGAGAAAACATATGCTTCGGGGCACGTCCATCTTTTTCAGTACGCTCATGCAAATGCCCTACCAATTTCCCAAAATAAATGATAGGAAAAAAGATGCGCCACTCATACCATCGATCGTCATAGTAGCGAGCTGGTTGGAATTGCTGTAAAAAATCTTCTTTCAACCCTCGCCACTCCCCAGTCCATTCATACAAATTTTTATCCGGCAATGCGTAACTAGCAGTTTCTAAATTCTGTAGCTTTCTATTTAAAATTAAGAAGCTATCTTCTGGGCTTACCTCTGTACTTGCAATCGTCTTTAAGTTGAGTTTATCTGCTAACTTGTTCCAGAACCCACTCTCCCCGCAACCAAAACAGTGAAATACACCTGCAGGTGCACGCCCGTCGATCAAATTTATGTGTAAACTAGGTTTTGTTTCTTCATGCCAAGGACAGATAATCTTCACTTGATTATCTGAAACTTGTTTGTACACGTCTTCCAATTGATTTAAAATAAAATTTTTCAACGTCATAAGTTACTTTCTGTAAAATAAAGTGGTAGTATTTTGTTTTCTTTTACAAAAATAACGAGAACTTTAAATGGACCCAGCACAGCAAATCAACACTTGGATGCTTGATATTATTCAAGCTACAGCTTCTACAAATGAAAAAATATCCCAAATTCCTAGATGTTCTTCACTATCTAAATTCTGTCAAATTGCATTTTTAATCCAATGGATCGAAGAAAATACAGAGGAATCGTTTTTGCGTGATTTCTTTTGTGAAATTGGTAAAGGAGTGCACGCTACCTTACAAAAATGGTGGGGAGCTCAAGGTAAGCTTTACGGACAATGGGAGTGCCCTACATGTAAAAAAATCCACCAAACTTTAGGCACACCTACGTGTTGCGGAGGCCATTGCGTGTACAAAGAATTTGAATTAGCTTGGCGGGATCTAACCGGGCACTGCGATGGAATTACATTTATTGATAATAAAGCATACATCTTAGAATTTAAAACTACATCCACAAGAGCTCTACAAGCCATACGTAAAGCGCAAACCGCTTATGATTTCCACATTAAACAGGTTAACATGTACACTCTAATGGCTCAGAAATTGCAGCTACCCATGCCTCTAGTAGGCGGCATCATTATCTATATCACTAGAGATAATCCCTTTAAATTCCACGGTTTTGTATACTCTGGAGTTAATATGCCCCTCGTTCAACATACATTAAATACTTTCAACCAAGCTAAACAGATATTAGCTACCGGAGATTTTAGTTCTGTGCAGCGTAGTTGCAGTCACCAGCAAGAGACTGCATATTGCCCGTATAAAAGTTTATGTTTTAAGGATAGTGCTACTTTCCAAAATTACTTAAAAGCTCTCTGGAATTTGCACCAAAAAACAAATTAAAAGGTTAGAGAGGAGAACATAATGGTCTCAATAACACAAATGCTAAAATATACCCCCGCTAAAATTAAAAAGCGGACAATCAAAACAGTACGTTCTATTAGAACAGTCCGAGCTACATTAGACTCAGATGAATTTGGAACGTGCCAAAAAATCACCTTCAAAGTGCTAGCAACTACCATACCACGAAAAGTTACCATTAAACTCTACAAACCAGAACTCATAGGTAAGACTCTATACCAAAGACCAGCTTGGGTGCACTGTGATTGTGAGTGGTTTAAATTCTTTTGTGAAGTAGCTCTTGCAAAACGAAACTCATCTGCTGTTATTAATAGTAACGGAAAACCACCAAAGGAAACCAATCCAAGAGAATGGCCTTATATATGTAAGCACCTAGTAGCGGTTTTACCTAAATTACAGCGAGCTAAATTTAAAATGCCACGAATCAGGCCTACTCAAGATGATATTGATTTTATTTTAAAAGAAGTAGATCGATATATTCCTGGAGTATAATATGAATTTAAAAATCATTAAACACCCAGATATGGAGCAGGCGGAGGTATGTGCAACGCTTCGCAAAATAGATCGCCATTTTCACGCTGCCCTTACCACTATACTGCAACAGTCTAATTTTGTAGAAGAAGAAATCGCTGGGATCACAAAGCGGCACTTGCTGGGCAGAAAATCTAAAGCTCTCATGTATTACGGTGATCTATCTAAACATGCTCTTACTCTATTTAAACTCACAGCATGTAAAGATCCAAAAAAAATGCTGAGCTGTATAAAAACTACTGAGATTACTCGTGATGTACTTGCTTGTATTATCTATAAATTTCTTAAAGAGCATTCTGCTTTTACCGGAAGGGAAGCCGTACAGCAACACCTGAATGCATATTATGAGTTGAGAAATGAAATTGTCAAGGCATACCTTAAACTTGGATTGAGTATTTCCTGTAAATTAACAAGAAGGCCAGAGGATAGTTTTCAGAACTCCGTTATAGGTATAATAAATGCAATTGACAAAGCTCGTGTACCATTCCTCGAAGCTGGCGTGTTTAGTTTTGCTAACTTTGTAAAATTTCATGTAAGAAATGCAATAACTAATGCTGGGTTTAATATACGAACCGACTTTGTGTTCGATATGAGCACCCAAGAAGTTAAACTGCTTTACGCAGAAGATGACGATGCTTTCCGTAAAGCTGTTGGAGAACGGTTTATAGATGAGATGTCCGGGGATGAAAACGAGTGCACTTATCTACCAGACTACTTACAAGAAGACCAGCCGGAGAGTTTACTAACTTCACAAGAACTAACAATTCTTGCACTGCTGCATGCAGACCCTTCCGAGTGTGCTTTTTCTACAGAGCCATTGCGTGAAGAACTTCTTGCAGAAATAGAGAGGCAACATAGAAAGGAGTAATGTATAATGCCTAAAAATTGGAATGATACTAAACCGCTGCTTGGGGACGCAAAATGGGAAGATGCACTTGAGTGGTACAAATACAAAACATCTAAAGAGGAGGAGTTTAATCACATACGATTACTGGGTCCAATTAACTCCGTGTGCCAGCACAGAGTAGAGGTCACTAAAAAAGATGGGAGTAAGACTGCTTTTCCAATGACATGTAGTGGGTATAATCCTGAAACTGAAGAAATCAACGAAGCTAAATGCCCAGCATGTAAAGCCGGTCTTCCAATCAGCAAGGTGTACTTTCAAAATGCTATTATTCGACAGCTACAAGAGGAAAAACCAGCTAAGGCTAAAACAATTGAGGATTACCCAGACGAAAAAAACAAGCCGTACCGGCAAGTTGGAGATAAACACTGGTCTCCAATCCGGGTTGTACGTATTGTTAGCACAGTAGCTGGTCAACTTCGCAACATTTCCAAACTCAATAAGCACAAAATAGACGCTAAGATAGTCCAGATGGATGTCAGTGATCCCAACTATGGATGCGATGTTTACATTAAATTTGAAAAGGAAGCTGCTCCAGCTAACAAGTATGACTCTCAAAAAGGAGATGCAACCCCTTTAACTGCTGAAGAACAAGGCTACAAGCTCTTCAACCTTGATGTGGTTAAAACAGACCCTAAGCGTCAAGAGAAGGATCTTATACGATTAGGCTATTTAAAATCCACTCAAGCCACTGCCGCAGGCTCCAGCGCACCCAAGGAAACAGCTTTAACTATTGAAGATGATGATACATTACCTCCAGCTCCAAATGAGCAAGACTTTACAATGCCGGAACTGCAACAAGAGCCTCCCAAAACTCCAGCTCCAAAAGATAAATTAGATTCTATCACTCCAGCCCAACTCCAAGCTCTTGCACAAAAAGCCGGTGTTCATGCCACGGATCCTGAAGAGATTAAAGCAGAGCTACGCAAACGGTTAGCTAAAAAACAAGCTGCATCCAAACCCTGTTTAGGTAAGTTTAAAGGAACTGACGACTGTTTCGAGTGCTCGGACCGCACTAAATGCATAGATAGCTCCAATTAATATTGGAATTCTACACATATTAAGATAGTGTAAGAGCTAACCACTCTTACACTATCTTTTTCTTGAGGATGAGGTGAGAGATGGATCGTGTGGATCTTTTTTATAAATTATTAGATTTATTAAAGACATCCAATAGATACCAGTATGTGTCTAATATGATGTCTACGGTTTTTGAGCGTTTTAACACTGCACCTGCTAGTACTAGAATACAGCACCACAACTGTTATGAAGGTGGATTGTTAGATCACACTAATATGGTAACCTTAAAAATGTTAGGCGATCTGAAATTTTATAGTGTGCCCTTATACAGTGCCGTGATTGCAGGGCTGTGCCATGATCTAGGTAAAGTAGGTTCTGAGGATGCACCTTACTACCAACCAGCTGAAGCATGGCAAAAGAACTCAGGTATTCATTATGTTATACCTCCGGAAATGAAAATTCTACCTCATGCTGCTCGTTCTATCCATTTGCTTGGACGGTTTAATGTGCAATTAACCGAGCATGAATTTCAAGCAATTTTATACCATAATATGCAACCGGAGGATAGCGGTTGCGTAAAATATTATGAGACACCCCTTTTGCACCTGCTGCATCAAGCTGACATGTACGTATGCTGGGTGTTTGAAAAAGCATACAACCAAGATGCAACAATACAAGAACAACTTATAAATCTTTTAAATGAGGTCTCAATATGAACAATGATGTAA
>Ga0105103_10000833_pt1 | contig 17442 bp, 17 predicted proteins | sample PPLLaktember2015_2_FD_79107 | JGI IMG/M metagenome (GOLD analysis project Ga0105103, IMG submission 79107) | Freshwater sediment microbial communities from Prairie Pothole Lake near Jamestown, North Dakota, USA - PPLs Lake P7 Core (6) Depth... | ecosystem: Environmental > Aquatic > Freshwater >...
AATATAAAATTCCGACACGACTGGATTAATGATAATGGTGTTTTGGAAGGCCATATTTGTAAATCCCTTCAAATTTCAAAAACTGAAGCATCAGAATATATTGATAAATTTGTAAAAGACCTCATCCGCAAACTTAATGAAAAAGGCTCCGTAAAGATAGAAGGCATTGGCACTTTTACTGGTTCAAACGGAAAAATAACCTTTAAACCTATTGAAGATGAAACATACCTGGCCGATTCATTTGGTCTCGATCCGTTAGAAGTTAAACCTATGGCTGGAAAAAAGACAAAGACAAAAAAAGCAAAACCTTCCACACATTATAAAAAAAAGAATTGGGTAGTTGTAATTATACTTTTACTTGTATTAGGATCAGCAACCACCTATATTTTGCTTTCCGATAATAAAATAAAAGATTTGTTTAAATCTAATGAGGAAGCTATTGCCCCTGCTGAGAAAAAAACTGATATTGTAGTTTTTGGCGGGAAGAAAGATGTTTTAGAGGATTCAGTTACGCAAGCCATCGAACAGGCGCTCGATCAGAGTACAGATCATCAAAAAGCACTGACCCCCGATAAACCTAAACCAGAAATTGAGCCTGTTATAACTGAGACTGAAATTACAGAACCTATTCAAACTTTTACATCAGGTAATTTCTATCTTGTAGCTGGAAGTTTTAAAAGTAAGAAAAATGCTGAAAAAATGAAATTGCAGCTCGACCGAAAAGGATTAAGGGCAGAGATCGTCGAAAATCATTTTTATTATGTAGTTATAGGCCAGTTCAGCAACAAGGAAAATGCCACCCAGGAAAAAGCCAGGATCCGCGAACAATATAACCAAACAATGTGGGTAATGGATAAGAAGTATTAGTAAGACGCTTTTCGCCGTTCGCCTTTCGCTATTCGCCAACGGTAATCTTCATAGCTCGCCGAGGTATTAAGGAAGTGTAATTGAATTGCTTATCGTTATATGTTAAACTGGGCTTTTATTATCTCCTTGTATCTTAGTCTATTGGCAACTTTTTAACCTCTTCATAATTAAACTCATTATAGATACTTTAGAATCCTAAAAATCGTTCCCTATTTTCATTTTACTGCATTTAAATTCAACACATTACCACATTCTCAAATTAACTAACCTTACTCCCCTCAACCACTTTAACCTCTGGTGTTACAAACTTAAGTGTACCATCAGCATCTTCGGCCATAAGGATCATACCCTGTGATTCGATGCCTTTTAAGTTACGCGGTTCGAGATTTGCAAGTAAAGTAACCTGCTTACCAATAACCTGCTCGGGTTCGAAATACTCTGCAATGCCCGAAACTACAGTCCTTTTATCAATGCCAGTATCAATAAGCAACTTCATAAGTTTCTTAGTTTTGGCAACTTTTTCTGCTTCAAGTATAGTTCCTATCCTTAAATCGAGTTTTGAAAAATCGTCGTAGGTTATATTTGCTTTTTGAGGTTCCACCGTAGTTGATTTTGCAATGTTTTGTTCTTTTGTCCTTTGCAATTTTTCTATTTGCCTTTGAATAACATCATCTTCAATTTTTTCAAAAAGAAGAGAAGCTTCATTTATTTTATGCCCATTTTCAAGAATATCAACTTTACCAATTTCATCCCAATTAACAGTAGAAATATTTAGTTGACTAAGCAGTTTTTGAGAAGTATATGGTAAGAATGGGGCAACTAATGCTGAAAGGTTTGCACTTATTTGCAACGAAATATTTAAAATGGTTTTAACTCTTTCTTGATCAGTCTTCCAAAGTTTCCAGGGTTCAGTATCGGCAAGGTATTTATTTCCCAGACGGGCTAAATCCATCGCAAACTTCAGTGATTCACGGAAACGGAAGTTCTCGATACTATTTTCAACAGAACTTTTAATCTTTGAAATTTCAGCAATAGTTTCCTTATCGTATTCTGTTAATGAGGAACAAGTTGGAACTTTTCCCTCAAAATATTTTTGTGTAAGGACAACAGCACGGTTAACAAAATTCCCCAGAATGGCTACCAGTTCATTATTATTACGTGCCTGTAAATCTTTCCAGGTAAAGTCATTATCTTTTGTTTCGGGTGCATTGGCACACAGTACATATCTTAACACATCCTGTTTGCCCGGAAACTCAGCAAGGTATTCATGTAGCCATACTGCCCAGTTACGAGAGGTTGAGATTTTATCGCCTTCCAGGTTAAGAAATTCATTTGCCGGCACATTCTCAGGAAGAATATAGCTTCCTTCGGCCTTTAACATAGCGGGGAAAATAATACAGTGGAACACAATATTATCTTTCCCTATAAAATGGAGCATCCGGGTATCATCATTCTTCCAGTATTTTTCCCAATCAGGGGTTAACTCTTTGGTTGCCGAAATATAACCTATTGGTGCATCAAACCAAACATAAAGAACCTTTCCTTGAGCACCTTCAACCGGTACAGGAATTCCCCAATCGAGATCGCGACTAACAGCGCGTGGTTGCAAACCAGCATCGATCCACGATTTGCATTGACCGTATACATTAGTTTTCCAATGCTTATTCTCTTCAAGTATCCATTTCCTTAAAAAGTTTTCATACTTATCGAGGGGTAAAAACCAGTGCAGCGTATCGCGTAAAATTGGAGTACTGCCCGAAATGGTTGATCTTGGGTTTATCAGGTCTGTTGCATTAAGGGAAGTACCACATTTTTCGCACTGGTCGCCATATGCGCCATCGTTGTGGCAGTGTGGGCAAGTACCTGTGATATAACGGTCGGCAAGGAACTGGTTAGCTTCTGTATCGAAATATTGTTGAGTGGTTTTTTCCAGAAAAATTTTCTTGTCATACAAAGTTTTAAAAAAATCGGAAGCAGTTGCTGCGTGAACTTTTGAAGTGGTACGCGAATAAATATCGAATTCAATTCCAAAATCGGCAAAAGCTTTTTTGTTCATTTCGTGATATCTGTCAACAATATCCTGTGGACTTACGCCTTCCTGCCGCGCTTTTATGGTAATTGGCACACCATGTTCATCCGATCCGCAAACAAAAACAACATCTATACCCTTCATTTTAAGGTAACGTACATAAATATCGGAAGGGACATAAACGCCTGCCAAATGACCAATATGAACTGGCCCGTTTGCATAAGGCAATGCAGCAGTAATAAGATATCTTTTATAATCCTTCATTATATTTTTATTGAATCTTTACAAAAATGAAATGGATCCCTGTTTCTCTCAAAATCAATAGCCCCATTGCATCATTTTTGATAGTATGCTTTTTTGTATCCAACTAGTTTCTTAGTTTTGTTTGTAATTGCAGAAACACAATCGGCAAACAGCTGCACAAAGATATGGAAAACACTTACTTTAAGAAATAAATTGCAGGATAACTTATATGCAGAGTACAAATATTCCACCTTCGCTAATAAGCTCCAATGAAATAAGGATTATAGCCCCTGCCAGCGCTGTGGAACAAGAATATATTGATAAAACCATTCAATCGCTGGTTGATCAAGGGTTCACTGTTTCATTAGGTAAAAATACATTAAACAGATATCATCAATTTGCCGGAACCGACGCAGAAAGGACAGAAGATTTTCAGGAGGCAATAGATGATCCGGCTGTCGGTGCAATTTTTTGTGCACGTGGCGGATATGGTTCAATCCGGATTATTGATGATATTGACTTTAGTTCATTAACTGAAAAGCCTAAGTGGATAGCAGGTTTTAGTGATATTACAGTTTTTCATACTTTCCTGAACCATGTATTTAACCTGGCAACCATTCATTCACCTATGCCAGTGAATGTTAATAATGCAAGTTTTGCAGAAAATTTAGTGAAGCTAAAAAAAATCCTGAAAGGGAATAAACCTGAATTAGCTTTTAAAAGTGATAACCTAAACCGCTATGGTAAAGGTAAAGGAAAGCTTGTGGGCGGCAATCTTTCTATATTATATAGTCTACAATCGACAAAATATGAAATTAATACCATGGGAAATATTTTGTTAATCGAAGATGTTGGGGAACAATTGTACCACATCGACCGCATGATGCAAAACCTACTTCATGCTGGCAAACTTGAAGGACTTGAAGGACTTGTTATTGGTGGCATGAGCGACATGAAAGATAAAAGGCGCCCATTTGGAAAAACAGCGTATGAAATTGTACTTGATACTGTTAGAAAATTTGATTACCCAGTTGCATTTGGATTTCCGGCCGGACATATTGAAAATAACCAACCTTTCATAATGGGCGCTGAAGTTGAGATATCAATCAATAAAAATGATACCAAAATAATTTATAGCTGAAAAGCTATCATAAATTCATATGCGATTGAGTAAAATTAATTTTAATCTATGGCCGATCATAATGATATAGGGGCAAAAGGCGAAAAATTAGCAACGGCTTATTTAATAAAAAAAGGTTATCAGATTTTAGCTTGCAATTGGAGGCACCGGCATAAAGAAGTTGATATTATTGCCCGCGATGGAAATGAACTTGTTTTTATTGAAGTAAAATTGCGCTCGACCGATTATTTTGGCGATCCAAGTGAAGCTGTGACTTTGAAAAAACAGCGCTTTTTAATTGAAGCAGCCGAAGCATACCTTGAAAATACAACTGATGACCCTGAAGTTCGGTTTGATATTATTTCGATAATTGCCAACTCCAACGGATATAAATTCGACCATATTACCGATGCGTTCTGTCCATGAAATAGTAAGGTCGGGTAATTGGAAACAGAAATTTCTTAACTTCGTCCGTGTTTTATTTAGTTAACTCCCACCCCCTTCCGATAAATCGGAACAGGTTCTTAAAAAGGAGGGCTAATAGTTACAGATTATTGTTATAGTCACGCTTTGGGCGTGATTTGGGTCAAAAAATTAAATTATGAATATTGAAACCCTTCGCGATTATTGTCTTTCAAAAAAAGGGACTACTGAATGTTTCCCTTTCGATGAAACAACCCTTGTTTTTAAAGTGTGTGATAAAATGTTTGCCCTAACCGATCTGGAGGGCAATTTAAGCATTAACCTGAAATGTGACCCTGAAAAAGCTATTGAGCTGCGCGAAAGATTCGACTTTGTTATTCCGGGGTACCATATGAACAAAAAATATTGGAATACCATTCTCATTGGTCACAACGTTCCCGATGTTTTGCTTTATGAATGGATCGATCATTCATATAATGAAGTTGTTACAAAACTCCCAAAAACAATATTAAAAAAATTACAGAATGAAATTTAAAACTCCATTTGTCAGAAGAATTATCCGTTACTTTTTCCAGGGACTGATTTTCTTTGCCCCTGCTGCCTTTACCATTTATATCTTTTATATAATTTTCACTTATATTGATAACCTGATACAGGGAACTGTCGAACATTTATTGCCTTTTAAAATCCCCGGACTTGGAATTGTTGCAATTTTATTACTTGTAACCTTAAGCGGGTTTATAGGACAAAGTATCCTATTCAGGCCTTTTTCATTAATGATCGACAGGGCTTTTCAGAAAGCCCCACTTGTGAGGGTTTTATATTCATCGGTACGCGATTTGCTTTCGGCTTTTGTTGGTCAGGAAAAGAAATTTAACAAACCAGTGCTGGTAAAGGTTAATACCATATCCGATTTGGAAAAATTGGGCTTTATAACAAATGAAGACCTGAGTTTATTAGGTTTGAAAGATAAAGTAGCAGTGTATTTTCCACATTCATACAACTTTTCGGGAGAACTGTTCATAGTGCCAAAAGAGCAAGTCAGGACCATCAATATGCCCGCTTCAGACGCAATGAAATTCATTGTATCAGGAGGCATAGTTAAATTTTAAACAAACAATATCCCAACTATGACCCAGGTAAATGCTCAAATTGAAACCGGATGGAAAGAAGCCCTGGAAGAAGAGTTTACTGCACCCTACTTCTCTGAATTAAAAGAATTTCTCATTACAGAGAAACAAAAATATACGGTTTATCCACCGGGAAAATTAATCTTTAATGCTTTCGACCATACCCCTTTCGAAAAAGTGCGTGTTGTTATTATTGGCCAGGATCCATATCATGGACCAGAACAGGCACACGGATTATGTTTTTCAGTTCCACATGGGATAGCTCCGCCTCCATCGCTGGTTAATATTTTTAAAGAATTGAAAAACGACCTGGGTATTGAAATTCCAAAACATGGAAACCTTGAAAAATGGGCAAACCAAGGAGTCCTTCTTTTAAATGCAACACTAACTGTAAGGGCAAACCAAGCTGCATCTCACCAGAAAAAAGGATGGGAAACTTTTACCGATTCAGTAATTAAGAAAATATCTGATCAAAAAACAGGAATTGTATTTCTACTCTGGGGTAAATATGCACAAGCCAAAGAAAACCTGATTAATACACAAAAGAATTATATACTCAAAGCTGCCCACCCCTCTCCTTTATCGGTTTATAATGGTTTTTCGGGGTGCAAACACTTTTCAAAAACAAATGAAATATTACAGCGCCATGGATTTCCGGTAATTGACTGGAGCCTATAATTATAATACCCGCGATGAATAATCTGTTCTTGTTTATATATTAATTCTACTTACAGATTAGAAAATCAACCAGTTTTTGTTCGTATAAGGCAAATTTTTAGCGATTAGTGCTTATTATTTAAGAAAAATTTAAGAAAGTTTTTAACTAAAAAGTCTATAAATAAAACACTTAGAAAAAGAATAGCATAAATCATCATTTTTCATAGCAGTAAGCTGTTTTTTGAAATAAAAAAAATTATACATTTGGCTCGAACAATAAATAAATAACCGGCCAATTCTTTCAATTAATAAAGTGGGAAAGAAAAGAATTATAAAAAAACTGGAGCAATTGTCGGATGACTTGCTCGAACAGATAAAGAAACAGTACCCTGATGGGTATGAAGATAATCTGATTACCTTTAATACGCCTAAAGGTGAAATAGAAGTTGGCTTGCCCCTTGAGACAGAAGATACAGTCTATCTGATTAAGATGCCAAAAAGCAGCATGCCCAGTCAAGACGATGAGGATGATACGCCTGACGCAATTGGTGGCTCATTTGAAAGCTTCGACAACCTACAAATAGCCGATGCTGATACAGGAGTTGAAGAGGATGAAGAGGAAGTTGACCTGCGTAAGGACGAGGGTGGCAGTGACGATGCCGACGGTGATGATGACGATGATGACGTTTAGTTGAAATAACTAAACCTGTAAATCGTTAATTTGGCTTTCGGTCTTAAGCAATCAGCCTTTTCAATAAACTAAGAAATGACTGAAATTATTGACCTTTCACATCAGATTCATTCAGATATGCCGGTATATCCGGGAACCAACCCCCCGATAATAACTGAAGCATGCTCAATCGAAACTCATGGATTTAAAGAAAGCCTTATAAGTTTTTATTCACATACAGGCACTCACCTTGATGTTCCTGCTCATTTATTCCCTCAGGGCAAATCGGTTGATAAATTTGATTGCAGCAAATTTTTTGGCACAGCTATTTTAACCGACTGCAAGAATAAAAAATTTATTGGCCCTGGCATAATATCCGACGCATATAAAAAATATGGGCCTGCTGATTTTATCCTTTTCAATACAGGTTGGGACCAATACTGGAACATGACAAAATATTTTGAAGGTTTTCCGGTTTTAACAAATGAAGCTGCTGAATATGTTGCTTCTTTGCATGTTAAAGGAATTGGCATCGACTCAATTTCATTCGACCCTGTGAATGATCGTTTACTATCAAACCATAAAATATTTATGAACCATGACATCATACTGGTCGAAAACTTATGTTGCCTCAATAAAATAAAACATAATCAGTTTTTATTTTCATGTTTGCCCCTTAATATTACTGGGGCCGATGGTTCTCCAACCCGCGCCTTTGCAATAATCTAAATCCATAAAACCTTTGACTACAATACCTTCGAATATCGACCCTTTGGGACATGCCCTGAATGATTACTTTATAAATGCGGTTAGTGAAAACATTATTGTTGATTCGGATATTGCCGACGATGATGTTATCCCATCCGGCTATTTATTTCGTTCCTATAACCAGATGCCCAAACTTGAGAAAGAAGCACTGAAACTTTGTAAAGGGAAAGTACTTGATGTTGGCGCTGCAGCAGGAAGCCATTCACTGTATTTACAAAACAAGGGTTTTGACGTTACTGCGCTCGAAATTTCAAATTTATGTTGCGATGTTATTTTAAAACGAGGTGTTCAAAAGGTTATTGCCGATAATTTTTTCAATTACAATGCCGGTACATATGATACTTTGTTGTTTCTGATGAATGGAATAGGTATAGCTGGAACGTTGCCGGGTTTAGGACTTCTTTTAAATAAAGCTTCTCAGCTATTGAATTTAGGAGGAATGATAATCTTCGACTCCTCGGACATTGATTACATGTATTACGATGATGATGGCAGCAAATTAATTAACCTGAACAGCACGTATTATGGCGAATTGATGTACCGAATGCAGTATAAATCGATAGAAGGAGAATTTTTTCCATGGCTGTTCGTCGATTTTGATACGCTTGTACCTATTGCAAAAAAACATGGCTTCGAACCTCAACTGATAAAAAAAGGAAAACACTTTGATTACCTGGCAATTTTAAAGAAAACATAATCTTTAGCCAAACATATATTTTTAGGGTAAGATTAACATATCTTAAAATTTTCAAATTGATTATATCTTATTCCCAAAACTGGCTATTTTTGTTTGATTATGTACTTGTTAATCAACCTGAATTAAGCTTATTATGAAAAAAACATTTATTTTTTTACTGATAATTTTACTCCTTGGTATTGCCGTTTATTATGGAGTTACGCACTATTTTTCAGGCAAGTCATCATATCAATCGATATACCTTGTACCTGAAAACGCAGCATTTGTAATTGAATCCGACAATGTTTTCGATGCATGGGACAAAATAGTCCACAGTGAAGCATGGAAAAAAATAGGACGTGTGCCTTATTTCATTGAACTTAATAAAGACATTGAAAGCCTCGACTCACTGTTAAGCAAGAATAAAGCTTTGCTTAGGGCAATATCTAACAGAAAAGTATTGGTTTCGTGCCACGAATTTAAAGCAAAGAAAACCGACTATCTTTTTATTCTTACCGTTGGAAAAGCAGCAAGCGTCCGCAACCCCGAAAAGTTATTTGCTTCTTTGCTTGGGGATGAGTTTCCGATAACTAAAAGAACTTATAAGGAATATACAGTTTACGAACTACTAAATAAAAAATCGGGCGAAATGTATTTCTTTAGCCTTTTTGCCGATAAAGCAATCGTATCAACTAATTATACTCTTGTTGAAGCCTCTATCGACGAAGCAACCAAAATGGACCTGGGGCGTAACCTTGATTTTATTGATGTATCAAAACGAACCAGTGGAAAAGGGCTTTTCAATGTTTACATAAATTACAAATATTTTGCCGGCTACCTCGAAAATACACTTGGGAAAAAAACACCTTCAATAAGCTCACTCCGAAAACAGCTAACTTTTTCTGCTTTCTCATTCGATATTAAAAAAGACGGGGCTTTGGTGCTTGAAGGATATACAGCTGTTAATGATACGGTTACTTCTTTCTTTAACTCGGCTGTAAACTCGGGCGAAAGCAAATTTGAAAGTATTGGGCTAATCCCCGACAGAATTGCCTCGCTTGTAAAAATTGGTTTTAACGATGCCACCGATTATTATCTTAAATCGATGGAAAACCTGAACGATTATGAAGCAGGTAATTATCAGGATAATATTGCGAATCTGGAGAAAAAATTGAAAATCGATGTTAAAGAGCACATTTTCAGCTGGATCGACAACGAAATTGTCTTCCTCCAAACAAAACCTTCGAACCTTGGCAAAAACAATGAATTTGTACTTCTTATAAAAGGTAAAAATGACATTGACCCTTTAGAAAACCTGAATTTTTTTGCCCGCCAGATTGAAAAAAACACACCTGTAAAAATTAAACAAGTCGATTATCAAGGATATCAGATACGATATATTTCGTTCCCCGGGTTGTTGAAAATGTTGTTTGGAAAAATGCTTTCAAAAATTGAGAAGCCTTATTATACCATTATCGATAATTATGTAGTTTTTAGCAACCATCCACAAACAATTAAAAATATTATCGATGATTTTAAACAGAAAAAAATCCTTGGCAATAACAATAGCTATAATGAGTTCGCCGGCTTATTTGATAAAAATAACTCTGCTTTTGCATATATCGATATCCCTGTTTTCTTTAATAATATGAAAGATTTTGTAAGCCCTGCCACATGGGAAAAAATTAACCGCCAAAAACCGGTCATCACATGTTTCCCTCAAGCCGGTATAGAAATTGGTGAACACGATAACCTTCTACATTTATTAATGATCGCACAATATAGTGAAGCCCCCTCTGAGTTTCAAACTGTTAATTTCGATAATGAATTTTTATCACTTTTTTCTTCTGCACAAAATATTTCAGATACCATAAACACTACTAAGCCCTGGTATGAACCCGAAATAATAGTTGACAATCTCGACTCGCGCGAGATGAAAATTAGTTATGATAATGGGGAATTAAAGTATGCCGTCGACTTGAAAAGCGGAATGAAACATGGAAGTTATAAAGAATATTATGAAAATGGGAAAATCCATATCAAAGGAAAATTTAAAAATGACATAATTGACGGTGAATGGAAACTTTATGACGAAACTGGCTCCCTTATTGAAACCAGGATTTTTGATAATGGTAAAGGGCAAACGAAATAATATTACTATTGCTTTCTTAATTATTCACTAACTTGCGCCTTTTAATTTATTACACATAATATTGATTTGTAAACAATGACCCGAAGATTATTAGATAAAATATTATTAGGACTGGTATTAGTAATTATTGGTAGTTCCTGCACCCGTTATAAAGACCTGGTTTTATTACAAAGCCATAAAGGAAAGCAAGACAGCACATTTATTGCAGTACCACCAATATATAAAATACAGAAAGGCGATGTATTATACATTAAAATTTTATCTCTTAACCAGGAGATGACACAAGTTATTAATGCCTCTAACACATCTACCTCACAAGTTTTTAACAGCGATGCCAGTTTCTTTATTTATGGATATAATGTAAGCGATTCGGGTTTTATTGAAATTCCGGTAATCGGTATGGTTGAAGTTCTGGGTAAGTCGCTCGACGAAGCCAGCGCCGAAATTAGTAAACAAACGAGGGTCTTCCTGAAAGATGCAACCGTAATAGTTAAACTTATTTCTTTTAAATATTCAATACTTGGCGAAGTAAAAAGCCCCGGTGTATACCAGAACTACGACAATCAGCTTACTGTTCTTGAAGCAATCAGCCGTGCCGGTGATATCTCGGCTTACGGTAACCGTCATAAAGTACTAATAATAAGGCCTGGTCATGAAGGCACAAAAACTTTCCGCCTCGATATTACTAAAACAGATATCTTAAATTCCGAAGGGTTTTTCCTTCTTCCAAACGATATAGTTTACGTTGAACCTGTTAAGAGTTATAATTTTAAAGTAAACATCCAGACAATAGGGTTATTTCTAACCAGTATTTCAACTTTGATCCTTGTATTAAATTATATTGATAATAACTCAAAATAAAGAATTATCATCTCAGAGCTCCTGAATGAGTCGGCAGAAGATTTTAATAAGCCCTTCTTCAGCAATTGCAGCTACTGCTAGTATTTCATCAATGCCGGTAGCTTTAAGGTTGTCGGGGTCACATTCATCAGTAAGTACCGATATGGCAGCACATGGCAGGTTCATATGGTTTGCTACAATTACTTCGGGAACTGTTGACATACCCACAGCATCGGCAAATTGTCGTAACATGCGATATTCAGCCCTGGTTTCGAGGTTGGGGCCCATTACTGCGATATAAACCCCTTTGTGAATAATAATATTTTCTTCCTTTGCAATTTGAATTAGCTTATTATTCAAAAATTCTGAATACGGCTTGCTCATATCGGGGAAACGAGGGCCTATACTTTCATCGTTGATCCCCTGAAGAGGGTTGCCTGGCAAAAAATTTATGTGGTCATCGATGAGCATAAGTGTCCCCTTTTTATAATCAAGGTTCATCGCCCCTGCAGCATTAGATAATAATAAAAACTTAACACCTAAAAGTTTCATTACCCTTATTGGAAATGTTATTTGCTGAAACGAATAGCCTTCGTAGTAATGAAACCTTCCTTGCATAGCAAGCACTTTTTTACCACCCATGGTCCCGTAAATTAACCTTCCTTTATGACACTCGACTGTTGAAACCGGGAAATGAGGTATTTCAGAATAATCTATTGAAACATCAATTTCAATACGCCCGATCATTTTTCCCAAGCCTGTACCTAACACAATTCCAATTGATGGTGCAATAATTCCTTTATTGTTGAGAAAACTTATTGTTTCATTTATGTCTTTGAGCATAATCTAAAATTATTTATTTACTGGTGGTTAAAAGTAGTGCGAATTGAACACATCTTTTTACAGAAATACAAGATATTTACCTGTTACTTAAACCCTGTTTTTGAAAAGTTAACTTATAGTATTATCTGAACTAATATGTCTTTTACCTATTAGTTTTATATGAGATAACCCCAAAAAATATCTGTTGATCAAAAAAATGTAACCCTTTCATTGGGTTGCGTTTAAAAGAATTATTTTCGAACCCTATTTATAATTATGGACACAAAAAAGTCACTGGTATTGATTGTCGATGATATCAAAACTAATATTGAATTTATTTCAGATATTATTGCAACTATAGATCATATTGAATCGATTGGTACTTCAACCAGCGAAGAAACATTAAACCTGGCCATTGAAAATCAGCCCGACCTTATATTGCTGGATATAGCGATGCCCAAGATGGATGGTTATGATGTATGTCGCCAACTGAAAATGAACAAATTAACTTCCGATATTCCGGTAATTTTCCTTACCGCAAGAGTTTTAAAAGAAGACATTATAAGAGGATTTGAATCGGGGGCGGTAGATTACATTACCAAACCATTTAACTTAAATGAATTAATTTCGAGGGTTAATACACAACTCGAGTTAAGAAGCAAAAAGAAAGAATTGATTGAAATAAATCAACGGCTCGAACAAATCGTAGAAGAAAGAACAAAACAACTTGTTAAATTAAACCGTAGTCTTTCCGATTCGGTAGAAAAATTAAATACCGCAAACCTCAAACTATCTACGCTCGACCGGGCTAAAAATAATTTTATCGCTCATATTAACCACGAATTACGTACACCTTTAAATGGAATTGTCGGGTATACTTCTTTATTGGAAGATGCCCCCCTTGACAGTGAATCAAAAAGCTATCTTAAAGCAATTGACATATTAGTTTCGCGATTAATAAAGGTTTCCGAAAACTCATTATTATTTACCGAACTTCAAACTATCGATCACAACATTAATCTTACTAAAGTAAATCTTAATGACTATTTTGAGAATATTTATAATCAAAATGAAATACTCGAAAAAGAACTAAATGTTGAAATTAATGGCTTACAAGCATCAAGCCCTATACTTGGAGAATCCAGGCTTATTAATGCCTGTATATCTATAATTATTGATAATGCTGTAAAATATTCGCCAATAAATGGAAAGATCAATATTACAGCATATAATAATCCCGATTCAGCTGTTATTATGATACAGGATGAAGGGCCCGGATTTAGCAACCTTGCCCAATCGACCTTATTTGAACTTTTTACTGCTGACAACCTTCATTATAAGGCGCACGGATTTGGAATTGGCCTTGCCACTGCAAAACATATAATGGAATTGATGGAAGGTAAAATAAGTATTAAAAACAACCCCGATAAAGGGGCTTCGGTAATATTAGAGTTTAAAAAATATAAGGATTAATGTATCTCCTTACAAATAATAATGTATGAAATTGATATTTTCTTATAATCACTATGTTATTTTATATGCCACGAATTCAAGAATAAAAAAGATATTATTATAGAATTTGAAAAATCATAAGATAAATATCAGAATGATTTACATTATGGATTAAGAGATGTTCACGAACCTGACTGCTTGCAGTTAGTCTATGATTAATTCTATTTGTGTATTAGTGGCTATTTTTTGAGCTTTATTTAAGAAGGCTTATAATGTAAAAGAAGAATTAAACTTTACACATCTTCAGTTCTCAAGTAGGTAGTTCCTTAAATTAGCGGATTATTCACCGGGTGACTAACTCATTATCTGTCAGACTAGTCACCCGGTGAATTATTAAAGATCATAAAACTTGAGTAAATTATACTGTTATTGGTATAAAATTTGATAAATTTTATTATCAATACTCATTCATAATTACTTGAGATTAACCATGAGAAACCTCGATTTTCGGGGTTTTTCTGTTAATGGGCCGGTAAACCAGTAAGTTTCCTAACCCCTTCCATTGTTTTCCTGGCTTCTTCCCTAGCTTTTTCTGATAATTCGCGCGAAAGTTTTTCAAGATAAGTTTTATCCTTCATTAATTCTTCTCTTTTCTGGCGAAAAGGTGTTGTGAGTTCTACCAAAACATCGGCTGTAGTATCTTTCAGATCTTTATATCGTAAGCTCTCCGATTTATAATCATCCAATAACCTGTTATATTCAGCTTCTTTCTCACTAGCCTTAATAATATTAAAAAGATTTTCAACCCCAGGGCTCATCTGGGTCCCTTGTGTTTCGCCTGTATCGGTAACAGCTGTTTTAACTTTTTTCCTTATTGATGCTTCGTCTTCAAATAAGCCAACATAATGTTTTTCGCCAAGGCTTTTACTCATCTTTTTTGTTGGGTCCGATAAAGAAGTCAGTTTTTGTACATCGGTTAATAAAGGTTTTGGCTCAGGAAAATACTCGCCAAACTGGTTGTTAAACCTCACTGCCACATTACGCGATAATTCAAGGTGTTGTATCTGGTCTTTTCCAACAGGGACAAAATCGGCCTTATAAATTAAAATATCGGCAGCCTGTAATACCGGATAGGTAAATAGTCCAGCCGAAATAAATTTATTCCCGCTATCAACCTGTTCCGATTTATCTTTAAATTGTGTCATTCGCGAAAGCTCACCATACGATGCCATACAGTTAAAAACCCACGTAAGCTCGCAATGCTCAGGCACCAATGATTGTATAAATAAAATGGCTTTATTGGGGTCAATTCCACAAGCCAAAAGTTCTGCTACCATTCTCAAGGTATTCTCTTTCAGCACTTTCGGATTATAAGGCATAGTCATGGCATGCAGGTCAACAACACCATAAAAGCAATCGAATTGTTCCTGTATCCTGACCCAATTTTTTACTGCACCAAAATAATTCCCTATATGCATCTCGCCGGTTGGTTGTATGCACGAAAGCACCCTCTTCTTTGTCATTCTTTATGAAATAAAAAGTAAATAATTTTATTGGCGACAAATATAACCCGATAAATTGACTTCGTCGAGCCTTCGGGTTCATAAACTTTTTGAATTAAAGTTGCGACTATGAAAATATAAGGTGTCGCTCAAACAGGTAAACCAATATTTTCTATGTCGGGGTTTTGTTTAATGAACTTTAAACTTGATATTTGAATTTGAAACTATTTTCCATTTTATAAAAAGACTTATATGCGGTTTTTATTTTATAGATAGGTACTTACCTTATAGCAAGACGTAACAGTTTTGCAAATTCTTATTAGATTGATTAAATTTGTAAAAATTAAGCGATATGACTGATCTTGCATTAAAATACAATCTGCTTGATTCTTCTGCCAAAAGAGAAGTTCTTGATTTTATGGATTTTTTATTAACAAAGCGAACTAAACTAAAGAAATCAACTAAAATTGATTACAAAAAGAAAATTTTAAAAGTTTCTGTTTGGAGCGATTCTGATATTGAAAAAATGATTGAAAATCAACAAAAGTTTAATAAATGGGAAGTTCAAGATTGGTAGTTGATACAAGCATTTTCATTGATTACCTAAGAGCAACGGATAAGAAAAAGTCAGAATTATACAAAATTCCAAATAGTAGAAAAATCCACATTTCTTCAGTAAGTTTATATGAGCTTTTAATGGGAGCTACAAACGAGGAAAAAAAGAAAGATATTCAATTATTAACTGAAGATATATTAATCCTTCCTTTTGATGATATAGTAAGCATTCAAGCTTCTGAAATTTACCATGATTTACGAAAATATAATAAAATGATTGAGTTTCGTGATATATTTATTGCTGCTACTTGTTTGGTATATGGTATGCCTATAAAAACTACAAACAAAAGCCATTTCTTAAGAATTAAGGGGCTCAAGGTAGAATAAAATTCTTTTAGGTAAACTCATATTGCCAGAATTTCATGTAATTTTACAACATTGCTAAAAATAGCCCGATGAATACACGACAAGAGAAAGTATCGAAGCAGATACAAAAAGATATGGCAGATATTATTCTACTCCATAACAGGGAATTAGCCCCGGGTAAAATTCTGACAGTAACAGAAGTGCGCATTACGCCTGATTTGGGAATGGCAAGAATACTTATTAGTGTATTCCCTTCCGAAAATAATGCAGATATCGTTAAAGAACTCAATGAAAAGAAGGGGCTTTATAGAAATGAACTTTCGAAAAAGATGCGCCATCAGTTAAAAAAGATGCCTGAAATTGAATTTTTTCTCGACGATTCGCTTAACTATATTGAAAAAATTGATAACCTCCTGAAAAAATAAGTATTGAATTTTCCACTGTTTATAGCACGCCGATATATCGTTGCGAAAAAGTCGCACAACGCAATAAATATTATTGCTGCTATTTCTATTCTGAGTATTACTGGTGGCACCATTGCTTTTATCCTCGTACTTTCTGTTTTTAATGGTTTCGATTCTGTTGTAAATAACTTGTTCAATACATTTTATGCCGACATCGAAATTGTTCCGGTTGAAGGTAAAACATTTGTTATGGACAAAAGTAAAATGGAACAGATCATCGAAATGGACTATGTTTTTGATATTGGCTATATACTCGAAGATAATGCCTTACTGGTTTATGGCGACAAGCAGGCTATTGGCACAATAAGGGGGGTAAGCCAAAATTATGCCCGTATTACAAGACTTGATACCATGATGTTCGAAGGCAGTTTCATGCTTAAAGAAAACAATATGCCAATGGCCGTGGTTGGACGGGGAATAAAATATTACCTCAATATTGGGCTCGAGTTTTTCGAAAGCCTGAAAATTATAGTCCCTTCGCGCACCGAAAAAATATCGATGGACCCAAACCGGTCATTAAACTCACGATACATACGTCCTTCAGGAATTTTTTCGTCGCAGCCCGAAATTGAAGCCCAATATGTTATTGTACCTTATGATTTTGCCGAATCGTTATTCGACCGCAAAGGTTTAATCTCAGCATATGAAATAAAACTAAAACCCCAAAGCAACCAAAACCGCATTCAAAAAGATATCCAGAAAATTG
>Ga0105103_10000834_pt1 | contig 17438 bp, 14 predicted proteins | sample PPLLaktember2015_2_FD_79107 | JGI IMG/M metagenome (GOLD analysis project Ga0105103, IMG submission 79107) | Freshwater sediment microbial communities from Prairie Pothole Lake near Jamestown, North Dakota, USA - PPLs Lake P7 Core (6) Depth... | ecosystem: Environmental > Aquatic > Freshwater >...
AAGTGCTGCCAGATCATAGGCATACGAATGAATATGATATTTATCCAGGTGATTTTTAATGGCAAATGCATTGAGAAGACAGTTGGATGAATTGTGATCCTTCAGGTCCGGGTCGATCCAGCCGAGCTGCAGGCATTCTTTTTTGAATTCTGGTTTGTTATAATCCCAGATAAGGAAGGGGTGGATAATCGTTATCCCGGGTTCGGGAGAACCTGACTGGATGAAGTGTGAGTCGATGAGGAAAGCTTCCCGTTCGGCCACTCCCATTGCCTTCAGGTTCCCGTCAAAAAGTTTTCTCATCCAGCTCAGGAACGGTTTTGTCAGCGTGATAAACGCCGCATCCGTCTGGCCCGGCGAGAAGGCAAAAACGATATAGGGCGATCTGTTGGATAAGGCGAGGTCAATAATTTTCTGTTTGACAATACTTATACAGGTGTTGCAGATATCACTCGCCCTGTTTTTTGCAAAACCCGGGTATGCATTTGTCGATACGGCTGCTTTACGGAAGGTATCCTGCAGTCTGTCCTCGTCGAATGTAAGACGGAGGTAGGTGCTGTTTGTCAGGGTACAGAATTTCTTAGCATTCTCCAGGGCAGATTCTGAGATAAAGCCGTTATCGAACTGCACCGCAAGAATCTTCAGATGGGGATATTCTTTCTTTAACCGGTACAGGGTATACGAGGAATCCACCCCTCCCGACAGGGCAAAGACAACATCATACTTCCCCCCTGCCGGAGGTGCATTGAACAGGGTATCCATCCTGGCCTGGTTTTCCTCAACCTTCTCCTTTGAAAGAGACGTGAACTGTTCACAGAACTGGCATAAACCCGTTTCCGTGTTGATCGTTATTCCGGGGGTTTGCGAATCCAGGACACACTTTTTACAGATAATCTTATCCATTGCCATCACAGAGCGTTCATCCTTTTGTCAGTTGCATTACCGATTTTTGTATGCCGGCAAGGGTATCAAAATTTTCCGTCGTTAACATTTCTACCGGTATTTCGATTTTGTAGGTACTTTCGAGGAAATCAACCAGCTGGAGCAATATAATCGAATCGATCACACCCGTTTCAGTCAGAGAATCGTTTTCCTTCAATGACATTTTTTCATTGAGAAATCCTTCCGTTCTCAAAAAATGGAGTATATTCTCGTTTATTTCTTTCATACCAGTTCACATCGTCTCAAATGAGTATTCGCTAATGAGAGAAATGTATTTAAATTATCATTATTATAATTTGGCAAGGCATCGTTGCATAGCACGTAATCCTGAAAATCAAATCCGGATACCGTTTTTCTGGTAAAAATAAAAAGGAATTGTGATGTCAGATGGCACAAAGGACCAATGATAAAGTGTTTGATATAAAAAAAGAGATGCTTAAAAACAGCGGCGAACTGAAGGAACAATTATCCGGTTTTATTCATAGAACGGTACGGGATGAGTTCAAGAAAGATGGCATCATCATCGGGGTTTCGGGAGGGATAGATTCTGCAGTTATTGCCGCTCTTGCCGTCGAGGCACTGGGTCCTGACAGGGTCTTTGGCCTTATCCTCCCGGAAAAGGAGTCTTCTCCTTCCAGCAGGGAACTCGGGACAGATTTATGCAGGGCGTTAAAAATCCGTTACGAGGAAGTCCCCATCACGCCAATGCTCGAATCATTCGGTATCTATGATAAAAAAGAAGCCCTCATACGGGAACTTTTCCCCCACTATGATCCCGCATTCCATACGACTTCGTTGACCCGCCCTCCCATGACAGGTGCCGCAAACGTGCTGAACATTCCCTCCCTGATACTGCTGAAAGACAACATGGCAATCAGCACGAAACGGTTGTCTGCATCGCAGTTTTTTTCCGTTCTCAGTCTCCAGAACGTGAAGCAGCGGACAAGAATGATTGTCGAGTACATGTATGCGGAAAAAATGAATTATGCGGTGTGCGGGACCACCAATAAAACGGAACTGCTCACCGGATTTTTTGTGAAGTACGGGGATGGCGGGGTTGATCTGGAACCGATAGCGAACTGCTATAAAATGCAGGTATACAAGCTTGCAGAATTACTGCACATCGATCCCAGGATTATTTCACGGGCACCGAGCCCGGACACCTGGAGTCACTTCACCTCGGATGAAGAAGTTTCGTTAAGGATTCCCTATGATGTTCTGGACCAGCTCCTGTATGCTGATGAACATCACCTCCCGGAAGAGGTTGTCCGGCAGAGCATCCACCTGGATGCGCAACAGATTGAACGGGCAAATAAGCACATCCTCAGTCTGAAGAATGCTGCAAAGGTACTCCAGATGGCCCCTCCGGTCTATAAATGAACAGGTTTGAGGGCTGCAGTGCAGTAGAAGAAAAAACAGGGCAATATTTTTATGAATTATCAGGATCTTATCTTATTCTGCAGAGGTGAAAACCGGGGGTATCTCCCCGGATTAACATCCTTTCGATAAAAATTATGGAATGATTCATCGGTAACAAAAGTACACAAAGGTACAGCATGAATTTTGTCAGATATCTTCTTGAAAGACCCCATGATCCCAAAAAATTGTTCATTTTAGGCGATCATGGAACCCTTACGTATGGGGAGTTTGTACACAAGGTGGAGGATGTGACCTCGATCCTTGGTAAACGGTTCGGCAGCGGAAAAAAAATTCTCCTGATGGCAGACAATACACCATTTTTTATCATCAGTTACCTCTCCATCATCTATAGCGGCAATACTGCGGTTCTTGTTGAAACGAAAATCAGCAAGACGGACCTGACCCGGATCAATGAAACAAGCTCTCTTTCCGGTGCCCTCGTCCAGGATAAGTACTGTCCCCATTTTGAAGGGTCACCGTTTGACATCATGAACGAGTCAATCCTGAAGGAGAGCGGGAATAACGTTTTACCCCGTCCTGATACGCAGGATAATGATGTCGCGGTTATTATCTTCACGTCCGGGAGCACCGGAACAAAAAAAGGGGTCATGCTTACCCATAAAAATCTCATCGCCAATACCGGTTCAATTATCGAGTATCTCGGACTGGATGAAACGGACAGAATGTGTGTTATCCTTCCTTTCTTCTATTGCTATGGTGCCTCGCTGCTCCATACCCACCTCCGTGTGGGCGGGAGTATTGTACTGAACCAGAAACCGTTCCTGAGTTCGGTGATTACCGATATTGATACCTACCAGTGTACCGGTCTGGCGGGTGTTCCCAGTACGTTCCAGATACTCATCAATAAAACACTGTTCCTGCAGCAGAAATTTCCCAGCCTGAGATACTTCACCCAGGCCGGGGGCCAGTTGCCAAACAGGTATATCAAAATCCTCGTCGAACATTTTCCCCATAAAAAATTATACATCATGTACGGGGCAACCGAGGCGACTGCCCGGTTGTCCTATCTTCCCCCGGAACTGGTCACTGCCAAAATGGGATCGATTGGCAAAGGCATCCCCGGTGTCACCCTTGCGGTGGTGAATCACGAGATGCAGGCGGTGAAACCTTCAGAAACCGGCGAGATCGTGGCAAAGGGAGATAACATCATGAAGGGGTATTACAATGACCCGGAAGCCACGGAAGCCATGGTGAAGAACGGCTGGCTGTATACCGGAGATCTCGCCACGGTGGATTACGAGGGGTTCATCTACGTTGTCGGGCGGTCAAAAAATATCATCAAGTCAGGGGGTTACAGGATTTCTCCCAATGAAATTGAAAATGAAATCCTGTCTCTTGAAAAATTCAGAGGGTGCGTGGTCTTTGGAATACCGGACGAGATCATGGGTGAAGCGGTTGTTGCGGTTATCCAGGCACCTGACACCATGGATCAGCAGGACCTGCACAAGGAGATCATTTCATACTGCAACAAGAAACTTCCCTCCTACAAAGTTCCCAAAAAAATTTTCTTTATCGATGAATTCCCCTTGAACTCTTCCAATAAACTGGATTTGGCTGCACTGAAAGAAATTGTTTTTTCCCGGGACAGGTAAACCCCCCCCAAAAATATCTTTTCTGGAGAGATCCTTATTCGTAACGTTCCGAGGGGCTTTCCCCCCGCCACTGTGGCGCCCCCGATATGATATCCATGGAAATCCGTGGCCGGCTGAATGTTCATTATTCATGAAAGTCGGAGTTTTTTACAGAGTCAGAAATCATGTTCAGACGTAATGGTGATATATATATAAAAATGAACTAAAACCGGGCTTTGTAGAATCCCTGAGTTTTCAACAAATTGAAAAGCACTTGTTTACGGAGGGGACAGTGCCTGTCCCCCCGAACCGCCCCTTCGCTTTGCGATAGTGTCGTATTACCTTTCCTGGAGTTATCGCTCCAGGGGGGGGTGCCACAGCGGCGGGGGCGAAGGCATTACATGCCGTAGCCCCTAGGAGTATTCATAGCCGTTGAGCCACAGGTACCCATGGATAAGGTAAAGGCTTCAGCACCACGGTTATTTTCTTTCGGTTCGTGAAAATGCAGGAATGGTAGAGTGGGACTGAAGCCCATAGGATTGTTAACTTATCCATAGCAGCGTTAAGAAAAATATTTTGAGGATTTCTACTACGCCTAAAACCGAATAAAAAAAAGTTCACCCTTCTTCATTTTGTTAATCAAGTCCGGACAGGTAATACAACTCAATCGCAATGCGGGGGTCGCCCCAGCGGCGGGGGCGGAGCCATGCCGGAGCCCCCAGGAGCGTAACAAAATATTTGTAACTCGATTTCTAATCTTTTTTTCATGTGAGATTCCAGGGACGGGAATGACTCGTCACCCAATCTCCCCCCAAAGAAGATCATCGATCTCTACAAAGTTATTGCCTCTTCACATAATTCTGAATCCAGGGGGCCAGTCCTTTACCCGTCGATGAGAGACAGGATGCCCGTAAAGGTGCAAAACCATGTATGATTCCCTCCAATCCCTGGCACGAGCGGCAAGATACCGGGACCCTGTTCAGTGACTCCCGGTGAGACGTGATGCCTCTCCATGACCGTTCATATCGAGCCAGACCAGGGCATCGGTGAATAGTCTCTCTGAGGCGAGGGAGAGGATCAGATGGTTATTGATGCAATAGGATACGAAGTTTGCATCCCCGGACAGGGAGCAGGAATTCAGGAGAAGGTAAGGATTTTCATCATATAACTTTGCACAGGATTCAACCAGCGTCCACACATGGATGACCTTCCGGAGGTATTCCCTGTCATCGGCGTGAAGGCTGTCAGAAAAAAGCCGGCAGGATGCAATTTTATTTGCCTTCACCGGACGCACGATTTCTATATCACAACCAATTTTCTGTTTTCCCAGGGAGATCGCAATACAGGGACCCGAGTAGGAAAGGGAAATAAAGATGTCAGGTCTGCTTTGGAGGGTTACCCGTCCTTTCTTTTCCTTCCCCAGCAGAATATCCGATGGCTTACCGGCTCCCAGGACCGGCTGAAGGATATGCTTCATGAGACTCCGTGAGAGGGTGAACCTTTTTTTGAAATACTCCGTTTTGAATTTCTGTTCCCGGTCTTTTTCGCTGCTGTCGAGAAGATCGTAGAGTGAAGGCCGGTACATCCCGAGATCGGCAAGGAACGTGATGACGTCATATGCCTCCCAGTATACGGGAACCTCTTCACATGAGCACCGGTTCGTCGGGTTTTCCGACCAGGACCTGAGGGGAGGCAGCAGGGTATTCATGGCAGTATTCTCCCGACGTCCAACCGTTTCGCCCCTTTGAACTAGTCTTTCTTCGTAGATATTAACGGGATCACCTTTTAAATTCTCGGCTCTGTCTGGATTCCTTGTCTATGGCATGAACGCGCAGGCACTGGTTCTCTGAACAGGGACAGGTCCTCATGTAATGACATTTCGCTTAATCCGGTTGATGACCTGCCAGGGGAAGAATAGAAAAAAGATTCACCCTACCGGGCTTCTCCCGAAAAATGAGGCAAAACGAGGAGTGAAATACAAAAAATCAGCTGTATATCGAAACCATGATATAGGTAATCCGCTCCTAGATGGTTATAGTCTCGCGATTGCTTACGAAAATTTTTCTTTCTCAAAGAAACGCTCGCACCCCACAAAAAACCAGGAATACCATGACACGATATTCTGTTGTCGAAGCGGATATCCGGAAAAACCGGGATGATATCCTTCCGATACTGATGAGAAACCTCAAAGGACCGTCACCGGAAAAGTATGAGTGGAATTATACCCAATGTCCCTATGGAGCCGCCCGCTGCTGGCTTGCCAGGGATGAACAATCAGGTACCTTCATAGGCACAACAGCACTTTTTCCCCGGGTTATCCTTGTGAAGGGTGAACCCGTACGTGTCGGGATTGCAGGTGACTTCGCCGTTGATAAACAACACCGGGGCCTGATACCGGCGCTTGCGTTACAAAAGGAGATAAAATCAACGATTCAGACTACCGGATTTTCGTTCATTTACGGCCTTCCCAACAAACAATCGAAAGGCATATTATTAAAACTGGGGTATAAGAAAGTCGGGAGGTTTGCACACTTCATTAAACCGTTAAAATCAGAATACCAGGATACTAAGTTTTTTCATCCCCTCCTGGAAGTAAAAATATTTGCTTGGATTGCAGATATTCTCATACCCATTTTTTCGAAAGAAAACCGATACCGGACTCCACTAAAATATTCAGTTACCACTCCTGAATTTTTTGATGAGAGGTTTGATGTGTTCTGGAAAAAGGTCTCCCCTCATTTTACCATCATCGGAGAAAGGACCTCTTCTTTTCTGAACTGGAGATACATACAGGCACCTGCAAAAAAATATGCGATATTCTGCATTCTGGATGAGCATAAGGATATTATCGGGTATGTTGTGTATTTTGCTGAAAATAACATGTGTCATATCATGGATATGTTATGTGCACCGTCAACGGAGGTTATCAGCCTGCTCCTCGCGGAGTTTTCACGTTTCATACGGACGAAAGGGATGGGATCCCTGTCTGTTGATTATCTGGGGAATAGTTCTCTTGAGGAAAAATTACGGGAATTTAATTTCCTGCCCATCGAAAATGAAGCTGATCTGATACTTTTTGGCACTGGTGTGGATTCCGATGCACTTAATAAAGAAAACTGGCATTTTCTTGCTGGTGACAACGATGTATAGCACTATCCTGCCACGTCATGAGGAAATAGTCTTTTGAGGTCTATTCCGTGAGCGGTACATCCACATATTTAATGACGATAATTTTTCGTATAATCTGCTATTAACCTTGGAATAGAAATAGGACGGTTCTGTCCGTCCGCCATAACTTAGTTTATAGGCATTGATGGATTCCTTTTTCGGATCGAGGGAAATCCCTCCCCAGTTAAATGTCCAGATCGATTTTTCCTTTGCATAGGTAATGGCCTGCCAGTGGAGAAGGCAGTTTGCCAGGTTTATTAATTTGGAGGTCTCTTTATCGACCGCTAATCGTTTCGATGTACTCACCCATGCCAGGATGTTCTCGGTATCTTCCAGGTATAAATGGCCGCTTAAAACTTCTCCATGCAGCTCTGCGGTAAAAAGTGTCCCGTATTTTTTCATTATTTCTACCGTTGGAATATCAAGACCGAGGATAGCTCCGATGCCCGGTGTAAATTTTTTTTGTTTCACGAATTCCTTTGAAATCGAGTGAAATTCATTGAAATTTTCATTCATTTTCCAAATGATGTTTTCTTTTGTTGCCTTTTTTATTTTCTGCCGTAATTTCCGGTCCATGTTATTCCAGATTTCCCCGGTCTCCTGGCGTAAATCTATGGTGGACGTTAATTTTTCTTCACGGGTAAACCCCGGCACATCGATCCTGTTTTTACAATAATTGAATCTCACCACATCGAATTCATTCCCTGTATCATACGGGAATTCGGCGAGAAAAATATCTCTTTTCTTAAAATTAAGGAATGTGCGATCGATTATTATCGGCATTTGTGTTCCATCTGGATTTTTTTTAAATTTTTGATCTTGACAATATCAATCTTTCGGGCATTGTTAAACCTGTTAAGGCAAAATCTGGCCGATTTCTTGGATTTGCATCTCTTTTGCAATAAAATGTTAATATTTGTGTTCCTTCATTATCATCAGTAACGTGTTCAGCAGTAATCCAGCGATAATCATCAGCATCCCCATGATCAGGCCCAGCATGCTCAGCATGGACATGGAATATGAGAATTTTGAAGTGATATAATACTCGGAAAAGGCACGGGATCCTGCCATAAGTCCGATGAAGACAAAAAACAACCCCGGAACTCCGAACATGAGAAGGGGTCTCCGGTACAGGATAAGATCAATGAGCCGGGTGAGTACGCCAACCCCGTGGGTGACGGGGTTCTTCTTGTGTTTGTGGGGTACATCATAGTTGACCGTAATCGGAACTTCCTTTATCGGAAGACCCAGCGTGGAGAAATGGGCAATCATGTCAGATTCGACATTATACCCGTCAGATTTGAAATCCAGGTTACCCAGCGCCTGGCGGGAAAGTGCCCGGAACCCGGATTGCGAATCGGTGACCTTGGTGTTTGCGCCAAAGTTTGTAAAAAGATCCAGTGTTTTCTGCCCGAACTGCCGGTACGAGGGAATCTTCCTGGTTTCGTTGAGAAAACGGGACCCGATAACCAGGTCTGCCTTACCAATACTCACCAGGCCTGCAACCCTGTGGATTTCACTGGGATTGTGCTGCCCGTCTGCATCAAGCATCACTGCCACGGTACACCCGGATTCAAGGGCACGCTTAAGGCCCAGCAACAGCGCATAGGCCTTTCCGGTATTGTGGTCAAGCTGGACGACATCTGCACCTGCCAGTCTTGCAACCTCGGCCGTGCGATCAGAAGACCCGTCATCAACGACAATAACCCGGTCGACATACTGCCGTGTGCGGAGGACCAAGGAACCGATAACCAGCTCCTCGTTATAGGCAGGTAAGACTGCATACAGACCTTTAAACAGGTTAAGCCTGGGGTCGATATCGTCAGTAGTAACATCAATCAGGTGCGGAGTAAATGAAGAGGCAGTGCTGGTCGCAGTGATGGTCGAATCCTGGATGATATCTGATGTTTGCGTCGTGGTCATGGAGATCGGAATATGTAACGTGTTCGATATCGGGTTACTCTCATTTTTTATTATTTTAGTCCCTGTTCAATGCAATGAATTCATGAATGAATGCAGATACTTTTCCACCTGATATATATTAAAGAGTGGCAAAGCAGTACTGCATTGCACTGAAGTTTCAGGTCTGTGTCCTTGTCCTGCTTCATCGGGTATTTCGAGAGAAGTCATGGTGCCTGATTGCGTCAGGTGCATAGTATGAAAAGGCAGCTGCGGTTCCTGGAGGCACTTTTTACGGACCATACCCCGGAAATCGTATCTGGTTTGCTCTCTTACCCGTTTCCTTTGCCTTTTTTACTGCGGATATGCAGCGGGTTCAATGCTTTAACCTTGAGGTTGGTATGAATATAAAAAGCATTTGATGTACACAAAAACATATGGCTGAATCTCCATGCAATACCTGCAGCGAAGATTGCATCGGGGGGATCATTTATGGTAACTGCCCGCATTATCGTGCGTGGTTCATAGCCCGCAATTACCTGAACGCCCCTCTTACTACACCTCTTCGCCGTCCTGCAGAGTCCGAAATGTCACTTTCCGGGCACTAGATATAGTGTTGAAACTGCAGCTCCGTAAAAATCCTCAAACTATTTTTCTTAACGCTCTTTGGAGGCTAGGACAGGTAATGCCTCTGCCCCCGCCGCTGTGACATCCCTCTGGAGCGATAACTCCGGAGAAGGTACCTGACTTCGCCACTTTCGTATAACTGAAGTTAATCGTTGGTATAATCCCGATTCGCCAAATTGAGTTTACCACCGGTTTGGCAGTTCCAGACTGCCCTATTTTTTGATAAAATTACCAAAAAGAGGGTGAAATTCCGGCAAAAAGTTGGAAATAAATCTGATACCGAACCCGAACTTGGGATAAACGATTGTAAGTGTCAAATTCATGAGGAAATTTTTGAGGACTTAAGATTTTTCACGAGGGGATTTTTGCAGAAAAATTGTGTCAAACAAACCAAAACTCTGGTGAGGAAAACGATCAAAACAAAGCCAATAACGGCATGTTTCGACCAGTGCCAGAACTTCACGGTACAAAGGTGAGAGGGCGGCCTTGAAACACCGTTTTTGCTTTTCATGTTCCATAATTTGAAAGATCCAGAAACCATTATTTATCCTTCCGGTAGATCAGGATGTCATGCCATACATGCTCGTACACCATCAGGTGAGTGACTTTGCGAAATGGAAACCATTCTTCGACAGAGACGAAAACACCCGGAAGAACAGTGGATCAAAAGGTGCACAGGTTTTCCAGAACAGCGGAAATCCTACTGATGTAATGATCCTTTTTGATTGGGATACTATTGAGAACGCAAAAAAATTCGGTATGTCCGAGAACTTAAAAAAGACCATGGAACAGGCCGGGGTTATCGGGGAGCCGCATTTCCACTTCTTAAAAGAGGTACAGAAGAGTAAAGCCTGAATCCAGGCGCACCGATTTTTTTTTCGTATCACATGTTATGTTTGCTTGTCTTCCCACCGGTACATCTCTTTTTTTGCCTTAAGCCGGTCGATGCCACAGTCAAAGCAGATACCGTTATGGCAGCAGATCGTTCCGCTGCAATCAGGACACCGCCATTTCTCCTCTTCTTTTTTTAAGAATGCTTCAATTCCGTGATCCCTGATGAACACCAGGCTGTCGATCATATTAAGGTAATACAACACAATCGCAAAGCCGGGACGGTTCGGGGGAGACGGGCACTGTTCCATCCGTAAACAGGGGCTTTACCATTTGTCGGAAACTCAGGGTTTCCAGGGAGCCGAAAAAAGGGGAGTTCAGAACGCTCCTATATTCCTTTCCTGCTCCATATCAAAGAGCATTGCAAAGAGTATAAACATCGAACCTATGAACAGGAGAATCAGGGTAAGGGTAGCCCGGATAAATAATGGTTCCATGTCAACTATCTTACCCCAGAGTGCGTAGATACCCAGAAACAGGCTTGAAAGGATGCATAACGTCCCGAGAAAGTAGAAGAAGACCAGCGGATGAAAGTTCAGGATAAGGTATTTTTCCTTCATCCGCCAGAGGAAATCTTTGTTGAGCAGGCCGAGGAGCCTGAAATAATAGAGCAGGGACCTGGAATCCGATCTCACTTCTGCAGGATAAGCGGCGGGGTGATTGACATTTACTGCCTTGAAACCCCGGGTATTCAGCCGAACCAGGATGTCACTGGAATACCCTGCTCGGGAATAGAGGGTATTTGGATCGATGCGTTCCAGGGCTGTCCTTGAAATTGCCGTATACCGGTTCTGCGGGTCCATCAGCTGCCAGTAGCCGCTTGCGATCTTGGTAAGCAGGGTAAGAATTGCATTGCCACAAAATCTCCACCGGGGAAAATCCTTTATGTATTGCGGGGCCTGGAGACGGTTTCCGACGGCATAGTCAGCCTTTCTTTTAATGATCGGGTCGAGAAATGCCGGGAGATACTTGGGGTCCGTCTGGTTATCCCCGGACATAACCACGGCGATATCCATGCTTTCCCTGAGGGCTTCACGATAACCTGTCTTGACTGATGACCCTGTGCCTTTGTGTATTTCATGCCGGATAGGGATAATCCTGGTATCTTTTTCTGCACATTTCCGGATAATCTCCGGTGTCTGGTCGGTGGAGGCATCGTCAATGACATAAATCCTGAAGATATAATCGGGAATTGTCTCCAGGATGAGTCCGATGCGTTTTTCATTATTATGTACAGGAATTATCACGCAGATATTATTTTCACGGTATATTTCCTCAGTCCGTTGCTTCAGGGCAGCCTCATAAATCATTTTTCGTAATTTTGCAAACTGGAACCGTGGATTCTCACTCTTCTGCAGGTAAAAGGCCGCCCCAAAATTCAATGCGTCAATGGCAACCGCCTCATCTCCCTTGCCGGTAAACATGATGAGCGGGGTATCAATGCCCTGAAATTTCAGGGTCTTTAACAACTGGATCCCGTTGATTTCCGGCATGTAGTAGTCGGAGACGATCACATTGTAGATCTTGGTGTTCAGTTTATGGAGAGCTTCCTTGACTGAAAGGCAGGCATCGACTGACAGCTCCGTATCTCTCTCAAGAAAAAGCCTGGTCAGCTCCAGCACCTCAGGCTCGTCTTCAACAAGTAAAACGGATATCATGGGTATTTCCCGCAAAAGATATACTTCAAGAGCATTTTTAGGTGATTGTTTAATTAAACACTTTCTATATTTAATGATGATGTGTTCTCCCCAGCAACAGGCTCACCCCGAAGGGAGCAGTCAAGTACTTCAGGTAAACCTGGCAACGCCGCTGCCCAGGAGAAATGAACCAGAACAGGCATAACCGGAATCCTGGATACCGACCAATCCGGGTGCAACAGGATCTGCTTCGGTTTCAATATCCCCGGAACCCGTTTGTCATGAGGGATTGCCGACAAATTCGGCACACTCCTTCGGTTTTCAACACTTTCGGAACCCGTCGGGGATGTTCCCGAAAAACCCGGGATCCTGTTTACGATTTATCATAACCTATGAGGTGTGAACAGATCTCTTCAGGCACAGCTTTTTCGGGGGCTCATTCAGCACAGAATCCTTCGTTTATGTAAAATAGAAAATTATATGGATTGACAATGAAGAAACGAATAGTAATGTGCGCCAGTTTTTTTTCACGCTTCATAAAACCAAAACCCCACATTGTCGAAAGTCCCCCTCCCCCTCAGATTGCGCATGGTCCGGGAATGCAGTTCCCTGAATATAAAAACAAACCGTATTTTATCGTTGCCTCGGTTGAAATGGGAAATACCACCACCAAATGTATCCTGACCGGGGTGAATCTTGAAACCGGGATGTCGTACGTCATCAATAAGACGGTAAGCATGAGCCGGGATATCCGCCCTCCAAAACCGCAAGAGACGATATTCGGTGCTACGCTTGACGGCACGGAGCTCACCCGGGAAGCGGTCACCGAACTTGTCAGGGATACCCTGCTCAAGTGCCACAAGGACGCCCATCTCGATGTAATTAAGGACCTTGATTTCGTTGTCCGCAGCACGGGAGTGGTTGCCGAGATGGAGTCGCCTGACCAGATCGGTGATTTTGTCATTGCCCTTGCAAACGGCTGCCTGATCGCCGGTGTCCCTCCCCGCAAGATGACACCCCCGATGTCAAAGGAGAACCAGTCACAGAAAATCCAGCCATTCAGCTTTGCCGACAAGGTTGTCTTTGTCGGGGCTGTTGCCGGTGTGATCCCTCCTGTCGGTTCGACCGGTGTCGAGATGGTCGCCAATGAAATGGAAGGCGAGCTGGCGATGGCGGGGATCAAGGAGGGTGCAAAATGGACGCCGGTCGATTTCCGCAACCCGTGTGTTTCCATCGATTTCGGTACCACCCTCGACGGGCGGATCACCAGTGATGTGCCGCCTGACGCCCCGAACCCCTTTGCAAAGACGGTGGGCAACTTCTGCGGGCTTGCCGGTGCTATCCCCGATGCACTGGTCAGGGGGACCGGGCTTGTGCACGAGCGCACGGGAACCGCCCTGGATATTTTCGGTGAACACAGCGTTGCCGGCGGTTTGTTCAGCGGGGGCAACCGCAAGGTTATCGACGACTTTGTCGAGCGCTGTCACCGGCACATCGATATCCGCATTGTACCACCGGAACGGGACCGGTTCGGGCGTGTTCCTGTGAACGCGAAGCTGGCAAAGGAATCCGGTATTGCCATGATCGGCTGTGACTGCGGGGTGAACAGCAGCGAGCTGCCTGATCTGGTTGCCGTGGGTGCTGAAATCCATAAAAAATACAACCTTGCAACCCTGAACGAGATTGTCGACCGTGTCTGCGCAAAGATGGCCCTGCGGCTGATCGATGTTGCGGTAGAGCAGAACCTCGTCCTGAAAAATTCGTCAATCGGGTTTACCGGCAGGGCCGCAATCTCCGGCCGGAAACCCGAATACATCCTTGACGGGATTATCGAACGTAACCTGTACGATGACCCCAACGACCATCTTGTCTTTGTGGATGACGGTCTCGCCCGTGGCGCGGCATTGATGGGACGGTGCATGAACTCGCTGGGAAAGCCTAAAAACCCGATCGGGGGTGTCCGTGGGGGCCCATGTATTATGAGCCGGCGGATCAAGATAGGTAAATGACAGTGGTGAACAAACGCATGGAATCTGAAGAACCGTTATATGATATCGTTATCCCTCCTGGTGTCCCACGGAAAATAATCCGGGATATCATAACTAAATTCGATGTGACAATTGTTGAACGAAGAGAGAAGATCAAATTTGCCAATATGGAAGGGGATGAACGGGATCTCCTCGCATTCCGTGGGAAACTTGAAGTAATGCAGCAGGTTGAAAAGTACATGCTTGAACAACTGAATGCGTTTGTCCAGGAATAATTTTTTTAAGGTTTTGTTCTCTTTTTTTAGCTGAACTAAGTTTCATGATATTCCCGGTTCTCCAGGAACCGGTGTGAACACAGTGTTCCACTTTCGTTCCACGATGGTGTTCAGATACATGAGGTATTCCTGCCCTCAATTTCCCCTTATGATGAACGCCGCCGCCCCCGAAGGGACGCCCCCGCGGCGGATTCATCACAAGGACCGGTGAATTTATTGTACCTCAAAAACCTCATAGCCCCGCCGTGCCCCGGAGAGGCCGTGAGGCGGGTAACCATCATGAATTCCTATGTTTTCATCATTACCCTGAATTCCGGCTGTCCACAAAGGGACACCCCCGCGACGGATTCATTCACAAGGACTGGCGAATTTTATACCCTCCTCAAAACCTCCTGTCCCGCCGTGCCTCGGAGAGGCCCTGAGGCGGGCAACATCATTAATTTCAATTCTTTCGAAACATGGGTATGAATGACGGGTTGATAGCTGGTCGATGATTATTGTTCAGATACATGAGGTATCCTCCTGCTTCATTTATTCTATCATGATGCATGCCGCTGCCCTGAAGCGACGCCGGGCACATCTTTTTCACCGTGGTCCTTCTTCCCTGTCAAAATAGATCTTTGTCGATGAATAAGAGGAAGAAATAGGATCCTTCCTCGTCCACGGGGAACTCAAGGTGAGCACCCATACTGGTTTTCGATTGGACTGACTCAGAATGGACAGCCGGCGTTGTTGTTGTAATCAAAATAACCGGCGAGATTGAGCATGCCATTTCTCTGGCCAACCGGATTGTCCAGATAATCAAAGAGATCGGAGAAGTCATCCGGGAATTTATCGAATGCACAGCTGTTCAGATACGCAGCGACGCCTGCCCGAAGGAGAATTCTTTCTGCTCCGATATCACCAGAGCCTCCTTTATAGTTCAGCGCATCCATAAACGTATCCAAATCGCCGTCACCATCCAGATCGGCATTAGGAGGGTCCATTACCCTGTTCGGATCCAGACACGGCCAGTCATCCGGGTGATTCTTCCAGTATCCGGGAGTGCAACCATAGTCGCACGCACTGGCTACACCAACAAATGCCATTGCTGCCAGCAAAACAATACCCACGAGAAGTGGGATTCTTTTAGTCTTCATATCTCCATACTCCATTCAATGCATTGACCTCGGATTTTTTCGAGGGCAATTTAATGGTGGTAGTAATATATTAAGATAGTATGCAAAGCATCGGTGCATTGCGAAGTATCCCGGAATTTCCCTTCACTCCCATGGGGTCATGCAGACTTCAGGTATAGATTTAATCCGTAAAAAGAGTCTGGTTATTCGACGTCTGTTGTGGAGAGGCATCCGAATCCTTCTGTGCCGGTGTCCGGTGGCGATTCTGGCAATTCACGCTTCTTTTTCGCCACGAATGAAGGATTGCAATATAAAAATCATTCTATAAGGGTAACATTTCCCCTGGAACTTTCAACAAAAAAAAGTCATGGACGTGGCAAAACTACGACGTCCTCAAAAGTCAATCAATCCCGTAAATACGAACCCCGTGGTATCCGTCCCGGCAACCTTCTTCATGTTCCGTTCCGGATAGTTCATTTTCCGTTTCTCGAAGTGAAAATTACGCATATGTAGTTATTGGAAAGAAAGGAACTGGTCAGATCGAATCCAGACAGAGAGATTAAATAATGAAAATAATCCTCGATTGAGAAAACTGTTCTGTCTGTGGGACCTGCTGGGAGGCATGCCCGGACATTTTCGAGCAGAGCCCGGACGATTTATTCAGCCAGATTGTGGAGAAGTATCGGATAAAAGGAAACAAAGCGGAGGGAAGACCACCTGCAGAATTCGAGGACTGCTCGGCAAGAGCAGCAGAATCCTGCTGTTCGGAGGTCATCCATGTTGAAGAGGAATGACCGCCTCACGCTATAGTGTCCATTTTGTACTTTATTCCGGGTTCTGTGGAATAATCAGCCGGAAGTACAGCAGGCAGGCTCTCACCAATTGATTTGAATTGCCCGACAACGGACATGAACGGGAATGGTTCTCACCCACCCATGAAAAATTGTGAAGGTTGACTGGGATCCGTACCAGGATCTTTGAGAGGCCAGGATCGGGTTTTTGAGGTAATTGAAGCGCCGCGGGGGCGTCCCTTCGGGGGCGGCGCAGGTCATCGCAATAAGGGAGATTGGCACTTCCCGATAGTACTGGAATTGTGTAATTTAATATGAAAATAGGTGACTTAATGTCTCTCCCCGCGAGGGTATTCAATTTTCATTCTGTATGCTTGTGGCCTCCGACATCATGTCCGTTTTCATGGGAAATCCGGTTAAGAAAAAACGAACCATATGCGATAAAGTGATGTTATGGGATTTCGATCATTGGTATAAAAGAGATGAAAGAGAAATCCCTCTCTTCTGAACCTCTTAAAATACAAGAAGTACATTCGTGTTCTGTTGATGGTTCCTTAAAATTATAAGGGAGAATTTCCACGCACCCGTCAGAGTCGCACTTCAAATGCATCGGTGAGAATGCCCGTTGTTCCATCAGGGTTTGTCAGGAGAAGGTTCCAGATTCCCCGTGCATTGGAAGGAAGGTTGAAATAACACCTGACCTGGGTATGCGTTATGTCCAGTACACGGGTCCGGTATGCTTTAATGTCCGCTTTCCCGCTCTGGTTAAGTGTTGCGGTAATATTATTCTGGAAATTTGAGCCAAATACAAGGATATCGACGGTTGAATTCGAACTGGCAGCAAACCTGGGTGTGATGCTGGTGATCCCTATTCCCCCGGCAGGCATGGGGGTTTCTGCAGGAGTTGCTGAAGCACGGATAATAAACAGGTTGGTCGAGATGCCGTACTGACCATCCGGATTGGTCACGACAACATCCCATGAACCGGAATCAACATATGACGGAAGCGAAAAGATGCAGGTTATACGGGTAGAAGACCACACATTGACATTGGTCGCCGTGATATTCCGATAACCCCTCTTCACCAGTGTCAC
>Ga0105103_10000835_pt1 | contig 17431 bp, 17 predicted proteins | sample PPLLaktember2015_2_FD_79107 | JGI IMG/M metagenome (GOLD analysis project Ga0105103, IMG submission 79107) | Freshwater sediment microbial communities from Prairie Pothole Lake near Jamestown, North Dakota, USA - PPLs Lake P7 Core (6) Depth... | ecosystem: Environmental > Aquatic > Freshwater >...
AGATATTAAATGGCTTGCAGGCATATTTGCAGCATTTTTAATTATTGTAATTATTGTTGTGCTTGTCGATAAAAAGGCAACAACAAATCGCAATCGTACTTTTGTCAGTGAATTAACCAGTTTCGATACAGCTAAAGTTACTGCAATTATAATCTATCCTAAAGCAAAAGAAGAAGGTATTGAGTTGAATAAATCAGGTAAAGACTGGCAGGTTTCAATAGGTAATAAAAAATACATTGCCGATGAAAACTCAATCCTGAATATATTAGGGACCATTGGAACTTTGAAAGCAACACGTGTTGCAGCAAAAGATGAATCGGGCTGGAAAGAATATGAAGTTACTGATTCGGCAGCTTCGCACGTAATTGTAAAAGAAGGGACTAAAATTATTGCCGATTTGTACATCGGAAAATTTAGCTTTAAACCACAAAAAAACGCCAATCCATACATGCAGCAAGGGGGCGGCTCGCTAACAAGTTACATAAGGTTAGCCGGCGAAAAAGAAGTATATGCTGTTGAAGGTATTTTATCAATGATATTTAACCGCGGGGCCGACGATTTCCGAAGCCATACTATAATCAAATCAGAAAAAGAAAAATGGACAAAGCTTTCATTTGTCCGTCCGGAAGGACCTTTTTACCTGACAAAAAAGGACGACAAATGGATGGTAGATGGTATTATGGCCGATAGTGCAGCTGTTGCTGAATACTTAGGATCCGTATCTTTTATAAATAACGGAAATTTTATCGATGAATCTCTGATTAGATCATCAACGCCTGATTTTCAGCTTATAATTGAAGGAGATAATATAATTGGACCCATAAAAGTTCAAGCTTTTAAAGCTGATACTGCAAATGTATATGCAATTTTGTCATCAATGAACACAGGTAACTATTTTAGCGAAAAAGGATCAGGGTTAACGGAAAAAATCTTTGTCAATAAAGAGAATTTCCTACCAAAAAGATAACAGTATTTAAAAATTGGAATAATTTGATTACTCACCCTTGAAACCGAAATGTTTTCAAGGGTTTTTCTTTTATTAAATTCCTATTTAAAAAATATAGTATAAATTGCATTATTAAACCTTAATTCTTTTCTTAAAATTACTAAATGATGAAATGGAAAGGTAGAAGACAAAGTGGTAATATAGAAGACATACGTACTTCAGGAGGTCGTCGCTCCGTTGGTTTTAAAGGTGGTGTAATCGGTACTATAATCCTTGCTATAGTAATATACTTGATGGGGGGCAATCCATTACAAGTACTAAATCTGTCGGATACAGATCAATCGGTTGCTGTTGAAGAAACCCAACTTTCAACACATGACAAGGAGATGGGTGATTTTATTTCAGTAATTTTGGCCGATACTGAAGATGTATGGAATAAGCTCTTTAATAGCATGGGGAAGACATACCGCGAACCTAAACTGGTACTTTTCAGAGGAGGGGTTAAATCGGCTTGTGGCTTTGCCGAAGATGTAACTGGGCCATTTTACTGCCCTGCCGATGAAAAAGTATATATCGATATTGAATTTCTTGAAAAACTACAAAATAAGTTGGGCGCTACAGGCGATTTTGCCGTTGCATATATCATTGCTCACGAGGTAGGCCATCATGTTCAGAAGCTTTTAGGTATTATGGACGAACTGAATGAAGTGCGAGCTTCAGGGGCTAATGAAAAAACCATTAACCAGATGACTGTAAAGCTTGAGTTACAAGCTGATTTCTTAGCGGGGGTATGGGTAAACCACGGACAACAAATGCATAATTTCCTTGAACAGGGCGATCTGGAAGAAGCCCTTAATGCTGCTTCGGCAGTGGGCGATGACCAAATACAAATGAACACCCGGGGTTATGTTACCCCTGATTCTTTTCAGCATGGCACATCGGAACAACGTAAAAAATGGCTGAAAAAAGGTATTGAAACCGGCGATATTTCTCAAGGCGATACTTTTAATGCGAACGAGTTATAAAAGCATCTTACAATTAAGGGATTAAGGCAATCTTTCTTTATCTACAGAATAGAACTATAGCCTCCGATGAGGTATTAAAACCCCATCGGAGTTAAAAGTTTATTACGGGACAAACTCAATATCCTTAGCCCTATTCATGCCCATAGCAAAAAGCATCCATTTGGGTAAAGGTTTCTTTGGGTCCCTCTTTCTCAAACTCATATAAAACCCGAGTTTCTTAACGATTGGTAATTTATGTGTTTCAACAAATTCAATAAGTGTGCCATCAGGGTCTTCGATATATGAAAAAGCGCCAGATGCCTCTCCCATATCAAAGCTATCTCCCGTATCAACAGTAAATGGGCAACCTGACTTTTTACATTCTTCGCGCATGACTGCCATACCCGTCATATCAAAACAGAGATGAATGAATCCTAAGTCACCCCATAAACGGTCTTTAAAAATTTTTTCAGGTTTACGGTCAAGTGCCTGTACCAGTTCAATCTGAGAATCACCAAAAAGAACACTAAAAGCCCCGGATCTTGGTTGAGAATGAGTTAATATAACACGTCGGAATTTGCCCTCACCTCCGGCTATAGCTTTAAAATCGGTGAAAACATCAGTCTGATCGCTTACAATCTTATCGTATCCAAGTATTTTTTTATAAAAGTCCATCGAACGCTGCATATTGGTCACTCCAATAACAGCACCATAGACGCCCCCGGTTAATTTCTTTTCATCTTTAAACCAAGTAGAAGCAGAAACTAATTGAAAAAGGTTATTGTAAGGGTCGCACACATAAAATAATTCCTTATCGCCTACCTTGCAAATTTCGCCAACAACATTTAATCCTTCTAATTTGTACCAGTCATATGTTGCTTTGATATCCTTACATTTAATTTTAGCAGAGAAAATCCCAAAATCGCCTAATTGCAATTTGAATTTTGGCGCTTCGGGAATTCGATCGGTATATTGCCATATTTCAAAACCTCCGCCACCTTGCAAATTTACCGACAATGCAGCATGCCTTGTTCGAGGTTTTCCTCCGGTATAAGGCAACATAAGTTCAGCCGGGGCGGCTTCCTCAAAGACCCTTATATCAATTCCAAAATATTTTTTATACCAACCCCAGGCCTGGTGCATGTTAGCAACGCCAATACCGATTTGTTGAATTCCGCTGATATTTATTCCATTCATAATTAATTGTAATTTAGAGATTTACGTAGGTTTAACTTTTCTTGCCATTACATAAAATAAGCAAGGTAAATATTTATGGATGTATACCATTATTACAGATTTGCCTCCCAGTAAAAGTTCTTTCTTATTATTATTTGCAGCTCTGACAATTCTTTTTGCACATTCATCGGCAGTCATTCCTTTCTCCTGACTTTCATCCATAATACCATATTTAGCGCCGTTTTTTGTTATGGCATTCACAGAAATATTAGTATGGATTTTTCCAGGGGAAACAATAGTAACTGTAACATTTTTGTCAAACAACTCTGAGCGAAGAGCTTCGAAAAAGCCTTGCAAAGCGTGCTTTGAAGCTGAATAAGCTGTGCGAAGCGGGAACCCGAATTTACCAACAATACTACTTATAACAACTATCTTACCTCCATCTCCTTCAATCAGCGCTGGCAAGACCTCTTTTGTAAGTGCAACGGCCCCGAAAAAGTTGGTTTCCATTATTTTTCTGTCGACCTCAATCGGAGTGTCAACTGCATATGAGCGTTGACTTATACCTCCATTATTTACAAGAATATCTATCTTGTGAAATTGCTGTAATACCTTTGATGCACAACTTTTAATACTTTCAGAATTTTCAAGATCAATTGGGGCAACAAAAGCTTCAATGCCTTTTGCTTTTATTCCCGCAGCAACCTGTGCCAGTTTTTGTTCATTCCGCGATGAGAGAATTACTTTTGCCCCCCGGTTTGCATATTCATGAGCCAAAGCCTCGCCTATTCCCGATGAAGCCCCGGTAATCCAAACTACTTTACCTTGTAAATTCATTTTATGTTTTTTAAAAGAAAGGGTGAAAATAATAAACTTCAACAACAAAAAAATATGTAAATGAAGTAGATTTTAATGTATTCTTTATAATTGCATCGTTATCCTGATTAATTAACTTCGGTGAGCCCTTCGTGTTTCATAAAATTCATTCATTATGTTGGTTACGATAACGGGGTACTATAAATTTATTATAGATACTTTTCAACTATTCTGTCGATAGACTGAATTATGTTATCATACATTTCCTTCAAACGGGAAGTCGAACGATCTTTTCTCTTCATATTATATGAATACCTGATACGGGCAAATGTTTTTATAATAAAATTACGATAATCCAGTGCTACTATTCCTGATTGAATAAAAGTAGCAATATAAATAACCTTTAACCACCAAAAAGGAAAGTAGTTTAAAGCAAGAATAACTAATGGAATATAATATAGTGGAAAAATCACAAATGCCATAGCCCATTTCGCTGTACTAATAAATTGAGGATCCTTCAGGTTTTTAAATTTCCGGGGCGGAATAAAAAAATGAGGCCAGTTATTGAATAATCCCAGAATAAATATAGGTACCATTGGGATCGAAAATAATAAAGCAGCAATATTCCCAATGATACTGTATTGTGCTTTTGACGGCACCCAATCGCGATAGTTAAGTTTATCGCGTAAAGAACTGTATTCCTTAAATTGATTATTTATTATTTCAATTTCAGCGTTGTTTTGTTGCAGACAAATATTTAAGGCATCTATCATCTTTTTATCAGCCGTGAATTGATCATAGTGTCGGTTAAAATTTAGTCCTAAACGGTTACACATCTTTTTGTTGTAAATCTTTCGCAAGCCCATATAAAGATCGTAATATTCTTCAGTCTGAATATCAATCATTATCTTGCTTAATTCAGCTGCAAGCTTGTTACGAAGTGAGTTTATTGCCACTGCAGGATTTTCTGTATATTCCTGCCAGTAGTCGCTCACTTCAATTGGGTCGCCTACTATAACCAGTTTATTAGTCCTGAATTTCTGGTAATGGCCATAATCAATGCCTATTGGAAATATTTTAACTGCTTTTTCTGCTCCGAATTGTTCCTGCGTTTGAAATGATATACGGAATATGCCTTTTACAAGTGGGCGTAATCTTCTTTTGTCGCCGAGACTACCTTCGGGGAAAATGCATAGCGGTATTTTGTTACTATGAAGTATTTGTGAAGTTGTATCAAATACTTCGTCATTCTTTTGCAAGTTTTCCCTGCCATCTCGACTACGATATGCAGGCAAAATTTTCATATAATTAAGTATTCTTATCACTAATGGCTTTTTAAAAATATCAGCCCTCGCCAGAAAAATAATTTGCTTTCGTAAGCCAAAAATTAAGGCGAAAGCATCCATAAGGGCCCCCTGATGATTAGGGGCCAATATTACAGACCCATCAACCTTTAATTTCTTCTTATTTATTATTGATATTTTTCTATAATAAACATAATAAGATAACTTTACCAAAAAGGTTAATATATAATACTTTAAGGACCATTGGCCTATTCGCGTTACTCTGCTCATATCAGTTTTATAACATTTAACTTCATAAAATTCAGTATGCATATTAAACACAAACTCTATGCCCTGAATAGTTTTAATGGCACAAATAATTCGATAAATATACGTAATTTTAAAAACTGGACTTTCATATTCTTTCTCTTTATTTAACTTGCCCTATTCATAAATTCTGAGTTTAATCTGTGCTAAAGCAAGTTAACCCGATTTAGTTACACTTTGTTTTTGAAAAAAATTAGTGTAACTTAATCGTAACCAACATAATGAATAAAATTTATAAATTAATCAGGTTAACTTATCATGGAAACAATAAACAATTTTTTTCAAACTACTGACATTTATAGCATTACTGATAACTTTGTGAAATCGATCGGCAACGATTGGTTGCTTATCACTTCCGGAACACCAGAAAAATTTAACACAATGACAGCCAGTTGGGGTGCTGTTGGGGTACTTTGGTCAAAACCTGTTGGAATTTGTTTTATCCGGCCAACCCGATATACTTTCGATTTTATAAACAAGGACCAAATCTTTACTTTAAGCTTCTTTACAGAAAAAGAACATTCCATACTTCAGTATTGTGGATCAAAATCGGGACGTAATGTTGATAAAATAGCACAAACAGGCTTGATCCCCCTTCAAACAAATTCAGGAGGTATTGCATTTAAACAATCCCGATTATGTATTGAATGCAGTAAGGTGTATTATGACGATCTTAAACCTTCTAATTTTATATTGTCCGGCACCGACCAACAAAACTATCCCTTAAAAGATTACCACAGAATGTTTATTGGGGAAATTGTAAATGTTTATAAAAAGACAATTTAACCTATTGTTTCACAACTTTATAGCAATAGATGTTTTCCCCTTTACTAATCTGGATTATATATGTCCCGGGGGTTAATTTCTCAGTATCGACCCGGGCTTTATTTCCACTTAAATTAAGCTGCCCCTGTAACTTGCCTTCCAGATTATAAATGGAAACCTGGTAAACACCTTGTTCATTTATATTGTTTATTTCTAAAAATGACCTAAAAGGATTTGGGAAGAATATGAATTTATCAGAAATAATTTCTTCAATTCCTGAAGATAAGGTTGTAAAATTCGCAGGATTTCCGGTACTAGTAGTATCAACATATTTCTCTGCGCCAGGTAAACCTGAATATTCACAAACCATTACCCTGTACATAACATGAGGAGACAGTCCCGTTATTGTTACCATATCACCTGTTCCATTATAAATGCAATACCAGCCTTTCGCTTCGTCTCCTTGTCCATATACAGTATTGGCAGCATAGTTAGTACCATTTACCGGTGCAACCAGTCCGTCCTTACCTTCTTTTATAAATGCTACTCTCTTTTCTTCATCTCCAATAATCCAACTGATATCGGATGAGCCAGACTCAACATTTGATGCCACAATATTTCTGGCTTGTATTGGAAAGAAACCGCCTGTTTGACGGCCCGGCACCTGGGTGAAATATTCTATTCCCCCATCGGTGGCTATCCAAACAACACCCCCAGTATCTATTTTGATATCATTAATTACTTCATTTACAATTCCATCTGATGAATTATAAGTATACCACTTTTTACCATATTTAACATTCAACCCTTTATCGGTACCAATCCATATTGCACCGCTATCATCAACCTCAACTGCACGAACATTGTTTGATGCCAAGCCATCTTCAACAAAGTACATCAGCCAATTTATTTTACATTCTTTACCGTAATGGATCCTTAACCCATTATCGGTTCCATAATATTGAATTGTATCATAAATAGTAACCGAGTTAAAATTATCAGTTAAAAATCTGGCCCAGTTTTTTTCCATTGTAGAAGCCCCGGTAAACCCATCTATCTCATCATAACTATAGCGAATAATGCCAGTTCCCTGTGTGGTTATATAAGCCATTGAATCTTTTTCATAACTGCCAACACCTGTAATAACAACATCTGATAACTTCTGTTCTTTATCGTCCCAATCAAGATATGTTAGCAAAGTATCCCATTTGTCTCCTGCAAAAACACTTATTCCCATAGGGGTACCAATCCATCGGTTATGCTTAGCATCAACCCCAACGGCGGTTATTGTATCGTTAAGAATACCAGATTCACCAGTTACATATGTTGTAGCCGATGTAACACCATCAATATCAAAAGCGATTACTGATAAGCCGCTATCAGTGGCAACCCACATTTCATGCCCATAGCTTGTTCTCTCATAAGCTATCTGCTTAATGTTGTTATTTAATAGGTATGTATCACCACTAATATTTGTATTTGTATTAATAGTATCCCATTTTAAATTTGTGCTGTCAAAACGTGAAATGCCCTTATCGGTACCAAACCATTTGATATTAAATGAATCGACAAATATTGTATTCGTTTTATTACTTAAAAGGCCACTATTATCAGTAGTATATTTTGTGCCCGGTGAACCAAAAAGGATTTGGGGCAATACTAATAACAAGGATAACACATAAAAAACCCACTTAAAAGTCGGCATATGCAATAATGATCCTTCTGACAAAAGGTTGAATTTTCTCATAACAATATAGATAAAGAATTAAATAAATATCAGTTATACATTCAAACAGGATTACGCGCTATGCCCTGTTGTATATAATCTTAAAAGTAGTAAAATATTTATTATCTGTAAAAATTATTTTCATGAGACAATATTAAAAATTAGAGTTATTTCAACCATTTGCATCCAAAATTGTTAAGTATTAAAGTTATTTTAATATGGTTACAGTTTATTATGATTCTCAATGCGTCTTCTGTTCATCGATTATTGATAAGATTAAGAAAAAATGCAACGATATACATTTTTGTGATCGTACTGAAATTCATCATTCAGGACTTAATGAAAAAATCATTAAAGATGCCTTAAACTCAGATTCGTTGATCCTTTTGGAGGATTCGCAGCCATTATTTTTTTCTGAAGCAATAATCAGAATATTTACTATTGCCGGAGGGTATTATAAAGTATTAGCCATGATTTTTAAATTAATACCTTCTTCAATTCTTAATAGAGTTTACAAATTGATAGCGAATATCAGATATTGTTTGCCTGCTTTAGAACAAAAAATTGACACAAAATAAGCTGTTATCAATTATATCATTTAAAATCAGTGTCTATATTTATTCTCTTCCATCTTCTTGAAGTGTGCTGATAAATAGGCAAGTAAATTACTGAAAGTATGCATGGTATCAAGTGTTTCGCCCGATACATCTTTTTTTTGCAGTCGTAAGAGGAGTAAAGCATAAATAGCGTTTAAACAGGTTTCTACTTCGCCACTCGTTTTGCCGTTTAATCTTATTTCAAATTCCTTGATATTAGGCAGCGCCCAATAATACAACTCCAGATATTTTGACACTTTTATTTTATAGATCAGGTCGTTATGAAGTATTTGCAATTCATTGATCAGCTTTTTCACCATTTTAAGGTGCCCGTTTTCTTTAACCCCCTCTTCGTGCATCATAAGGATTAAATCGATATACCAATCCTTAATATCATTAACAGCCTTGCTGGAACCTGAAAACTGCGAAATAACACGCTGACTGATAATTTCGATATCAAAATTACAAGCCCTGATAATATCCTCCACCTGCCATATATATAAAATATATTCAGCAATATTCTCTTTTCTTTTTTCTTTCGCTATTAGCATAGAGCTTCAATTAGTAATCATCTCTCAAGTCATCTATCTGTCTTCTTTCCTTCTTTGTAGGCCTTCCGGTACCTCTTTCCCTTTTAAAATAAATGGCATCTTTAATCTTTAGTTTATCCAGTTCCTCAACTGATGTTTGATCTTCCAAATAATCGCTCAAAAGTTTTGCCGATAACCGGCTACCCGGAATGCCTTTCACAAAATAACTAAAAACAACCGGTGGTTTGCGGACAAATATGCTATCGCCTATCTTTATGTCTTTCGAAGCTTTAGCAGGTAAACCATTAACTAAAATTCTTCCTTTATTACATGCTTCACCAGCCAGGGTGCGTGTCTTAAAAACCCTTACACACCACAACCATTTATCAATTCTTATTTTATCACTTTTCTGGTCCAAAACTTATTTTTTTCGAGTACAAAGAAGAGAAATTATTAAAACACCACCAAAAGGTTTCGGTTGAAATTTATGGCGCAAAATTTCTGCTGAACAAAATCTTGTTACTTTCGGGAAACCTTCTTTTATTCAGTTATACCTGAAAATATCATATATAAATGTTGAAATAAAATTGTAACTTAATGAATTATAAAAATCCCATAACCTATGGATATCGATAAAATAATACAAGGCCTTAAAGACCGAAACCCGGGAGAAAATGAATATATACAGGCCGTCCATGAGGTTTTAGTTTCTATCAGGGATATTTATAATGAAAACCCACATTTCCAGACAGCGGGTATTATTGAGCGTTTAATTGAACCCGACAGGGTTTTAACTTTTAAAATACCATGGATAGATGATGAAGGGAAAGTACAGGTTAACCGCGGATACCGGGTACAGTTTAATAATGCAATTGGCCCATATAAAGGGGGATTAAGGTTTCACCCGAGTGTTAACCTGAGTATTCTAAAATTCTTGGGATTTGAGCAAATTTTTAAGAATGCGCTTACCACTCTTCCAATGGGAGGCGGAAAAGGAGGATCTGATTTTCAACCCAAGGGCAAATCGAATAACGAAATCATGCGTTTCTGCCAGTCTTTTATGCTTGAGCTTTGGAAAATCATAGGGTCCGAAACCGATGTCCCAGCTGGTGATATTGGCGTAGGCGGAAGAGAAATCGGCTATATGTTTGGTATGCATAAAAAATTAACTAACGAATTTACAGGTGTCCTTACAGGTAAAGGCATTAATTGGGGTGGTAGTTTGGTCCGTCCCGAAGCTACAGGTTTTGGCGTAGTATACTTTACGCAGGAAATGCTTAAAAACAAAGACGAAACCCTTGAAGGAAAAAAAATTGCTGTTTCGGGCTTTGGAAATGTTGCATGGGGCGCTGTAACTAAGTTAAGCCAATTAGGGGCAAAAGTAGTTACCCTATCGGGCCCCGATGGATATATATATGATGAAGAAGGAGTAAATGGAGAAAAAATTCAATTTATGTTAGAACTTCGTTCAAGCAACGAGGATATTGTTGAACCTTATGCCCATGAATTTAAAAATTCACAATTTTTTGCCGGAAAACGTCCCTGGGAAGTAAAATGCGACATAGCTATGCCATGTGCTACCCAGAATGAACTTGAAGAGACCGATGCACAAATGTTAATAGACAATGGTTGTATTTGTGTTTGCGAAGGGGCAAATATGCCATGTACACCGAAAGCAATTGAATTATTTCAGAAGAGTAAATTAATCTACGGCCCAGGGAAGGCAGCGAACGCAGGAGGTGTTGCTACATCGGGCCTTGAAATGACGCAAAATGCTATGAAACTTCATTGGCCAAAAGAAGAAGTTGACCAGAGACTTCATCAAATCATGCAATCAATTCATGAAGCTTGCAGGAAAAACGGGCAGCAACCTGATGGCTATATTGATTATGTAAGAGGTGCTAATATTTCGTCATTCCTTAAGGTTGCAAATGCTATGATCGACCAGGGAGTAATATAACCGTAACTGACTAGATGCCATAAAAAAGCCGGGAAACACCGTTGTGCTCCCAGCTTCCACAAAACTACTAACTAAACCAACTTGGGCAAAATCATTTTACCAAATAAAACCTATTGGGCGTTAAGGTTTAATTGGTTATATTTTCTAATATTGAATACGCCAAAATTACAATCTTGTTGTTTATATTCGGTCAAAGAACAATTTATTTTGACAAACGGCAAAAATAATGATACGAATGATAATATGGGCGAAAGATATTAAAAAAAGTAATATTCGCTATATTTTATTCAATATATCTTTGAAGAAAAATTATCCTAGTGCCCGAATCAGCTGTCCCAGCTTGTCTAAATTACTTTCAATTGCATTACCAACAACCATTATATCGGCCCCAGCAGCATAGATTTGCTTTGCTTGTTCAATATTTTTAATTCCGCCACCAACTATTAATGGAATAGATATTTGTCGTTTTACTTCTCTTATCAATTCCGGACTAACTGGGTTTGATGCCCCGCTTCCTGCTTCAAGATAAATTAATTTATTGCCCATCATTTCGCCTGCAATAGCAGTAGCTGCAACAAGATCAATTTTATCAGCCGGAATGGGTTTTGTATTGCTAATATATTCAACCGAAGTTGTATTTCCCTGTCCAATAAGAATATATGCTGTCGGAATAATTTCTATACCCGACTTTTTTAAGTATGGAGCTGCTAAAACATGATTTCCAATCAAATATTCCGGGTTTCGGCCCGATATGAGCGAAAGCAGTAATATTGCATCAGCTTTATTGGTAAGTTGCATTAGGCTGCCAGGAAATAAAACAATTGGAATAGTAGTATGCTGCCTGATAATTTCAATAGTAGGATCAATTTGATCGGTAACCAGGCTCCCTCCAATAAAAATCACAGCAATTTTGTGTTCATTGGCAGCATATATAGTTGTAATTAATCCCTGAACAGTGTATTTATCCGGATCAATAAGAAGTACGAACTTTTTCCCTGGTTTACTTAAGATATTCAGAATTTTCACAATCAAATATTTTTACAACAATATACAATAACATAGTTATTAATCATGAAATAGTTCAGCTCAAATTTATCGTGCCAATAAATATTATTGACCCAACCATTAATTATACCAAATTCATGTGGTTCAAAAGGTTCAATTGTAAGGCTTTCTTTAAAATTGATATCTTGTTTATCGCATATTTTATATAAAGCTTCTTTTGCGCACCAATGAATATATAAATGGTGCGATTTATTATTCTTATTTGTAGTTATAAATTCATTTTGGTTAATAAATTTATGCTGTAACCTGGTTATTTTATGTGACATGAACTCAAGATCGATCCCGATTTTTTTTGTCCGGCTGATCATAATAGCCGTAATATTTTGTGAGTGAGAAATACTTAAGTTATAGGGACTATGCTCAAGAAAAGGTTTGTTTTTTTCATTATATTGAATTGGCCCACATGTATTTATTAAATTTTTGAGTAAAACTCTGACACTTAAAAACTCGACCTTTCGGGCATCGCTCCTAAACCCGTCAAGTCTTTCCTTCTCGCCCGGAAAAAGATATACAGCAGCCAATAGCTCATCATAACTCTCTTTTATCTCCCAAATACCTAATTCGCAATCGTCGTCGAATTGCTCCTTAAAAATCAACGGCATAATTTATTCCTGCTTCCAGTCAAATGTATCAATCAAATGTAAAATATCTTCGCGAATAAAACTTATCGCTGGTGAAAGTGAATCTTCATTCGGTATTGTATTAAAATATAAAGCTCCACTAACAAATCCTGAAGTGCTGTCGGTTAAATAAAAATTGATAGATGATGCAACATTACCTTTTATATCGTACAGCATGCCATATACTTTATTTTCCCTATTTGTAATTGGTGTTTCAATTATATCATCAGCCTTAATACTATGTTTATAAACAATACTCCGCACATCTTCGATATATTCAGGTAAACTTCTTTGTAATTCTTTAAAAGTTAAATAAACATTGGCATTATAACCTGTAAACTCAATATTATACCAACAAGGCTCAGCATAATGCTCTTTGTTTGGTTTAACAATAGTATATACAGGTGCTTCGAATCCAAATTTGCAATCGCTTCCAAACGATTGGTATTGTTTTTCGGGAAAATCAATCCTGAAATATCCTCGGGGTTTAGGTGCATAAACTTTTTTGCACGACAAGCCAAGTAAAACTATTAAAGCTGCCACAATAATAAGATCAGTGTATTTTAACCCGCGTTTCAACATCATCATCTTAATGTCAGTTAATAGTAACCTTAATTTTCTTAATTCTGCGTTTATCAACAGATATTATACTAAATAAGAAATTTCTATAGTTTATTTTATCGTCAACTTTGGGTATTTCGCCCCTAATTTCAAGAATAAGCCCGGCAAGCGTATCAGCATCACCTTTTACCTCATCGAATATAGTATCATCAACTTCAATTACCTTAAAAAAATCGTTTAGTAATGTTTTACCCTCGAAAATAACAGTATTAGCGTCAATTCTTTCATAGGTCAATTCATCCTCATCCGATTCATCAGTTATTTCACCAACAATTTCTTCCAAAATATCTTCAAGAGTAATAATACCCGATGTTCCACCGTACTCATCAACCACAATTGCCATATGAATATGGTTTACCTGGAATTCTTTTAATAAATCATTAATCTTTTTGCTTTCAGGAACATAATAAGATGGTCTGATTAACGATTGCCAGAGGAAATTAGCTGGTTCTGCAAGATGTTGCAACAAATCTTTTATATAAAGAATCCCTTTTATGTGATCGAATGTTTCTTCAAAAACAGGAATGCGTGAATACCCAGATTCCTCTATAATATTAAGCAAAGCATCGTACGAAATATTAATTTCGGCGGCAACCATATCGACCCTGGGTTGCATTATTTCGCACACATCAATGTCACCGAATTTTACGATACCTTTAAGAATATTTTTTTCTTCATTAAGATTTGATTCTTTTAACTCAAAAGCTTCCGAAAGATCGTCAATTGAAAGATTTCGGGAGTATCTGGACAGTTTTTTATTGATTATTGAAGTTGAATAAATTAAAAGACGGCTTAAAGGCCAAAATATTTTATCGAATAATATCAAAACCGGAGCAGTAAACCTGGCAATCCGAAGTGAATAGCCATTAATAAAAATTTTCGGTAAAATTTCGCTCATAATAATAAGCAGAGAAGCAACAATAACAATCTGGACCAGAAAAGCAATCCAAATTGGATGTATAAACATAAATAATGATGCCGTAACATAGGTCGACAATACAACAATAGCAACATTAACAAAATTGCTTCCTATGAGTATTGTTGCCAGTAACCTATCAGGTGTTTTCAATTGGTTTAATATCATTGAATTAAGCCGATTTTTACCCAAATTAAGTTTCTCAATCTGCGATTGAGAAAGCGAAAAGTAAGCAACTTCACTTGCCGATATCATTACTGATAATAAAAACAGAAATATCAGCAACAGTCCGATAAAAAAACCCGATGAGAAGCTGTCAGTTCCTATAATATTGACAAAAAGAAATAAACTTTGACAAGATTCCGTGTCCAATATAGAATCAAATTTTAATAAATAGTTAAACTCAATTATTATTTATGATCGCTTTCTGTTTAAAATGGCAAGTCGTCGGCGCCATTATTGTCAGAAATTGCTTCATTATCAGATTTAGGCATGCTTTTTTCATATGAGGGTGTAGTTGCAACAGGTGCATCTGAGCCACCATCGCTCTTACGTCCCATCATTTGCATGTTATCAGCAACAATCTCAGTAGTATATCTTTTGTTACCATCTTTATCATCCCATGAACGGGTACGGATACGTCCTTCGATATAAACCTGAGAACCCTTTTTAATGTATTTTTCGGTAATTTCGGCAAGACCTCTCCATAAAACGATGTGGTGCCATTCGGTTTGCGTTACTTTTTCTCCTCCTTTATTTGTATAACTTTCTGATGTTGCTAAATTGAAATTCGCGACTGGCGTACCACTGTCGAGATATTTGATCTCAGGATCATTGCCAACAAACCCAATCATAATTGCTTTATTAATTGACATATTATAAAAATTTAGGTGATAAAAATACAAAATTATTCTATTAGCAAACTACCTTATTACATATATGTATTTTATCTTTTATTAAAAAACGATTTCAGATACCTCCCAATTACAACCGGAAATGCATAATTATTTGCCTTTTCATAAAAAACTTTTTTTCCTTCCGGTATATTTATAGGTATATCTATTCCATAGAGACGTGATAAAATTCGATATACATTTCCATCGACGACTGCTGTGGGTTTATTAAATGCAATAGAGGCTACTGCAGCGGCAGTGTAATCTCCAATGCCTTTTAGTTTTAGTAGTTCATTATATTCAGTAGGAAATATACTATTATAAAAATGAAGTCCTTGATTTACTCTTGTTTGCTGTAAAATAATTTCCGAAACCCATATTTTATATGGATCATTAGTTCTTCGCCAAGGTAAATCCCTGGCATTATTTTCATACCATTTAATAATTATTTTCGAGACCATCATACTTTAAATCATTGATATAAATTTAATATAAATAACAAATTTCATATCTGAGTGTTTCGATATTCAATTTAAATACTATATATTTGCACTTCGTATTTCGAAAATAGTAATGTAAATTATTGATAATTAAAGTATTTAAAAATGACCAAGGCAGATATTGTAAACGAAATTTCAAAAAACACCGGTATTGAAAAAATAACTGTGCAGAAAACAGTAGAAGCATTCATGGAGGTGATTAAAGACTCTCTTACAAAAGAAAAAAATGTATATTTAAGAGGCTTTGGAAGTTTCATCGTGAAAAAAAGAGCAAAGAAAACTGCTCGTAATATCTCGAAAAACACCACAATTATTATCCCAGAACATTTCATTCCTGCGTTTAAACCTGCAAAAACGTTTATCGGTAAGGTGAAATCGAACATCAAAAGTAAGTAGTTGCATATTTAAAACATTAGAAAATGCCAAGCGGAAAAAAAAGAAAAAGACATAAGATGGCAACGCACAAGCGTAAAAAACGTCTTAGAAAAAACAGACATAAGAAAAAGAAGTAATTCTTCTTTATTCTAATATATTTTATAAACCTAAAGTCATTTTGACTTTAGGTTTCCCTTTCTTTATAGACTAGCCAGATTTATGTTTTCGTTTAATTATTAATAGTTGTGAGTAAGGAACTAATTATTGATGTTGCATCTAATGAAATTGATATTGCACTTCTTGAAAACAAGAAACTTGTTGAGTTAAATAAGGAAAAAAGTAATCCTAAATTTTCTGTTGGAGATATTTATTTAGGACGGGTACGTAAAATTATGCCCGGCTTTAATGCTGCATTTGTAGACGTTGGCTACGAAAAGGATGCTTTTTTGCATTATCTTGATTTAGGTCCGCAGTTTCGCTCGCTTCAAAAATATTTAAACGATGCCCTTACCCGAAAAGGTAAAATGTTTTCTTTACAGAAATTTAAAAGGGAAAGGGATATCGACAAAAATGGTAAGATCACTGATGTTTTAACATCGGGACAATATGTCCTGGTGCAAATAGCAAAAGAACCCATTTCTACCAAAGGGCCACGTTTAACTTCCGAGATAGCTATTGCCGGAAGAAATATGGTACTAATGCCATTTCACGATAAAGTGTCGGTTTCACAAAAAATAACTTCGGAGGAAGAAAGAAACCGTCTTCGTCATTTAATACAGAGCATCCGCCCTGTCAATTATGGCATTATTGTGCGCACAGTTGCTGAAGGTAAAATGGTGAAGGTGCTTGACGAAGAATTACGTGGACTGATAAAAAAGTGGGAATCAGCATTTGATAAAATGAGAGGGACAACACCTCCTTCGCTTATAATCAGTGAACTAAGCCGGATAGCTTCTATACTTCGCGATCTGCTGAACGTTTCGTTCAATAACATTTATGTTAATGACGAAATTGCATCGCGCGAGATTAAAGAATATATTAGCACAATTGCCCCTGAAAAAGAAAAAATCGTTACTTATTATAAAGGGGCGACACCGATTTTTGAAAAATTTGGGCTTGAGAAACAAATTAAAGCTTCATTTGGGAAAACAGTATCGTTCAAAAGCGGTGCTTATCTTATTATTGAACATACCGAAGCGCTTCATGTTATTGATGTTAATAGCGGAAACCGTTCGAAATCAGTTGATAACCAAGAGACTAATGCACTTGAAGTTAACATGGCTGCAGCTGATGAAATTGCCCGTCAGTTAAG
>Ga0105103_10000836_pt1 | contig 17398 bp, 16 predicted proteins | sample PPLLaktember2015_2_FD_79107 | JGI IMG/M metagenome (GOLD analysis project Ga0105103, IMG submission 79107) | Freshwater sediment microbial communities from Prairie Pothole Lake near Jamestown, North Dakota, USA - PPLs Lake P7 Core (6) Depth... | ecosystem: Environmental > Aquatic > Freshwater >...
CGGCCTGCGTCGCCTCGTTCGGCGTGGTCGGCTGGCGCAGCGGCGATCGATTCCGTCGAGCGTTGGGGATCGCGGTGACGGCGACCCTGGCCGTGGCGTTCCTGTCGACCGAGTTCCAGGGGAAAGGATTCTGGTTCCTGTCCGCCGGGGCGATCACCATCCTGAACCGCCGGCCCATGCTGGCGGCGTTGTCCGGTGGGACGGGGCGCTCGGTCTGGTGGATCCGCCCGGCCATGCCGATCGACGCCGTCCGACCGCGGGCTGTCGGTCAGTCCGTCGCGGATACGGTGAGGCGGCCCACGCCGCGACGCCCCCGTCCACTCGTGTAAGACCGTCAATCGCATGCACCCCGATCGAAACCACCGTCGAATGGCTCTGCGGGTCGCGATGATCGCGGGCAGCCTTACCCAGGGCGGTGCGGAGAAGCAACTGCTGTACATGGCCAGAGCCCTCCGAAACGCCGGCGTGTCCGTTCACATCTACTGCCTGACGGAGGGCGAGTTCCATGAACCGACGCTGCGGCGAGAAGGGTTCGAATTCACCTTCGTGGGACGGCTCGCGCACCCGGCCGCCCGGCTGCTCGTGCTGCTGCGCGCGTGCCGCCGCGTGCGCCCACACATCATCCAGTCGACGCACTTCTTCGTGAACCTCTACGCAGCGCTGCTCGGCCGCGCCTGCCACGCCATCGGCGTCGGCAGCATCCGCAACGACGGCCGCTTCGACATGCAGGCCAACGGCCGGTGGGGCCCGTGGCTGTTGAGCGCGCCGGAAGTGCTGCTCGCCAACTCGTGGGCAGCCCGCCATCATGCCGTCGCCGCCGGCATCTCCCGTGACCGGGTGTTCGTCCTGCCCAACGTCATCGATCTGGCTGAATTCGACGATGTCCGGCCGCGCACCGCCGACGAGTCCGGGTCCGACGGCCCGACGGCCGTGGCCGTCTGCAGGCTGGTGCCCATGAAGCGGCTCGACCGCTTCATCCAGGCGCTGGCGCTGGCGCGGCGCGAGGTGCCCTCGCTGCGCGGGGTGATCGTCGGCGATGGACCGGAGCGCGGACGCCTCGAAGACCTGGCGCGAGCGACCGACGGTCTCGCCGGCGCGATCACCTTCGCGGGGCGCAGCGACACCGTGCCCGCCCTGCTGCGGCGGGCGGACATGCTGGTGCTGACATCGGACCACGAAGGGTTTCCGAACGTGGTGCTGGAAGCCATGTCGGCCTCGCTGCCCGTGGTGGCCACGCCGGCCGGCGACGTCGGCCAGGTGGTCGTCCAGGGCCAAACGGGGTTTGTCGTCGCGTTCGACGATGTGCGGGCGATGGCCGAACACATGGTGAGGCTCGCGCTGTCGCCGGAACTGCGCGCCCGTCTGGGCCGCGCTGGCCGCGCTCGCGTCGAAGGGCACTACACACCAGACGCGCTCGGCGACCGGATGCTGGAACTCTATCGATCGATGGCGGAGGTCCGGCGCGATGATCGCGCCCGAGCCGCGCTGACCGTCCTCCGCGCTTAGCCGCGCCGCCACGGCGGCCTGAGATACGTGCGATGAAGCTGGCCGTATTCACCAGTCACTTCCCCGGGCGTCTCAACACGTTCTTCGCCCGAGACATGCGGGCGATGATCGAGGCGGGGATCGAGCTCCACATCTTTCCGCTGTATCCGCTCGATCCCGGCCTGTGGCGGTATGTGCCCGACATCCTTGGCCCGCAGGTGCTGCCGCGCGACCGGGTCCATCACCTGGACCTTCGCGAGACCTTGCCGCCGCGAGGCTTGACGCGAGTCAGCCATGTCGCGCGATTCCTGCGTGACACCTCGGCCATCCGGGCCTCGGCGATCGGATTCGGCCTCCTGCCCGCCGCCAAATGCGAATACACCTTCCTCAAGGCGTGGACCTGGGCGCAGGCGTACGCCGACGACTTCGACCATGTGCTCGCCTACTGGGGCAACTACTCGGCGACCTGCGCGTACGTCTTCCATCGCCTGATGTCGCGGACCGTGCCGATGTCGATGTTCCTGCACGCCGGCACGGATCTGTATCGCGACCAGGTATTTCTCGGGCAGAAGATGCTCTACGCGGACAACATCTTCGTCGTGTGCGAGTTCAACCGCCGGTTCATCGAGGCGCGCTTCCGTGACATCTATCCCCGCCTCGCCCGGAAGATTCACCTCTACCACCTCGGTCTCGATCTGGACGCGTTCAGGGTGGAACTCGACCATCGGCAGGCGAGCACCGTGCTGGCGGTCGGTTCCCTGGAAGCGATCAAGGGATTCGACTATCTGATTGACGCCACCGCGCGGATGGTGGCAAGGGGAGTGGCGGTCACGCTCGAGATCGTCGGTGAAGGGCCCGAGCGCGTCCGGCTGATGGAGTTGGCCGAACGGCTGGGACTCCGGTCGCGCGTGGTGTTTCACGGTCTCCTGCCGTTCGATGCCGTCCGCGAGATCATGGGCCAGGCCACCCTGCTCGCGCACCCATCGACCGGCCTCGGCGACGCGGTGCCGACCGTCATCAAGGAATCGCTGGCGCTGGGCACTCCCGTCGTCGCTTCGAACGTGGCCGGCATTCCGGAGCTGCTGGACGACGGGCGGTGTGGCGCGCTCGTGCCTCCGAAGGACGCGGACGCCCTCGCGAACGCGATTGAGCGCCTGCTGGCCGATGCGCCGAAGCGCCGCCAGATCGCGCTGGCTGGCCGTCGCCACGCGGAGCGTCGGTTCGACCTGTGGCGCAACGGTGCGGCGCTGGCCGCGCGACTCAAGAACACCCAACGGCACACATGGGAGCCCGCGAGCCCCCAAGCAAGGCGAGTGTCATGAGAGACGCCTTCCTGAAGCTGTACTGCCAACTTCCGCCCGCCGGGCGGTCCGTGGCCGCGAGTCTGCGCGGCGCCTACCTGCGCTCGTGGAGATACGGCAGGCGGACCGAATCGCTGATCGAAGCCGCCCTGGAGCGGGAGACGTGGTCCGCGGACCGGTGGCAGCGATATCAGGAGGAGCGGCTCGCGTTCGTGCTCCATCGCGCGGCGAGAGACGTGCCCTACTACCGGCATCAATGGGAGACGCGGCGGCGTCTCGGGTATCGCGCCTCGCCGGAGCGGCTGGAGAACTGGCCCATCCTCTCGAAGCAGAGCCTGCGCGCCCATCCGAGCGCCTTCGTGGCGGACGACTGCCGGCATCGGCGGATGTTTCGCGAACGGACCAGCGGGACCACGGGCACGCCACTGGACCTGTGGCGGGGCGGGGAGACCGTCGAGACGCTGTATGCGATCTCCGAGCTGCGCGAGCGGCGGTGGTACGGCGTGTCGGTTCGTGATCGCTGGGCCATGCTCGGCGGCCAGCTGGTGGTTCCCGTCGCCAGCCGGCGGCCGCCGTTCTGGGTGTGGAACCGGGCGCTGAACCAGCTGTACATGTCGACCTTCCACCTGTCGCCCGCGTTCATTCCCCATTACCTCGACGCGCTCGAACGGCACGAGATCCGGTATCTCTGGGGATACGCCTCGTCGCTCGCCGTCCTCGCGCAGGAGGTCCTTCGCCTGGGCCGCGCGCCCATCCGGATGACGGTGGCCATCGCGAACGCCGAGCCTGTCGCCGATCACCACCGCGACGCGATGGAGAAGGCGTTCGGGTGCCCGATGCGCGAGACCTACGGCATGGCGGAGATGGTGGCGGCAGCAAGCGAATGCTCCGCACGCCGGCTGCATCAATGGCCGGAGATCGGGTACTTCGAAGTGTTGAGGGATAGCGCCGATGTGCCCGCCGCACCCGGGGAAACCGGCCGCGTGATCGGCACGAGCCTGTTGAACACCGAGATGCCGCTCATCCGCTACGAGGTCGGCGACCGCGCCTCGGTGGGGGCCTCCTCGCAAACGCCCTGCCCATGTGGCCGGTCGCTGCCCACGCTCGACGCCATCGAGGGCCGCATGAACGACCTGGTGCTGACGCCGGACGGCCGGCGCATCTATTGGCTCAATCCGGTCTTCTACGGCATTCCGATCCGCGAGTCACAGATCATCCAGGACCTGATCGACCGGCTGAGGGTGCTCGTCGTCCCGGCGCCAGGCTATGGCGACGACGCTACCCGCAGCATCGTCGATCGGCTGCGGGCTCGGGTGGGCGACGTTCAGGTGCAGGTCGAAACCGTGGAGTCCATTCCGAGGACCTCCGGCGGGAAGCTGCGCGCGGTCATCAGTCACCTCCCGATCGAGGCGCCGCCTCGCGCCGCTCATGTCCAGTAACGGCCGATTGCACGAGGCGCTGCTGCCGGGCGCCCCGGAAGGAGCGCGGTGGGCGACCGAAGAAGCGCGGATCCGTTCCGCCTACGGCCGTCGGGGCGGTCACGAGCGCTACTCGTGGTTCAACCGGGCCCATCTGCTGGGAATGCAGGAGGTCGAGCGCACGATTCTGCGGGCCCTGGCGCGCCACGGCGTCGAGTCGCTCGATGACGCCAGTGTGCTGGAGGTGGGATGCGGCAGCGCGGTCTGGCTCAGGGAGTTCATCAAGTGGGGGGTCCCACCCGAGCGCGCGGTCGGCATCGACCTGCTCGCGAACCGCGTCGAGCAGGCGCGCCGGCTCTGTCCGACAGGGATGACGCTGCAGTGCGGGAGCGCGGCGCAGCTGCCATTCGGCGACCACACCTTCGATCTCGTGCTGCAGTCCATGCTCATCAGCTCCGTTCTCGACGGGGAGTTGCGACGGTGCGTGGCGGCGGAGATGCGGCGGGTGCTGCGGCCGAACGGGCTGATCCTCTGGTACGACTATCACGTCAACAATCCGAGGAACCCCGACGTGCGGCGCGTCAGCAAGGGCGAGGTGCGCACGCTGTTTCCCGGATGCGACAGCCGCTTCGAACGAGTCACCCTCGCGGCACCGTTGGCTCGGCTGGTCGCGCCCCGTTCGACGGCGCTGTACCGGGCGCTCGGCCTGGTGCCGTGGCTGAAGACGCACTATCTGGCGATCATTCGCGAACCATCGCGTCCGCCGTGGACCGCGGAATCACACCGATGACCGGCCGCCTGCCTCGCGTCTCCATCGTCCTGCCCGTGCGGAACGAGGCCGCCTACATCACCCGCAGCCTCGGGTCGATCCTGGCGCAGGATTACCCGTCATCGCTGATGGAGGTGCTGGTCGCCGACGGCGCCTCCGAGGATGGGACGCCGGACATGGTCAGAGCTTTGATGGCGTCGCACCCGCACGTGCGCCTGATTCACAATCCCGGCCGGATTGTCGCGGCCGGCCTCAACCGGGCGATTGCCGACGCGCGCGGCGACATCATCGTTCGCGTGGATGGCCACGCCGAGGTGCCGCCCGACTACGTGCGTCGCTGCGTCGACCACATCGCGAGCGGCGTCGATGGTGTGGGGGGAGCGGTGAGGACGATCGGCGAAACACCGCTCGCCCACGTCATCGCCACCGCCATGAGCTCGAAGTTCGGCGTAGGCGATTCCGCGTTCCGGACCGAAACGGGCCGCTCGATGCTCGCCGACACGGTTCCGTTCCCGGCCTACACGCGCGCGATCGTCGAACGGGCCGGACCCTACGACACCGAGCTCGTCCGCAACCAGGACGATGAGTACAACTACCGTCTTCGCAAGATGGGCGCGCGCATTCTGCTGGCGGCGGACGTGCAGTCCTCCTACTACAGTCGGAGCTCGATCGGGTCCCTCTGGCGCCAGTACCTCCAGTACGGTTATTGGAAGGTGCGGGTCCTGCAGAAGCATCCGCTCCAGATGAGCGCGCGGCAGTTCGTGCCCCCCCTCTTCGTGGGCGGTCTACTCTGTGCCGCCGCCGCCGCGCTGCTGTGGTCATGGGGCTGGCTGCTCCTGGCGGCGGTGCTTGGCGCCTATGTCCTGGCATCGATCACTGCCACGGCCATCGTGATGCAGCGGCACGCTCTGGCGCGGCCCTACCTGCTGCCGGTCGTCTTTGCGACCATTCATCTCGCCTACGGTGCCGGCTTTCTCCTCGGCCTGCTGCGATTCTGGAATCGCTGGTTCGATGCTCGAGGTGCAGCCCATCAACCGGCGAGCGCTGGAGTGGCCATCGACCTTTCGCGGGAGCGGCGGTCATGACGCTCAGGCGCGTGTTCGACGTCGTGGCGTCGGCGATCGGGCTGACCGTCGTCAGCGTGCCGCTGGCAGCAGCAGCGGTCGTCGTCGCTTGCAGCTCGACGGGGCCGATCATCTTCCGGCAGCGCCGGATTGGGGCGGGGGGGCGGCCCTTCTGGCTCTACAAGTTCCGGACCATGCACGTGAACGCCGAGGGGCCGGGGCTCACCGTCGACGACGACGGCCGCGTATATCCCGCCGGCCGGTTCCTGCGGCGCTGGAAGATCGACGAACTGCCACAGCTCTGGAACGTGCTCAGAGGTGACATGAGCATCATCGGCCCGAGGCCCGAGGTGGAGCAGTTCGTGCGCCACTACACGCCCGAGCAGGCCTGCATACTCGCCGGGAAGCCCGGCCTGGCCAGCGTCTCGACGGTGCTGTTCGCGAACGAGGCCGAGCTGCTGCGGCACGCCACTGATCCGGTGGCGCTCTACATCAGCGAGCTCATGCCCCGGAAGCTTGCGGTGGACATCCAGTACGAACGACGGCGCACGTTCTGGACCGACCTGCGGCTGCTGGCCGACATCGCCCTCTCGGTGGTGAGGCGGCGTCGACCGCTCGACCCCCGTCTGTCTGCGCCCTTCGCGGCAACCGACGCCGGGCTGCCCGATCAGGCACCCCAGCGGCCCCCAATCCCGAGATCAACATGAATCCTCAAGCGGCGTCCCTCGGCATCGCGTCCCTGCCCGTCGAGGCGCGGACGCGCCAGACATTCCTGCCGTATCACCGGCCGACCATCGGCGAGGAGGAGATTCGCGCCGTGGAGGAGACGCTCCGCTCCGGCTGGTTGACGACAGGAGCGAAGGCACGGGCTTTCGAACGCGATTTCGCCCAGTACATCGGCGTCCGTCATGCCATTGCCGTCAACTCGGCCACGGCCGCGTTGCATCTGGCGCTCGAAGCGCTCGGTGTCGGCCCCGGCGACGAGGTCATCGTGCCGACCATGACGTTTGCGGCCTCGGCCGAGGTCGTGATCTACCTCGGCGCGACGCCCGTGCTCGTGGACTGCGAGCCCGGCACACTGAACCTTGCGCCGGCCGATGTCGAGCGGGCGATGTCCTCTCGCACCAGGGCCATCATGCCGGTTCACTTCGGCGGACACCCCTGCGACATGGCGCGCCTGCAGGAACTGGCGGCGGCGCGCGGCGTGCGCCTCGTTGAAGACGCGGCCCACGCGCTTCCCGCGTCCTACCGCGGCGCGGCGATCGGCACCATCAGCGCGCTCACCTGCTTCTCGTTCTACGCCACGAAAACGATCACGACCGGCGAAGGCGGCATGGTGACGACCGATGACGATGCCTACGCCGATCGCATCCGGATCATGAGCCTCCACGGCATCAGCCGGAACGCCTGGAATCGATATGCCGCCGAGGGCACGTGGGCCTACGACATCCTGCACGCCGGCTTCAAGTACAACCTCACCGACATCGCCGCCGCCCTCGGCATCGAGCAGCTGAAGCGGTGCGAGGCCTTCGCCGTCCGCCGCCAGGCGATTGCGGAACGGTATCGCCGCGGGTTCGCGGACGCCGATGGGATCGTGACGCCTCGGTGCGAACCCGAGGTCCGGCACGCGTGGCACCTGTACGTGATCCAGCTCGAGTTGGAGCGCCTGCGAATCGACCGCGGCGCGTTCATCGACGCCTTGAAGGCCAGGGGCATCGGCACCTCAGTCCACTTCATCCCCCTGCACCTCCATCCCTACTATCGGGAGGTCTGGGGCTACCAGCCGTCCTCGTTGCCCACCGCAACGGCGGTGTTCGAGCGCATCGTCTCCCTGCCGATCTATCCGGACATGACCGACGACGACGTCGACGATGTGATTGCCGCGGTGACCGGTGTGTGCCGCGCATACCGCCGCTGAGTGACGACGGCCATGAGCGTTCTGCCCGGCAGGATCACCGTGAAGCACGTGCTGAAGCGTGGCGCCGGAGTTGCAAGCACCTGGCTCAGGCCCTTCGTCGCGCCCACCAGCCTCACGCGCGCCTGCATCCTGATGTACCACCGCGTGGCGCCCGTGCCCTTCGTCGATCCGCATCTCGACAACTGGAACGTCACGCCCGCGGGGTTCGAACGCCAGATCGCGGCGCTTGCCGAGAGCGCTGAGCTGGTCGCGCTCGGGGACTTGCCGGCACTCTTCGCGGCCCCTCCGCGCGGGCGTGGCTCGAAGCCGCTGGTGTGCCTCACGTTCGATGACGGATTCGCGAACTTCCACAGCCACGCGCTCCCAATCCTCCGCCGTTACCACGCACCGGCCACCCTGTTCGTCGTCACTGCCTTCGTCGGGTCGCCGGACCCGATGCCGTTCGACCGGTGGTCGAAGCGCTACTGCCGGGATCTGCCGCCGGCGTTCTGGCGCCCGATCGCCTGGCAGGATCTGGACGATTGCGTTGCGACGGGCCTCGTCACGATCGGATCGCACTCGCATCGCCATCGGCGCGGCATCGACTGCGCGCCGGGCGAGTTGCGAGAGGAGGCGGAGGAGTCCAGGGCAATCCTGCGGCGACGGCTTGGCGACGCGCACGCCGCCCAGTTCTCGTATCCCTATGGCTGCACGCGCCCCCGACTGGTGACCGGCGACTATGTCGGGGTGGTCAGGGCCGCCGGCTATTCCACCGCGGTCTCCACCGACCTCGGGCTGGCCTCCGCCATCTGTGACCCATGGTTCCTGCCCCGTATCGAAGCGTTCGGCCTCGACTCGCCGGCGGTGTTGCGCGCGAAGGTGGAGGGGGCATTGGCACCGTATGAGGTGCCGCAGTGGTTCCGGGCGGCGAATCGATCGGCGTAGCTCTCGGTGCGCCCGCCCGGGCGTGAGGTGTCGACGATGGAACTTCAGGACGTTCGCAGGACGGTCTTCCGGGCGATCGACGAACTGAACGAACAACGGCCCCCGGCAGAGCGAATCGCCCCGGCTGACGACGTGCGTCTGGTGGGATTCGACGGTGGCCTGGATTCTCTGGGAATCGTCAACCTCGTCGCCATCCTGGAACAGCGGATCGAGGGCGACCTTCACCAGTCGGTGTCGCTGATCGATGACGACGTCCTGGCGGACGCCTCGCGGCACTTCAGGACCGTCGGCACAACCGTGTCGTACCTCGCGTCGCGATTGGGGGTTCGGGTCGATGCCTGATCATCGTGCCGTCCTGGTGCTGGCGGATTTCAATGCCGCGAACCTGGCCAGCTATCTCGCCAACGACGCCAGCGCGCCGCTGGTCCGGGTGCAGGTGGCCCCGATGATGCGAGGGGTGGGCCTGGCGGCCGGTCACGTCGACGCCGCGGCCCTGGACACCGTCGTGCTCTGGACGCAGCCTCAGCACATCAGCCATGCGTTCGCCCGGCTGCTCGCGGGCGACGAGGTCGATCCGGCAGGGGCGCTCGATGAGGTGGACGCGTGGGCCTCGGCCCTCGAGGCTCTGGCCGCGCGCGCACGCACGGTGCTGTTGCCGTCCTGGGTGATGCCACATGCGCACCGCGGCTTCGGTCTGCTGGGAATGCGCGACCACCTCGGCCCGGTCAATCTGCTCATGCGCATGACCCTGCGGCTGGCCGAACGCCTGGCCCCGCACGACAACATCTTCATCCTCGACAGTCAGCCGTGGATGCAGGAGGCGGGAGGCGACGCGTACAACGCGCGGTTGTGGCACCTCGCCAAGGTGCCGTTTGGCAATGCCGTGTTCAAGGCCGCGGCGCGCGCCGTCAAGGCGGCGATCAGTGCAGTGGCGGGGGAGTCCAGGCGGCTGGTCATCGTCGATCTCGACAACACCCTCTGGGGTGGCGTGCTCGGCGACGAGGGGTGGCAGGGACTGCGGCTCGGAGGGCACGATGCGCAGGGCGAGGCCCATGTCGAGTTCCAGCGAGAACTGCAGTCTCTGACGAAGCGCGGCGTGATTCTCGGCATTGTCAGCAAGAACGACGAGGGGCCCGCACTCGCGGCCATCGACCGGCACCCGGAAATGGTACTGAGGGCGGCCGACTTCGCGGGGTGGCGCATCAACTGGGAAGACAAGGCCCACAACGTCACGGCCCTGACCGCCGAGTTGAATCTGGGCCTGCGGTCGGTGGTGTTCATCGACGACAACCCCATTGAACGCGACCGGGTGCGGCAGGCGCTGCCCGAAGTGCTCGTGCCCGACTGGCCCGCCAACCCGCTGCTCTATCCCAACGCACTAGCCAGGCTGGACTGCTTCGACCTCCCCGCCATTACCCTCGAGGATCGCGGGCGGCAGCGGGCGTATCGGGCCCGAGCGGCGCGCCAGCGAACGAGGGACACGGCGCCCTCCCTCGATCGGTGGCTGTCGGGGCTTGGCATCACGGTGCGAGTGGAGGAGTTGAGCGACGCCAATCTGCTGCGCGTCGCGCAGCTGCTGAACAAGACCAACCAGATGAACCTGACGACACGGCGTCTGGCGGCAGCGGAGTTGAGGTCCTGGGCGTCGTTGCCGCAGCACAAGCTCTGGGCCTTCCGCGTGTCGGACAAGTTCGAGGACGCGGGGCTCACGGGCCTCCTCAGCCTCGCCCTGGCAGGGCAGGACGCCCGCATCGTCGACTTCGTGCTGAGTTGCCGGGTGATCGGGCGGGAAGTGGAGGACGCGATGTTATGGCACGCGGTGGACTACGCCCGTGGGCGCGGGATGGCACGGCTCCTGGCCGAGTACGTGCCCACGGACCGGAACTCACCATGCCTGCGGTTCTTCGAGCGGTCCGGCTTCGAGCGTCTCGACCATGGCCTGTTCGGCTGGAACGTGGGCGTGCCATTCGGAGCACCGAGGCACGTGACCGTGCAGACGCTGGTCGAGCGATGAACACGAGCAAGCCGCCGCTGGCGCTCTTTGGCGAGGGAGCGGCGCTCGACCACATCGGGGTGGCGGTACGGTCAATCGCGTCCGCCTCCGTGCCGGACCTTCGGGTGACGCAGGATGCGACACAACGCGTGTCGGTAGCGTTTGTCGAGACCGGTGGCGCGACGCTGGAACTCATCGAGCCGCTCGGGGATGACTCGCCGATCCGGGCCAGTCTGGACAAAGGGCACGCGCTGGTGCACCTCTGCTTTCGGGTGCCAGACCTCGACAGCGCACTCGAAGCGGGCCAGCGCGCGGGCTTCCATCGGCTGGCGGCACCCGTGCCGGCGCCGGCGTTCGACAACCGTCGGATCGTCTGGGTGTTCAGCCGCGTCTTCGGCCTGGTCGAACTCCTGGAGGCCGGCGATGGGTAGCTGGGCGAGCCCGGTGTCGGCGCCCGGTGTGACCGCGGCGATCCGCATGTCGCCTTTCAGTCACGAGCACATCGGCGCGGTGCAGGCGTTCAATCGCCGCCTGGCCGCCGGACGCGTCCCGTACCGCTTTCCCGAGCATCCATGCTCGACGTGGCTGCCCAGGTGCGAAGGGCGCCACATCTTTCAGGAGTATTACCTGGCTCTCGATCAGAGCGATGCCGTGCGTGGCGGCTACATCCTGAAGCGGCAGGAGTTCGCCATTCACGGCCGGCCGCGGCGCCTGGCGTTCTACCACCTGCCGTTGTCCGAGGGGCTCATCGACCGGCGTCACGGGGCGATCGGGGTGCGGTTGCTGCTCGACGCCCTTGCGCGCGAGCCCCTCCTGTTCGTGCTCGGCATCGGCAGCGAGGACGAGCCGCTGTCCAGGATGCTCACGGCGATGTCCTGGCGACTCGAAGCCGTGCCGTTCCTCTTTCGCATCCTGCGCCCGTATCGTGTGGCACGCGGGCTCACGTACGCGCGCAGCACGTGGTGGCGCCGGCTCGTTCTCGACGGCGCGGCCATCTCCGGCGCCGCCTGGGTCGGGTCGGCGGTGGCCGGCGCGAGAGCGCGCGGAGGCAGCCCGTCGCCCCCCGCCACCAAGCACGCCCACTTCGACGAGTGGGCTGACGTGCTCTGGGACGCCTGCCGGCACGACTACAGCTTCATCGGCCGGCGCGACCGGGAGACGCTCGACATCCTCTATCCTCCCGGTGATGCGCGATTCATTCGCCTTGCGGTGGACGCCGACGGCGGCCGCGTCGGATGGGTCGTCGTCCTGGCGACGGACATGAGGGGCCACAAGCACTTTGGCGATCTTCGTGTCGGCTCCATCGTCGACTGCCTCGCCCCGCCGTCGAAGGCGGCCACCGTGGTGGGGGCCGCCGTGCGGCACCTCAACGAACTCGGTGTGGATCTCATCGTTTCGAACCAGCTGTCGGACGCGTGGGTCCGTGGGCTCCAGCAGCACGGCTTTCTGCCGGGGCCCTCGACGTTCCTCTTCGGCGCGTCGAGAGCCCTGCGGGCGCTCCTGCATGGCGGCCACGGAGGCGAACGCCACGTGAACCGCGGCGACGGCGACGGTCCGATCAATCTGTGACGCGCGCGTTCGCTGTAATCGGGCCGGCAAGCTCCAACATTCGCGAACAGGCGGCACCTATGATGAAGCGCTTCCGACTTCCATGGTGGCGATGGGTCATCATCGTCAGTCACCTTACGCTCACGGTGCTCGCGAACTACCTCGCGTTCTGGCTCCGCTTCGACGGTGAGATCCCGGAACGCGAGCTGACCCTGCTGGCTCAGCTGACGCCCTGGCTGGTCGTCACGCGGGGCCTCACCTTCATCCCGTTCAAGCTGTACGCCGGACTGTGGCGCTACACCGGCATCTACGACCTGCGCGACCTGTGCGCGGCGGTCCTGGCCAGCACTTTCGTCTTCTACCTGCAGGTCCACTGGGCCCTGGGAATCACCGACTACCCTCGCTCGGTCTTCGTCGTCGACTCGATGATCCTCGTCTTCCTGCTGGGGGGCCTCCGGCTGGCCCGTCGCGTCCAGCGTGAGCACCGCACGATCCAGCGCCGCAAGCGCGTGCTCGTCTACGGCGCGGGCGACGCGGGCGAGATGATCGTCAGGGACATGAAGAAGCACGACGACTATCAGCCGGTCGGGTTCATCGATGACGACCTGGGCAAGGTCGGCCATCGCATCCACGGCGTGGACGTGCTCGGCTCGCGGGATCAGCTGCGCCGCATCATCGCCGACCAGAAGCCGGATGAGTTCCTCGTGGCCATTCCCGGCGCGGATCCGTCGGTGGCCCGCGGCATCGTCCGCGCGCTCGAGCCTTTCAAGCTGCCGATCAAGACCCTGCCGAACCTGCGCGACCTACTGGACGGCGACGTCGGCATGAGCAAGGTCAGGAGCCTGTCGATCGAGGACCTGTTGTCCCGGGCGCCGGTGGGGCTCGAAGCCGAGCGCGTGGCGCAGCTGATCAAGGGCCAGCGGGTGATGGTCACCGGCGCGGGGGGCTCGATCGGGTCGCAGCTGTGCCGGCAGATCCTCGACGCCGAGCCCGAGCGGCTGGTGATGTTCGAGCGCTACGAGAACAGCCTCTTTGCGGTAGCCAACGACCTCGAGGCCCACGCCGCGCGGCTGGAGAGCGTGATCGGCGACGTGACCGATGCCCGGCGGCTGGATGCGGTGGTGCGGAGCTTCCGGCCGGACCTCATCTTCCACGCCGCGGCGCACAAGCACGTGCCGCTCATGGAGTTGAACGTCTGTGAGGCGGTGAAGAACAACGTGATCGGATCGCGGCGCGTCGCCGAGGCGGCGCAGCGTTACGGCGTGGAGCGTTGCGTCCTGATCTCGAGCGACAAGGCCGTGGATCCGACGAGCGTGATGGGCGCGACCAAGCGCATCGCCGAGCTGATCTTCCAGGGCATGTCCGCGGGCGAGGCGGGCACGCGGTTCGTCATCGTGCGCTTCGGCAACGTGCTGGGCAGTAATGGGTCGGTGTTCCCGCGCTTCCTGCAACAGATCAAGTCGGGCGGACCGGTGACGGTCACCCATCCGGAGATGCGCCGCTACTTCATGTTGATCTCGGAAGCCGTGCAGCTCGTACTCCACGCCGCGGCGCTTGGCGGCAAGGGCGCCCTGTACGTGCTCGAGATGGGGGAGCAGGTCAAGCTGCTGGACATGGCGAGAAACCTCATCCGGCTCTCAGGCTTCGTGCCGGACGAGGAGATTCCGATCAGCATCGTCGGCTTGCGCCCCGGCGAGAAGCTCTCGGAGGCCCTGGTCGGCGAAGACGAAGCGCTCGAGCCGTCGCCGGTGGCGAAGGTGCAGCGGGTCCGGGTGTCCTGGGACTCCGCGCGCCTGACGCCCAGGATGCTGCAGTCGCTCGAGCGCGCCGCGCGCCGGGGTGATTCGCTGGCCGTCCTTCAGGGGATGGCGGCGATCGTTCCGGCATTCCAGGCTGCCGCCAGCAGATGGAACGGCGGTCGCTCGGCGGACGGGCCGCTGATCGCCCTGAACGGGAGGGTGGCGTCATGAGCGGGCTGGCGACCGCGCGCAGCGAGCAGGCGATGAAGGTGGTCATCCTCGCGGGCGGACTGGGGACACGGCTGGCGGAGGAGACCGAAGTGCGGCCCAAGCCGATGGTGACCGTCGGCGGCCGTCCGATCCTCTGGCACATCATGAAGCACTACGCGCAGTCCGGCTTCAGCGACTTCGTGGTCGCGCTCGGGTACCGCGGGGAGGTGATCAAGCGGTACTTCATGGACTACGCCGACCTCAACGGCCGGCTGACCCTCAGCCTGAAGGATCGCCGCATCGAGCGCCACGAGGCGCACCCCGAAGCCTGGCGCATTGACCTCGTCGACACCGGCCTCGCGACCGCCACCGGCGGCCGACTGAAGCGGCTGGGCAAGGTCCTCGACGGCGAGCCGTTCATGATGACCTACGGCGACGGTGTCTCGAACGTGGACCTTCAGGATCTGTGCGCGTTCCATCGCGGCCACGGGCGGCTGGTCACCCTGACCGCGGTCCGCCCGCCCGCCCGCTTCGGCGGGCTCGAGTTCGACGGCCCGCAGGTGGTTCGCTTCATCGAGAAGCCGCAGATCGGGGAGGGCTGGATCAACGGCGGGTTCTTCGTGCTCGAGCCGGACGTGCTCGAGTACATCGACGGCGACGAGGTGTCGTTCGAGCGCGAACCGCTCGAGCGGCTGGTCAGGGATGGCCAGGTGATGGCCTACCGCCACGAAGCATTCTGGCAGTGCATGGACACGCTGCGGGACAAGCGGATGCTGGACTCGATGTGGGACAAGGGTGACGCACCGTGGAAGACATGGATCTGAGCCCATTCTGGGAAGGCCGGCCGACGCTCGTCACCGGAGCCTCGGGGCTGCTCGGCGGCTGGATGGTGTCATACCTGCTCGAGGCGGGAGCCGAGGTCGTCTGTCTCGTGCGCGACTGGGTGCCGCAGTCTCAGCTCATTGCCGAGCGCCTGCTCGACCGCGCCATCGTCGTGCGGGGCGACATCTGCGACCGCGAGCTGGTCGAGCGGACGCTGTGCGAGTACGAGATCGCAACCGTGTTCCATCTCTGCGCGCAGACGCTGGTACAGATCGGCATCCGGAATCCGCTCGCCACGTTCGAGACCAACATCCAGGGTACGTGGACGCTGCTCGAGGCCTGTCGTACTGCTGCGGGCCGGGTGGATGTCGTCGTCGCGTCGTCCGACAAGGCCTACGGCCACCAGTCAGTGCTGCCGTATACCGAGGACACGCCGCTGCAGGGCCGGCACCCCTACGACGTCAGCAAGTCGTGCGCCGACCTGATCGCCCAGTCGTACAGCGCGACCTACGGGATGCCGCTCGTGATCACGCGCTGCGGCAATTTCTACGGCGGCGGCGATCTCAACTGGAGCCGCCTGGTACCCGGCACGATCCGCGCGGCGCTGCGGGGGGAGCGGCCCGTGATCCGCAGCGACGGACGCGCCGTGCGCGACTACCTGTACATCGAGGACGGCGTGCGTGGCTATCTGACCGCGGCCGAGGCGCTGGCGAAGCGGCCCGAGGTCGCGGGGCACGCGTTCAATTTCGGGCACGACCAGCCGTTGTCGGTCCTGGAGGTGGTCGAGGCGACGCTGCGCGAGGCCGGCCGGCCGGATCTCGAACCGGACGTCCACGCCACCACGCGCAACGAGATCCCGGCGCAGTATCTCGACGCGTCGAAAGCCCGCGCCATGCTCGGCTGGTCGCCTCGCATCGGGCTGCAGCAGGGGCTCAGGCGCACCGTCGGCTGGTATCGGGCGTTTCTCGGCGCCGGGACCGGCGCGGCGCGGCATTCCTCGCTGCAATCGACCCACTGACTCCGCCATGCAGACACTGAACCCGCTGGAATCCGTGACGCCGTCGAACGACGGCGTGGCGGTCATGAATCCGCCGCCGGACGCCGGCGCGACGTCGCATGACGCCACACCGGTGCTCCGCCTCGAACCCTCGACGCGCTGGGTGTCGCTGCAGCTTGACGAGCTCTGGCGATATCGGGAGCTGCTGTACTTCCTCGTCTGGCGCGACGTGAAGGTGCGCTACAAGCAGACCGCGCTCGGCGCCGCGTGGGCCATCATCCAGCCGTTATTCGCGATGCTGGTGTTCAGCCTGTTCTTCGGGAGGCTGGCGAAGATCCCGTCGGACGGCATTCCCTACCCGCTGTTCAGCTTCGCCGCCCTCGTGCCGTGGACCTTCTTCGCGACCGGCCTGGCGCAGTCCGCCGACAGCCTGGTGGGCAACGCCAATCTGATCAAGAAGGTGTACTTCCCGCGACTGGCGATTCCGATCGCGGCGGTGATGTCGAGTGTCGTCGATTTCGTGCTGGCGTTCCTGGTGCTGCTCCTGATGATGACGACCTACTACCAGGTGTGGCCGACCGCGGCGGTCCTGTGGCTGCCGCTGCTGGTACTGCTGGCGATCGTCACGGCTCTGGGTGTCGGCCTCTGGCTGTCAGCGCTGAACGTGCAGTTCAGGGACGTCCGCTACGTGCTGCCGTTCCTCGTCCAGTTCTGGATGTTCGCGACGCCGATTGCCTATCCCAGCAGCCTGCTCGACGAGCCGTGGCGAACCGTCTATGCGCTCAATCCGATGGTGGGCGTGGTGGAAGGCTTCCGGTGGGCGCTGCTGGGGACCAACACCGCTCCGGGGCCGATGATCGCGGCGTCCGCGTTTGCGGCGGTGGTCATCCTGATCGGGGGGGCCTTCTACTTCCGCCGGATGGAGCGGACCTTCGCGGACCTGGTGTAGGAGACGGCATGAGTGCGCTCGCGCTGCAGCTTCACGATGTGGGAAAACAGTACCGGCTGGGAGGCGTGCGCACGCCGTACCGGACCTTGCGGGACACCATCGCCGATTCCGCGTCACGGCTCAAAGGCAGACTCACCGGCCGGGTGCCCCGGCGCGCCGCGGGCGACGATGCCCAGATGTGGGCGCTGCGTCACGTCTCGTTCTCGCTGGAGCCGGGCGAAGTGATCGGGTTGATCGGACGCAATGGCGCGGGGAAGAGCA
>Ga0105103_10000838_pt1 | contig 17389 bp, 15 predicted proteins | sample PPLLaktember2015_2_FD_79107 | JGI IMG/M metagenome (GOLD analysis project Ga0105103, IMG submission 79107) | Freshwater sediment microbial communities from Prairie Pothole Lake near Jamestown, North Dakota, USA - PPLs Lake P7 Core (6) Depth... | ecosystem: Environmental > Aquatic > Freshwater >...
CGTATTAGTCCGCTTCGGGGTCCACCTTCTCGCTGCTTCTATTCTGGTTGTAGGAACGAGGCTGTGGATCCCGTCTATCACTCTTCCTGTGGTGGGCTCGTTGGATCTCGGCTGGCTGGCCGTGCCTGCGTCGATAGGATTTCTCGTCTGGATGACCAACCTCTATAACTTTATGGACGGGATGGATGGATTTGCCGGTGGTATGGCGGTGGCCGGAGGAGGGCTCCTTGCATGGTTTGGATGGAGCGCAGGACACGGATTTATTTCGGTCACGGCGGTTTCTGTTGCGGCGGCTGCGCTAGGATTTCTCTTTCACAATTTCCCGCCGGCCAGAATTTTTATGGGAGATGTCGGCAGTGTATCGCTGGGGTTTCTCTTCGGATCGTTGATTCTCCTCGGACTGCATGATCAGGTGTTCGACCTGTGGGTTCCCGTCATCCTGTTTTCCCCTTTCATCGTCGATGCCACGGTTACCCTCATTCGCCGGGCAGTCCGAGGGGAGCGTGTTTGGCAGGCGCATCGGTCTCACTACTATCAGCGACTCGTGTTATTGGGCTGGGGACATAAGAGAACGGTGTTCAGCGAATATGTTTTCATGGCTCTGTGTGGAATGCTGGCGTGGGGCTATCAGATGGTCGACAGCCGCATACGGTGGGTGGTGCTTGGCTTTTGGGGGCTGCTCATGGGGTTGGCCATGCTCGGGGTCCATCGTGTGGAGCAACGGGCTTCGCTGCTTCCGAAGAAAGTATGAGTGACACATGCCTGGTGGTGGCGTGGATGGATCTCGGCGATATGAATCCAATAGGACGTCGTTCAGCATATTGCAACAATGAGTATTGAAGGCAATCAGGGAGATTCTCGGTTGCTTGACGGGATCCTTGTCATCAATCCAAGGAATTTCGTCGAGCGGCGGCGGAGTATCGAGCGGCAACTTCAGCCGCTTGGTTTGGCGTATGAGTTCATTCACACCTATGATGCTTCTGATATTGATGCGACCATTGCTGAGCGGTATTTCCAGAACGCTGCACTCAGCCCAGGCCAGCAATCCTGTGCATTAAAACATTGTGAAGCCCTCCGGCTGATCTGTACGCGAAATTGGGGGCGAGCGCTGATATTGGAAGATGATGCCATTCTTGCCCCGCAGTTTATCCAGGGGCTTCAGGCGGCTCTCAAAGAGTCTGCTCCATTGAAAGCGCCTTATGTGCTATTGGTTGGCAGTGGTGGGAATCAATATACGCCTCGCAAGAGACGTGTTCCGGGGCAGTGTTTATATCGCTCGGACAAAGGACGCCTGACGGAGGCCTACGTTCTCGGCAGTCAGACTGCCCGGTTGAGGGTCGAATGGGTCGAACGGCAAGGCATTTCTTTACCGATCGACAATCTGTTTGATCGAATGGATCGGGAACTGAATATTGCGCGTTACTGGCTCGAGCCGCCTATCGTAGAACAAGGGAGTAAGAACGGACAATTTCGCTCTGTCCTGGAGCCGGCCCCTCCCAACTTTGTCCGGCGGGTGACGTCTGTATTACAGAAACTACGGCGAAAGTACCTCTACTGAGCCGTGCCGATATCTGATATTGGTCGTCCTTTCTTAAGAATATGGCTTTTGGTTCATCCCAACGATTGATAGATCTTGCCCGGATTACTGCAATCATTGCCTGCGTAGGGCTCCTGTATTCTCCCTCGGTTGCCACGATCGGCCTGATCATTACTTATGTGGCCCTCCTTGCAAGTGGTCAGGCTATTTCCCGCTTCAAAGCAGTGCTCACGCGGCCTATGGTCTATTGGGGGGTGGCGTTTCTCGGGTTCGTCTTGTTAGGGACGTTGTATGCATCTGTGCCTTGGCATGACCGATGGACGGATTTTTATAAATGGCGCACAATCCTCTGGTTTATTGTGACACTGGCCATCTTTGACGAGGACTGTTGGAAGGAACGATTGCTGGTCATGTTTCTTGCCGGGACTGCAGTCGCGGTCGCGGGGTCTTTTCTCTCTGCTGCCGGGTGGGTAACCTTTCGACGGGGTCCGCACGAATTGCTACGGAACTCCGGAACGCAGGGGATGGCATTTGCGTGCGCGGCGCTGGTGTGTGCGTGGCTAACTCTGGAAAAGAAGCCGCTTGGGACGCCCCCTCTAATCTGGCTTTTATTGGGATTGCTGTATGTTGCCAATATTGTATTCATTACCGATTCGCGGAGCGGGTATGCCGTGTTGGGATTGAGCCTCCTGATTTTGTTGTCCTGGCGGGTGTCATGGATGCTTCGCGGGCTGATTCTGGTTGGTGTGGTGGCTGTGAGCGGGTTGGCATTTTCCGCCTCCCCAAAGATGCAGGAGAAAGTCATGGGTGCGGTCGTTCAATGGACTAGCGAGTCGGAGTCGGAGAATCTGACGAACTTCGGCAGCCGCCGGGTCTTTTATAAGAATGGGATGGAGGTCCTGCAAGAGCATTGGCTCTTGGGTGTCGGGACCGGAGGGTTTGCACAGGCCTATGGCGAACATGTCTCGAAGAAGTACGATGCGTCAGACTGGCGCGCGGTACATACAACGGATCCGCACAACCAATACTTATTTGTCGCGATTCAACAAGGTATCGGAGGCCTGGCATTATTTCTTGCATGGATTGCGGCCGTCGCACGTGAGCGTGAATCGCGCAGGGACTATCATCGGCTGGCAATCGCCATTCTCGCCGGATGGTGCGTGACGAGTCTTTTCAGTTCGCACTTCAGAACGTTTGCCGAGGGGCATATACTAGCCACGTTTCTTGGTGTACTCCTGGCCGTCAAATTGCCCTCAGTTGCAACTCATCCGGATGCTGGGCCCTTACCGAATGCGTAGAAAGACTCATGGAAAAAGTATCGGTCTATATCATCGCCTATAACGAAGCCGGGAAAATCGCTTCTGCGATCAACAGTGTGTTGTGGGCGGACGAGATCGTGCTGGCGGATTCGGCCAGCACAGACGGGACGGATCGGATTGCGGCGGAGATGGGGGCGCGTGTCGTCCAGATTCCGTTTGAGGGGTTCGGTCATTTGCGCAACCGTGCCGTCGCTGCCTGCGCGCACGAGTGGATTCTGAGTATCGACACCGATGAGCAGTGCACGCCGGAAGTGCGGGATGAAGTTCTATCGCTGATGTCGGGAAATCCCGCCCACGACGCCTATCTCGTTCCGCGGCGGAACTATTTTATGGGCCAGTGGGTAACGCATTCGGGCTGGTACCCGAACTTTCGGCAGCCGCAGCTGTTTCGGAAGAGCGCGATGAAATATGTGGAGTCTCCGGTTCATGAAGGCTACGAGCTCCTGAGTCCCAGGCCGGTAGGGCGGTTGCAGCATGCCATCTGGCAGGTTCCTTTCAGGAATTTTGAAGAAGTCGTCAAGAAAGCGAACCGGTATTCCACCCTCGGGGTACTCAAACTCGCGGACAAGCGTGTATCGATGGGCCAGGCCCTAGCGCATGGCCTGTGGTCTTTCATCAAGCATTATGTGTTCAAGAAGGGATTTCTGGACGGCTGGCCGGGGTTTGTGATCGCATTCGGGAATTTCGAGGGTACGTTTTACCGGTATGCCAAGCGTTATGAAGCGCAAGAGAACTGGCCGCTTCCCACGCAGCCCCCGCTGCGCCGGCCCGGCGTATCTCCATCGGCATGAAGACCGCGGTCATTGTCACGACCTATAACCGTCCGGATGCCTTGGGTGCCGTCTTGGCGGGATTTGAGGCGCAGACCGATCAGGACTTTGAGCTGGTGGTAGCCGATGACGGGTCGACGTCTGAGACCGCTGTGGTCATTCAAGATTATCAGCGTCGGAGCAAGGGCTCGGTTCGGCATGTGTGGCAGGAGGATCGAGGTTTTCGTGCCGCCGCTATTCGTAATCGAGCGGTCGCCACGACGACAGCAGACTATATTATCTTTACAGATGGGGACTGTATTCCCTCTCGACAGTTTGTCCAGGCGCACAAGCGCTTAGCGGAGCCGGGGTATTTTCTCGGGGCGAATCGGGTTCTGCTGTCCGCGCACGGCACGCAACGAGTGTTAGAAGGGCGGCTTCCTATTCATGAGTGGCGGTGGGCACAATGGGGGAGGGCGTGGGCCTGGCGTGATGTGAATCGCTTTCTACCGCTATTGGTATTGCCCGATGGGGGTTTTCGCAAATGGGAGCCGGGACGGTGGAAGGGAATCAAAACCTGCAACCTCTCGCTCTGGCGGAGTGATCTGATGCGTGTGAACGGACTTGATGAGTCCTATGAAGGGTGGGGTTTGGAGGATACCGATTTGGTCGTTCGACTCCTCCGAAGCGGCGTCAAACACAAGACGGCCCGTTATGCCGCCCCGGTCTTTCATTTGTGGCACAGGGAGCATGCACGAAGCGGGTTGGATGAGAATCGAGTGCGATTGGATCATGTGCTGCGATCGCAGGACACCGAAGCTGTTGTCGGGCTTAGCCGGTATCTGCCGGGTGCAGAATGAGTTGTGGAAAGCGGACAGATGCCGGTCTTGTTTCAGGCGAGAGGTTGATCGAGCGATGTCCGGTTGGGTGCGAAGGCGATTTGGTGGAGACGGCGATTGTCCTGCCTGAAGGCTCTTTGCGCCGATGTCTCGCGTGCGGGCAGTTGGTCAGTCAGATTACGGCGCAGGCATTTACGAGTTCCATGAAAGAGTTTGACCAGCCGAGAGGGACGCTTCCGACCCAGCATACGCAACGCAGGCATGATGCGCGGGCTGCCAAGTTGTTTGGGACTGTGGCGATGCTCGTTCGTCCCGGGCCCGGGGTGGCTGCTAGGCTTCTCGATATCGGCTGTTCCAGCGGGGCGTTGCTTCGAAGCGCGATGACGCATGGGTTCGATGCCGAAGGGGTCGAACCAGCGGCACAGGCCGCTGAGTTCGCCAAGGGGACAGGGTTGAAAGTCTTTCAGGGGTATCTTGAGGAGGCACGCTTTCCGGCATCGAGCTTCGATGCGGTGACCTTAATGGAGGTCATCGAACATCTTCCGGATCCCAGTGCGTTATTGAGAGAGGTCTGGCGAGTACTCAAACCGAATGGTGTGCTCGTAGTGGGAACGGGAAATGCCGCGAGTTGGACGGTCCGGTTGGTTGGCGCCCGCTGGGGATATTTTCAGGTGGCGGGGCACGGTGGTCACATCAGCTTTTTCAATCCGACTTCTCTTGGGGTCCTGGCGCAGAGGTGCGGGTTTCGAGTGGAACGTGGTGAAACCAGGCGGGTCTCACTGGCTGAGCCTCACGAAGCCGGTCGGGTCACGTATCGCATGCTCAAGGTTGCAGCAGAAGTGCTGGCGACGCCGGCTCGCCTGTTCGGCAAAGGACACGACATGCTGGTGTTCCTGCGAAAGTGTCCGGTGTGAAGTTGTCATTGGCAACCCCTTGTTCAAGACTCAAAATCGCCGTACTGATCAAGCGATTTCTACGCACCGGGGGCGCTGAAAAGTATGCGATGGAGGTCGTGCGGCGATTGGCTATGAGCCATGAGGTGCATGTATTCGCGCATGAGTGGGCGTTTGACGGGTCTGAACCCATTACGTTTCACAAGATCCCTAGAGTGTGTCACAAGCCGGCCTGGGTCAATCAGCTGTTCTTTTCCTATTTCTGTCGCAACGCGGTGGGGCAGGGATTTGATGTGGTGCACTCCTTCGAAAAAGTGCCGACGTTTGATGTCATGACGGTGCAGTCGCCATGTTTTAAATCTCCGCATCTTAAAGGAGTTGGTCTCTGGCAGCAGAGGCTGGATTGGGCGCGTACGGCACTCAGCCCTCGAAAGTTCGCCTGGCGGTGGCTCGAGGCTCGACAGTTTGCCGATGATGGCGTCCGGATGATTGTGGCTGTTTCCGAGAAGGTGCAGCGGAATGTCCAGGACTGCTATGGACTTTCTGATGACTATTTCCGGCTGGCTTATACCGGAGTCGATGTGCCGAAGATCGAGCGGGTGTATTCATTGCCGGAGGTAGAGAGCATTCGTGCTCAATTGGGAGTTTCTCCCGATGACGTGGTGGTGTTATTTGTGGGGACTGAATTCAAGCGGAAAGGTTTGGATGCTCTGCTGGAGGGCTTGGCCCTGGCGCCCCGTGAGAGGTTCAAGTTGCTGATCGCGGGTGGTGGCGGCGGGAAGCTTGAGTATTACAAGAGCCTCACGGACAAGATGAAGTTGTCGGTAGAGGTGCGCTTTCTCGGGTTAGTTCAGGATATTGAGCGGATTTATCCTATTGCTGATATGTATATCCTGCCCACGTTAGCGGATCCCTGTCCGTTGGCTCCGCTGGAAGCGATGGCGGCGGGGGTCGCCACGATCATGAGTGCCTCCGAATATAATGGCAGTGCCGAGTTGGTTCGAAACGGGGAAGCCTTGCTTCTGTCTGACCCGCATGACTCGCAGGAGATTGCCGCCGCGCTGATGAAACTCACGGATAGACGGGTTCGAAGCGAGATGGCGGAAAAGGGGCGCCAGTTGGTGCGTCAATTCACATGGGACAAGACGGCTGCGGACACGCTGTCGGCCTATCGGGCCGTGATGCAGCGTAAAGGCGTGAAAGGGCAACCAAGCATGGAGAGGTCAGGAGTGTCGTGCGGGGTCTAGCCAGTCAGCTGTTTCACACAGTTGCAGGAAGATATGGCCAACTGGTCATGCGGTTTCGCTCGCTTCTTGTCGTTGCAACTCATCTGGCGTTGATTGTGGCGGCGCATCTCACAGCCTTCCTCCTCCGTTTTGAAGGGAATATTCAGCCGCCATTTGATGTGATTATGTGGCGATACCTCCCTGCTGTTCTTCTGATCTATTGGGGTGGGCTCTGGGTGTTTGGAATTCAGCGGGGCTTGTGGCGCTATGTGGGTCTCCACGACTTAGGCAGGATATTTTGGGCGACCCTTACGGGTTCTGCTGTTTTTTTTGTGGTCGTTCATGTGGGGTTCGGGCAGTCCGAGTATCCGCGCTCGATCATCATTCTGACAGGGTTGTTAAGCGGATTTTATATCGCGGGTATTCGGCTGGCCGTACGCTGGTTTCGGGAATGGCTTCAGATCATAGGCCCCACGGCCCGGCGAGTGCTCATTGTCGGCGCCGGTCACGCCGGAGAGCTCCTCGTCAGAGACATGCTTTCAGATCCGAGTTTCAACAGCCGGCCGGTGGGTTTCATCGACGATGATCCGGTCAAGCGGAAGATGAAAATTCACGGGGTGCCTGTGGTCGGAACGATCGCTGATATCAAGCGGGCCGCAGATCGGCTGGAAGTCCACGAGATTATTGTGGCTTTGCCGTCTGCCGGGACCGCTACCAAGCAGAAGATTCTCGCCGCGTCTGAAGGCTGTACGGCGCCGATCAAAATCTTGCCCAATGTGAAGCAATTGCTGGGGGATCCGGTATCTCTTCAGCAGGTCAGACCCATGAGTCTGGAGGATTTGCTACAACGGGAACCGATTCAGACCGATCGACAGGAATTGCACCCGCTGATCGAAGGGAAGACAGTGCTGGTCACGGGAGCGGGAGGATCGATCGGATCGGAGTTGTGCCGCCAGATCGCATCCTATCGGCCGGAGTCCTTGGTGCTGTTTGAACGCTATGAAAACTCCCTTCATGCGCTGCTGTTAGAGTTGCGTGCGACATTTCCCGCTGTCGGTGTTCTTCCTATCATCGGCGATGTCACGGTCCCGGAACGAGTGGCCGAAGTCTTCCGCCAGACTGGTCCTGACCTCGTCTTTCATGCGGCCGCCCACAAGCATGTGCCGTTGATGGAACTGAATCCGAAGGAGGCAGTCCGGAATAATGTGCTGGGCACCCGTATCGTCGCTGAAGCCGCATTGGCGGCGGGAGTCGATCGGTTCGTGTTGATTTCAACGGACAAAGCCGTCAATCCCACGAGTGTGATGGGCGTGACCAAGCGTATTGCGGAGCAGGTCATTCAAGGATTCAATCACCGGGGTCGGACCAAATACAGCGTGGTGCGTTTTGGGAATGTCCTGGGGAGTAACGGCAGTGTTGTGCCCTTGTTTACGGAGCAGATTCGCAAAGGCGGCCCGATCACGGTGACGGATCCGGAGATCAAGCGATTCTTCATGACGATTCCTGAAGCCGTTCAGCTGGTTTTGCAGGCGAGTGTGATCGGGCAAGGCGGGGACGTGTTTGTGCTTGATATGGGTGAACAGATCAAGATTGTAGATTTGGCCCGGAACATGATCGTGCTGTCCGGCTTGGTGCCGGGGAAGGATATCGAAATTCAGTTCACCGGGTTGCGCCCTGGGGAGAAGCTCTACGAGGAGCTGTTTGACGAAAGCGAACAGATCGAAACCACGGCGCATGAAAAGATCAATCGTGCGGTCAGTCCGCTTGCGCAGGCCGATCTCGACCCCTGGCTGGATCAGCTCGGGACGAATCTTCTGCGGTGGAATGAAGACGACCTCCTGCTGCAACTCAGGCAGCGGATTCCGAGTTTCACGCCGACGGTTCCTCAACGGGTCTCCTGACCAGGTGTCTTTCCTGCCTCCATCGCTGAAACTAAATCAGGTAGGAAAAACAGCCTCTTCCCTCTATAGTTTGAACGGGTATCAACCGATATAAACGGGGCAGCGGGGGCGAAGACGGCTCAGATCGGGAGGGGCTGACTGTGAAAGGTGTTGTGCTGGCGGGTGGGCTGGGATCCAGGCTCATGCCCCTCACGAAAGTCACGAATAAGCATCTTCTGCCGGTTTACGATCGGCCGATGATCTATTACCCGATTCAGACATTGGTCAATGCGGGGATTCGAGACATCATGCTGGTCACCGGTGGAAACAATGCCGGCGATTTTCTCAAGCTACTAGGAAACGGCAAGGAATTCGGGCTGAGGCATCTGAACTATACCTATCAGGAAGGAGAAGGCGGGATTGCCGATGCGCTTCGGCTGGCGGAACATTTCGCGGACGGTGCGGCAATTTGTGTAGTCCTGGGCGACAATATTATTGAAGGCAATATCGCCATCGCCGCCGAGGCCTTCCGGCAGCAGAAGATCGGGGCGAAGATCCTCCTGAAAGAAGTGAAAGACCCACAGCGATTCGGTGTGCCAGTGTTGGAAGGCGAGCGCGTGCTGAAGATCGAGGAAAAGCCGGCCCGTCCAAGATCGGGCTATGCGGTGACAGGGTTGTATTTCTACGATGCGCAGGTGTTCGACATTATCAAAACGCTGCAGCCTTCCGGTCGTGGCGAATTGGAAATTACCGACGTCAACAATGCCTACATTGCAGCAGGAACGTTGACGTGGGATCTGCTTGAGGGCTGGTGGACCGATGCCGGCACCATTGAGTCTCTTCATCTCGCCAACCAATTGGTCAGTCAGACCGGGGCGAACAAGTTTGAGCGCTGAATGAAAATCCTCCTCACCGGCGGCGCCGGATTTATCGGATCCCATCTCGTCAGGCGATTGCTGGCCAGGCCTGAGTATCAGGTCATCAATCTCGATGCCCTTCGGTATTCCGGTAATCTGGCCAACCTCGAATCTGTGCAACAGCATCCCCGCTACCGGTTTATCCAGGGGGATATCTGCGATCAGCCGCTAGTGGAATCGGTGATCCGGGCCCATCAGATCGACGGGGTCATCAATTGTGCTGCGGAAACGCACGTCGATCGATCTATTCTCGATCCGGGCAGCTTTGCACGGACCGATGTGGTCGGGACGGGCGTGTTATTGGAAGCGGCCCGCCGGGCAGGGATCCGCCGATTTCTCCAAGTCAGTACCGATGAAGTCTATGGCAGTGTTGAAACAGGGACATCGAGCGAGACCGATCGTCTGGCGCCTCGCAGCCCCTATTCCGCGAGCAAGGCGGGCGGAGAATTGCTGGCGCTCAGCTATTGGACGACGTACCAGTTCCCCGTGGTCGTGACCAGGGGGAGCAATACCTACGGATCTCACCAGTACCCGGAGAAGTTCATTCCCCTCTTTGTCACCAATGCGATCGATGCGCAGCTGGTTCCGCTCTACGGCGATGGCCGTCAGTGCCGCGACTGGCTTGCCGTCGAGGACCACTGTGCGGGCATCGAGCACGCATTCCTACATGGAGTGCCCGGGACGGTCTACAACCTCGGCGGGGGTAATGAGCGGGAGAATCTCGCGGTTGCCGAGATGATTCTCGACTTGCTGGGACAACCGAAGAGTTTATTGCGATTTGTCAGTGATCGTCCCGGCCATGACCGCCGGTATGCGGTCGATTGCAGCCGCTTGCGGGAACTGGGCTGGAAGCCGGTCGTGTCGTTTGCTGATGGGCTTCGCGAAACAGTCCGGTGGTACCGAGAGCACGAATCCTGGTGGCGGCCGATCAAGTCGGGTGAGTTCAAGCGCTATTACGAAGAGCAGTATCGCCGTCGATTGGAAGAAGGGACGGCATGCGGATCCTGATCACCGGTGCCAACGGACAATTGGGGTGCGAATTGCGTCGGGTATTCGCCTCCGAGACGCTTATCCTGAAGGATCTTCCTGATTTCGACCTGAGAGGATCACAGGTAGAAGAAGATATCGCAGGGGCAAGGCCGGATCTCATTATTCACACCGGAGCCTATACCGATGTCGATGGGGCCGAGCGAGAGCCAGAGCGAGCGCTGGCGATCAATGCGTTGGGAACCGCGCAGGTGGCACGGGCGGCAGTGCGAGTCGGCGCCCGGTTGCTGTACATCTCGACGGACTATGTCTTTCCCGGCACTCAGCGACACCCCTACGGCGAAGACGATGTGCCGGCTCCCGTCAATGTGTATGGGCTATCGAAATGGCGAGGCGAGCAGGCGGTGGCGGAGTCGGGGGCGGACGCCCTGATCGTTCGTACGGCCTGGTTATACGGCCCGATAGGAAACAACTTCGTCAAGTCGATCATGCGTGCAGCCCGGGCGCAACCCTCCCTTCGGGTGGTCGACGATCAACGGGGATCCCCCACCTCCGTCGAAGATCTGGCGGGAGTTATTAAGGCCACGGCTGCAGGATCGGTGCAAGGCATTCTGCATGCGACCAACCGGGGGGATTGTACATGGTATGAACTTGCCCGGGCAATTGTAGAGGAAATGAACCTCGAGATTTCGGTCCTTCCCATCTCGACGGCGGAAGCAGGGCGACTGGCTCCGCGCCCACCCTATTCGGTGCTTGGACAGCAGCGGTTAGCGCGGCTGGATCTTGCTCCTCGTGACTGGCGTGAGGCTCTGAACCAGTTCATCAAGGCTGAGCGGGCATTGGTTGCAGTCCATCCATAGCGTCGTCGGCTATCCTTTCTTTCACTGATCAATTCATTTTTCCTTTGTAACGAGCAGGTGAATCGGTAAGATGGGTGCAAGGCTTCTGCCATCCGTAGCTTTGGCTAGGTGAGGGGACGTTCATGTCTGCGAACGAGAACACCATGAAAGAGAAGGCCTCCGAGCGGATCCGGTTGAGCGAAATTCGCCTGTTTGCTACGGATGTTGATGGAGTATTGACGGATGCAGGTATGTATTATTCCGAGTCCGGCGATGAATGGAAGAAGTTCAACACGCGCGACGGGATGGGGATCAAGCTGCTGCAAAAGGCCGGCTATGTGACGGCGATCGTCACGCAGGAACGAACGAAGATTGTGGCACGACGCGCTGAAAAGCTCGCGATTCCAGAGTTGCACCAGGGGGTGATGGATAAGCTCACGGTGATTCGCGAGATGGCCGGTCGCCATGGTTTGTCATTGAGCCAGGTGGCCTATATCGGTGACGATGTGAATGATCTTGCGGCCCTGCGCGCGGTCGGGTTCTCGGCTGCTCCGGCTGATGGCATGCCTATCGTGTGCGACGCCGTGCACTATGTATGTCGGGAAAAAGGTGGAGAAGGGGCAGTGCGTGAAATTGCGGAGATGCTGCTTAGCGCTCGTGAGGATCGAGCTTAGAATATGCCAAGGCGAGATGAAGGAGAGCGGTTATGAGAGCACGAAAGCAGAATCTGTATCCGGTGATCATGGCTGGTGGAAGCGGGACCAGATTCTGGCCTTTGAGCCGGCAATTGTTTCCCAAACAGTTGCTGAAAATCGGCGGAGAGCAGACGCTGATTCAGCAGACGATGCAGCGGGTGCTGGGATGTGCTCCGTCATCTCAGGTGCTCATTTCGACGAACGCGGCCCAGGCGGAGTTGATTCGTGGACAGCTGGGTGACTGGAAGCATGATCTGAAAGACGGATTCGTTCTGGAACCCGAAGGGCGGAACACCGCGCCGGCGATCGCGTTGGCGGCGCTTGAAGTCGTGCGGCGCGATCCGAACGGACTGATGTTGGTGGTGCCGGCCGATCATGTGGTGTCCGGGCAAAGGGAATTTTCAGCCGCCGTGGCGCTGGCTTCGCAACTGGCGGAGGAGGGCTATCTCGTCACCTTCGGGATCAAGCCGATCAGGCCGGAAACCGGCTATGGCTACATCAAGCCGAATGGGCGAAAGCTTCTGGGCACGCGGGGAACGCTCAAAGGGTATCGTGTCGATAAATTCGTGGAGAAGCCGAACGCCGCCAAGGCCGCACAGTATCTCAAGGCGGGACAGTACTATTGGAACAGCGGGATGTTTGTGTGGCGCGCCGCGACGATCCTTGACGAAATTCGGACGCATCAGCCTGCGCTCGGGAAAGTTGTGGATCGCATCGCCCAACTGCAGGTCTCAGGCGCTCCCAAGCAGACGATTGACGAAGTCTACCGATGGGCGACGTCGGTCTCCATCGACAACGGTGTCATGGAACTCTCGTCCAAGGCGGCAGTCGTTCCCGTGAAATTCCGGTGGTCTGATGTGGGAAGTTGGGGAAGTTTGGATGAAGTGGCCGAGAAGGACAAGGCTGGAAATGTGCTGGTCGGGCGGGTCATTGACCTCGAAAGCTCACGGTCGATCGTGTATGCCGATCGGCGGGTCGTGGCTACGATCGGTCTTGAGGATATGGTGGTGGTGGATACGCCCGATGCCACGCTGGTCTGTCCGAAATCCCGCGCGCAGGATGTCAAAAAGGTGGTGGAGATTCTGAAGCAGCAGAAGGCGCCGGAACACCTCGAGCACCTGACGGTCCATCGCCCATGGGGATCCTACACGATCCTCGAAGAGGGTGCCGGTTTCAAGGTGAAACGAGTGACGGTGAATCCGGGCGGGCGCCTCTCGCTTCAGCTGCACCACAAGCGGAGTGAGCATTGGGTCGTGATTGCGGGAACCGCACGGGTCACGAAGGGTGAAGAGGTGTTTGACCTCCAGATCGGACAGAGCACCGCGATTCCCGTCGAGACTAAGCATCGGTTGGAGAATCCCGGCAAAGAGACGGTGCATATTATCGAAGTCCAGAATGGTCCGTATCTTGGGGAAGACGACATCGTACGATTTAAAGATGATTACGGACGAACCGCGAACGCGTAAGAGATAGAGGAGCGCCTATGGGATTGTTTCGTGAATACGACTTGCGTGGCATCGTCGGTCAGGAACTGACGGAAGAGATTGCCGAGCGCGTGGGCCGTGCCTATTGCACGCACGTACGAGGGTGCGGGGCGAAAACCATCACGGTGGGGCGCGACGGCCGGCTCAGCTCGCCTGATCTGTATCGCGCGTTGGTCAAGGGGTTGCTTGCCGGCGGCCTCAATGTCATCGATATCGGGATCTGTCCCTCCCCGCTGGTCTATTTCTCATTGCACACGTTGCCGGTCGACGGCGGGATTATGATTACCGGGAGCCATAACGCCGCCGAGTACAACGGGTTCAAGATTTGTGTCGGGAAAGAAGCGATTCACGGCGATGAGATTCAGGCCCTGCGACGAGTGATGGAGGAGGGGCAGTTTGTCTCCGGCCAAGGAACGCTGACCGAGCACCCCATCATTCCCGACTATCTGGCCTATATCAAGAAGAGCTTCGCCGGGGTGGACGCAAAACGATTGCACGTGGTCATTGATTGCGGCAGCGGTGTGGCGGCGCTTATTGCAAAGGATGCCTTGGAGCTATTGGGTTGCAAGGTGACGGGACTGTATTGCGAATTAGACGGCCGATTCCCGCATCATCACCCTGATCCCACGGTGTTGGAGAATCTTGCGGACCTTATGCAAGCGGTCAAGGCGCACAAGGCGGATGTGGGTATCGGCTACGATGGCGATGCGGATCGGATCGGGGCCGTGGATGAGCACGGGCAGGTGTTGTGGGGCGATCGATTGCTGGTGATCTACTCGCGCGATATTCTGGCGGTCAAGCCGGGCAGCACCATCATCTCCGAAGTGAAGGCGTCACAGAGCCTCTACGACGATATTGCCAAGCATGGCGGCCGCCCGGTGATGTGGAAGACGGGTCATTCTCTGATCAAGGCGAAGATGAAAGAAGAGAAGGCCGTCTTGGCCGGTGAGATGTCCGGGCACATGTTCTTTGCCGATCGCTATTTTGGCTATGACGATGCGGTCTACGCCTCCTGCCGCCTCGTGGAGATTCTCGCCAAGGGTGTGAAGCCGCTTTCTGCGTTAGTCGCCGATCTCCCGGATACGACGGTGACGCCTGAAATTCGTGTGGATCTTCCCGATGCGATTAAATTCGATGTGGTCAAGCGGGTTCGCGATCGGTTCGAAACGTATGTCAAGACCAAGCAGGGGCTTGGGCCGGAACAACGTCGTGTCCGGGAATTGGTGACGATCGATGGAGTGCGCGCGGTCTTCGAAGATGGCTGGGGGCTGATTCGGGCGTCGAATACGCAGCCGGCATTGGTGCTCAGATTCGAAGCCACAACGCCTGCGAAACTTGATACGATTCGAGCGATTGTGGAGGGCGAGTTGGCCGATGTCCGTCGGGAACTCGAGCGATAGTGCCGGGCTTACGGTATTTGCCTCGACGGATGCTCCTTTCCAATACAACGTGCGTTCTAGCCTGGTTACTCTGTTTGCTTTCAGCTGGAGTCCCCGGCCCGGTCTATGCCGATGAGAGCGCCCTTTCTCCAGCTCGCCCGTTCAGCGTGGGTGAGCGGCTGACCTACGACATCACCTTTCTTAATATCAGCGCAGGAACGGCCGTGATGGAGGTCGGTTCAGGCGATGCCGCCAGTGATCATCCGTCGGCAAAATTCATCACGACGGCTGTGTCGAGCCCGAAGGTCACCAGATTTTTTCCCGTCGACAATCGTGTCGAATCCCTGACGGATCTGACGACGCTGTTGCCGGAACACATGACCTTCCGGAGGCGAGAGGGGAAAAAGAAGGAAGATATCGAGTACGTCTTTCATCGGAAAGACAACACCGTCTCAGCCACCCGAGGCGGGGTCACTGAGCTCATACCGATTCCCGCCGACACACAGGATCTGATTTCCTGCCTCTATTATGTGCGAAGCCTGTTGCTGTTGAAGCAGGGCGCATCCCAGGCCTTGACGGTCTACCACGATAAGAAGATCCGCCAAGTTGAAGTGCGGGTCGAGAAGATTGAGATGCTGGATGGGCCTTGGGGAAATCTTGAAGCAGCGCAAGTCCTTGTGATCATGCCGTTTCAAGGGATTTTTCTGAATCAGGGAAATATCCGCGTGTGGTTTACGACCGACGAGCGACGGGTTCCGTTGCGCATGAAGGCCAAAGTGGTGATCGGATCGATTGTGGCCGACTTGGTGAACGGAATTCCGGAGGTCAATCACTCGAAGTAAGAGAGCGAACTTACGTTGCCGGGATCAGGTAAACCCGCTATACTGCCTGTACTATGGGCCAATTTCCCCTTACATTAAGCCGCTTTATCATCCGCAGTCAGGCCGAGCATCCGGGAGCGACCGGTGAATTTTCCAGCCTGCTGAGTCAGATCGGACTTGTCGGGAAGGTCATCGCTCATGATCTGCGACGCGCCGGTCTGATCAACATCCTCGGTACGACCGGTCTGACTAATGTGCAAGGCGAAACCGTCAAGAAGCTGGACGAGATTGCCAATGATACGTTTCTCCGTGCGTTTCAGGGCGATGGCCTGGTCTGCGCGTTAGGTTCTGAGGAGATGGAACAGATGGTCTCTCTGCCTGAGAATTGGCCTCAGGGGAAGTACATGCTGCTCTTCGACCCTCTCGATGGCTCGTCCAACACAGACTGCAATATGCCCTTGGGCTCGATTTTCTCTGTATTGAAGCATGCGCGGACCGATCGCCCACCGACGGAGAGTGATCTGTTGAAGAAAGGGATTGAGCAGGTCGCTGCCGGGTATCTGTTGTTCGGGTCCAGCACGATGCTGGTGTATACCGCCGGACATGGCGTGCACGGGTTTACCCTTGATCCCGGCATCGGGGAATACTTGCTCTCGCATGAACGCATCCGGATTCCCGAACGAGGGAAAGTCTATGCGGCGAATGAGGGGAACCGTCACAAGTGGACTCCCGGCATGCAGAAGTATATCGAGTTTCTTAAGACCCCGGACAAAGCTACCGGTCGGCCGTACAGCGGTCGATATTCGGGGTGCCTGGTCGCAGACGTGCATCGCATCCTGCTTGGCGGAGGTGTATACCTCTATCCGGGCGAAGTGGATAAGCCGGAAGGCAAGCTGCGGCTCCTCTATGAAGCCAATCCGTTGGGCATGGTGGTGGAACAGGCCGGGGGGCGAGCCTCCACCGGTACGATGCGAATTCTTGATATCGAGCCGAAAAAACTTCACCAGCGGGTCTCCCTGATTATCGGCAGTCAGGGCGATGTCGAGACCGTCGAAGCATTTACTCAGGGTCGGGCGTAATATGCATTATTCATGTCATTTTCTCCGGGAGGATTGTCATGGCTGATCGGGTACGGGAAATTCTCAGTTGGTATGAAAGTGATAATGCGGGCACGAAGGCGAATCTGGCGCGCATGCTGCGCCATGGCAAGCTGGCCGGAACCGGCAAGCTTGTGATCCTGCCGGTTGATCAGGGATTCGAGCATGGGCCGGCCCGCAGCTTCGCGCCGAACCCGGCTGGTTATAATCCCCACTATCATTTTCAGCTCGGCATCGACGCGGGATGTAATGCCTATGCCGCGCCGTTGGGATTTTTGGAAGCGGGGGCCAGCCACTTTGCGGGCCAGATTCCATTGATTCTCAAGTTGAACAACCACGATGTGTTGCATGATGAGAAAGATCCGTTGCCGTCCGTGACGAGCAGCGTGAGGGATGCTTTGCGGTTAGGCTGTGCAGCCGTGGGATTTACAATTTATCCGGGGTCGGCCCATTGCAATGCCATGTATGAACAATTACGGGCCATTACGGAAGAAGCCAAGGCCTCCGGTCTGGCGGTCGTCGTCTGGTCCTATCCGCGTGGCTCCTCGCTCAGCAAAGAGGGTGAAACGGCAATGGATGTCGGGGCCTATGCGGCGCAGATCGCCGCGCAACTCGGCGCCCACATCATCAAGGTCAAGTTACCGACTGCCCACCTCGAACAGGCGGCTGCCAAGAAGGTCTACGAGTCGACGCAAATCCCGATCAAGACCCTGGCCGAGCGTGTGAA
>Ga0105103_10000839_pt1 | contig 17359 bp, 18 predicted proteins | sample PPLLaktember2015_2_FD_79107 | JGI IMG/M metagenome (GOLD analysis project Ga0105103, IMG submission 79107) | Freshwater sediment microbial communities from Prairie Pothole Lake near Jamestown, North Dakota, USA - PPLs Lake P7 Core (6) Depth... | ecosystem: Environmental > Aquatic > Freshwater >...
CAACTCAGCCGGTCCTGGGCGCCCGGCGGCAGCGAGTAGGCCACCTGCGGGCTGGACAAGGTGACCGTCGCCGCCTAGCGCTGGAAGTTCACAGCCCGTTGCTCCCGGGCGCGGCGCAGCTCGGCATGGCGCTGCGGCGCCACCCCATTGGGATTGATCTGCCCGCGACTGGCCGAGCCCTGTGCCGGCTGGCCGGGCCATTCCACATCGAGCCGCAGCGCATAGCCGCCTTCGCCGCGCTGCCAGTGCAGCGCGCCCGTGCCGACGTTGGCCCCGCGCAGCAGCCGGTAGTGCAGCCGGCCCGGGTCCGGCAGCCGGGTGGCGTACACTGGCAGCTCGGCGCTGCCGGCCGGCGCAGGGCTGGCCGCGGCGGGCGGTGGCAGCATCGGCACGGCGGCCAACGGCACCACCGGCGCGGTGCGTGGCGATGGGCGGCGCGGTGGTGCTTCGGCCACGGCCCTGGGCAGCGGCGCGGGCGCGGGCAGCTCCAGCAAGCGCAGCACAAGCTGCGGCGCAGGCCGGTGCGTGGCCTGCAGCGCCGGCGTGCCCAAGACCGGGCGCAGCGCCTGCCACAGCAGCCCATGCCCCAGCAGCACCGCCAGCAGCATCAAGGCCCAGCCAGCGACGCGCGGCCAGGTCGGGCGGTGCAACGAACGCATCGGACAATACTGCCACCAACCGGACCCCTCGATGAAACTCGCCACCTACAAGGACGGCTCGCGTGACGGGCAGTTGCTCGTCGTCTCGCGTGACCTGCACAGCGCCCATTTCGCCACCGGCATCGCCACGCGAATGCAGCAGCTGCTGGATGACTGGAACTTCCTGTCGCCGCAGCTGGAAGACCTGTACCTGACGTTGAACCAGGGCAAGGCGCGGCATGCCTTCGCCTTCGATCCCCAGCGCTGCATGGCGCCGCTGCCGCGCGCCTACCAGTGGGCCGACGGCTCGGCCTTCCCGAACCACATCGACCTGCTCAGCCGCGCCCGCGGCAGCGCCGCGCCGGCCGACTTCATGGATGACCCGCGCGTCTACCAGGGGGGCAGCGACGACCTGCTTGGCCCCAACGACGACGCGGTCTTCGCCGACGCGGCCTGGGGCATCGACTTCGAGGCCGAGCTGGCCGTGGTCACCGGCGATGTGGCGCTGGGCACGGGCGCCGACGCCGCGCTGGACAGCGTGCGCCTGCTGCTGCTGGCCAACGACTGGAGCCTGCGCCACCTGGTGCCGGGCGAGCTGGCCAAGAACTTCGGCTTCCTGCAGAGCAAGCCGGCCACCGCCTTCGCGCCGGTGGCGGTGACGCCCGACGAGCTGGGCACGGTCTGGCGCGGCGGTCGCGTGCACCTGCCGGTGGACATCGCCTGGAACGGCCGGCCGGTGGCCCACATCGATGCCGGCGCCGAGATGGCGCTGCACTTCGGCCAGCTGATTGCGCACATTGCGCGCACGCGCCGGCTGCGCGCCGGCAGCATCGTTGGCAGCGGCACCGTCAGCCAACGCGACGCCGCGGCCGGATACGGCTGCATTGCCGAGAAGCGCGCGCGCGAGATCCTCGATGGCGGCAGCGCGGCCACCGACTACATGGGCTTCGGCGACCGGCTGCGCATCGAGGTCAAGGGCCTGGACGGCGGCAGCGTGTTCGGCGCGATCGACCAGCACGTGGTCGCGCTGGCCGACGGATGAAGGAGCTGCCCTCCGGCCTGAAGATGGCCACGGTGTGGCTGCTCGCCGGGCTGGCTGTGTTCCTGGCTGTGCAGGCCTTCCTGGCGCAGCAGCGCGGCACGCGCTTCGAGGCCGTCGGCGACAGCGTGCAGATCCGCCGTGCCGCCGACGGCCACTACCACTGGCCGGCCACGGTCAACGGCCGCGCGGTGGACTTCCTGGTCGACACCGGCGCCACGCGCAGTGCCTTGCCAGCCAGCCTGGCGCGCGAGCTGGACCTGCCGGTCGAAGGCCGGGTGCAGTCACAGACCGCCGGCGGCGCCGTCGAAGGCCGGGTGGTGCGCGCCGACCTGGAACTGCGCGGCGGCGTGCGCATCCAGCGGCTGCGCATCGTCGCACTGCCGGCGCTGGGCGCACCGCTGCTCGGCATGGACGTGCTTGGCAAGCTGCACTGGAGCCAGTCCGACGGCGTGCTCAGCATCGATCTGCAACGCGGCGGCAGCCGATGAAGCACCGCCTCGCCGCCTGTCTGCGGGCCTGGGCCGCCGCGGTGCTGGCGCTGGGCCTGGGCCATGCCATTGCGGCCCCACCCTGCCCGGCGCCACCGGAGGCGCCCACGGCGGCGCAGTGGCAAGCGGCGCAGCGCGAGGCACGCAACCTCGGCCTCCTCTGGCGCCTTAGCAAGGACGGCCGCGACAGCTGGCTGTTCGGGACGATCCACGTCGGCAAGCCGGCCTGGAGTGCGCCCGGCCCGGCGCTGCGCCAGGCGCTGGCGCGCAGCGACGTGCTGGCGCTGGAGGTCGACCCCACCGACCCGCAACTGGCTGCCCGGCTGCAGCAGGCCACACGCGACGTGCCGCCGGCCGACGCCGCATTGCGCGAGCGACTGCAGGCGCAGGCCGCCGCCGCCTGCGTGCCACCTGAGGCGTTGCAAGGCCTGCACCCGATGCTGCAGCTGATGACGCTGACCCTGGTGCAGGCCCGGCAGGACGGGCTCGACGCCGCCTTCTCGCAGGAACTGATGCTGGCCGCGGCGGCGCGCTCGGCCGGGATGCGCATCGTCGCGCTGGAGAGCGTGGCCCAGCAGATCGGCGCGCTGCTGCCGCAAGACCCGGTGCAGGCGCAGCGCCTGCTGGAACAGTCGCTGGACCAGCTCGAGCGCGGCCGAGCCAGCCCGATCCTGCGCCGCCTGGTCGAGGCCTGGGCGGCGGGCGACCTGGAAACGCTGGAACGCTACGCCCAGTGGTGCGAATGCGCCGACACTGAGGAGCAGCGCGCCTGGCTGCGGCAGCTCAACGACGAGCGCAATGCCCACTTGGCCGCGGGCATCGACGCGTTGCATGCACGCGGGCAGAAGGTCTTTGCCGCCGTGGGTGCATTGCACATGACCGGCCCTCAGGCGCTGCCCAGGCTGTTGCAGCAGCGCGGCTACACGGTAACGCGCGTGGATTTGTAGGAGCGTGGGCGGCAGCGCACAATGGCTCAAGGGCCTTGGCCAGAACGAGGAGTGACATGATCGACACGAACGCATTCACGAAGCTGGTGCCCGGCTTCGACTTCCTGCAGAACCTGATGCAAGGCGCCGGCCAGGCTGCGCCCGCCATGGGCCAGTGGATCGCGCCGACGCTCAACCCTGAGGAACTGGAAAAGCGCATCGGCGAACTCAAGACCGTGCAGTTCTGGCTGGAGCAGAACGCCCGCATGATCGGCATGACCGTGCAGGCACTGGAAGTCCAGCGCATGACACTGTCCACGCTGCAGACCATGAACCTGCCGATGTCCGATCTGCGCCACGCGCTGACGCTGCCCACGGCAGCCACCGCTGTGCCGGCCATGCCGGCGCCAGCGGCGGCCGTGTCCAGCGCCGCGCCTGCGGCGGCCGCGGCGCAGACACCTGCCGCCGATCCGGCGGCCAGACCGGCCGGCGTGGACCCGATGCAATGGTGGGGGGCGCTGACGCAGCAGTTCACCGAGCTGGCCACCAAGGCCATGCAGGACAGCAGCGCCATCGCCTCGCGCAACCTGGCGGCGGCCGCTGCGGCCAAGGCGCCCGCGGCACCGGCCAAGAAGGCCGCGCCGGCCAAGGCCAGCGCCAAGGCAACACGCAAGCGCGCCTGAAGGCAGGCGCGGCCTTCGACATGAACGCTTTCGCGTCCGGCCACGGGTCGCATCCGGACTGGCGCATGGCGCTGTCGATGGCGACGGCACAGGTGGATTCGCAACTTGCGCCGCAGTCGCCGCCAACGCTCGGCTTCGTCTATTTCAGCGATCATTTCGCGGGCCGGGCCGAGGCCCTCCTGGCCGCGCTGCACGACCGCTGGCCCGGCGTGGCCTGGGTCGGCAGCGTCGGCGTGGGCGTGCTGGCCAGCGGCGTCGAATACTTCGACGAGCCGGCGCTGGTGCTGCTGCTGACCGGCATGCCGCGCGACAGCTTTCGCGTCTTCTCTGGCGCTCAGCCACTGGCGGGCTTCGGCGCCTTCAGCGCGCTGGTGCATGCCGACCCGGCCACGCCCGACCTGGACGAGTTGCTGTCGGAATTGAGCCGGCGCACCGAGTCTGGCTACCTCTTCGGCGGCCTGGCGGCGTCGCGCAATGGCGTGCGCCACGTCGCCGACGGCGTCTGGCAGGGTGCGCTGTCGGGCGTGGCCTTTGCGCAGGACGTGACGCTGGTGTCGCGCGTCACGCAGGGCTGCCAGCCGATCGGCCCGGTGCGGCGGATCACCGCGGCCGAGCAGAACCGGGTGCTGGCGCTGGACGGCGAGCCGGCGCTGCGCTGCCTGCTGCGCGACCTGGATGCCACCGCGGACGCGCCGCGCACGCTGCTGCCCAAGCTGCGCAGCACGCTGGTCGGGCTGAGCGAGGAGACCGAGGCGCTGCTCGGCCGCGGCGCGATGTTCGGTGCCGACACGCGCGTGCGCCATTTGGTCGGCGTGGATCCGGCTCAGGAAGTGGTGGCCGTGGCCGACCATGTGCGGGTGGGCATGCGCCTGGCGTTCTGCCATCGCGACGTGCAGGCGGCGCGGCGCGACTTGGTGCGCATCTGCAGCGAGATCCGCGACGAACTGAGCCCGGACCTGGACCGCATGGTCCTACCTGCCCACGGCGGCGTGGATGGCGCGCTGCACGTTGCCGAGCGGCCGCCGGCCGGCATGGAAAGCCGACACATCCTCGGTGCGCTGTACATCAGCTGTGCAGGCCGTGGCGGGCCGCACTTCGGCGCGCCCTCGGCCGAAGCGCAGATCCTGCGCCATGCGCTGGGCGACGTGCCACTGGCCGGCTTCTTCGCCGGCGGCGAAATTGCACGCCACCACCTGTACGGCTACACCGGCGTGCTCACCGTCTTCGTCGGCGGCTGAATCCCTGCCGGGCGTGCGGCGTCGCGCTCGCGCTACAGTCGCGCCCATGGGTTCGAACGCCGCCTTGCCTTCCGCCACAGCTGCCGAAGCCTCGCCGCGCGTGCAGCGCCAGGCCGAGGTCCTGGCCGCGCTGCAGCCACTGCTGCCCGCGCATGCTCTGCTGTGGCGCAGCGAGGACACAGTGCCCTATGAATGCGACGGACTGACCGCCTACCGCGAGCAGCCGTTGCTGGTGGCACTGCCGGAAGACGAAGCCCAGGTGGCCGCGGTGCTGCGCGCCTGCCATGCGCTGAAGGTGCCTGTGGTGGCGCGCGGCGCCGGCACGGGCCTGTCCGGCGGCGCGCTGCCGCACCCGCTGGGCGTGACGCTGTCGTTGGCCAAGTTCAACAAGATCCTCAAGGTCGACAAGCTGTCGCGCAAGGCGGTCGTGCAGTGCGGCGTGCGCAACCTGGCCATCAGCGAGGCGGCGGCGCCGCTGGGGCTGTACTACGCGCCCGACCCAAGCAGCCAGATCGCCTGCAGCATCGGCGGCAACGTGGCCGAGAACTCCGGCGGCGTGCACTGCCTGAAGTACGGGCTGACGCTGCACAACGTGCTGCGCGTGCGCGGCTTCACCATCGAGGGCGAGCCGGTGGAGTTCGGCTCCGAGGCACTGGACTGTGCCGGGCTGGACCTGCTGGCACTGATTGTTGGCAGCGAGGGCATGCTCGCCGTAATCAGCGAGGTCACCGTCAAGCTGGTGCCCAAGCCGATGGTGGCGCGCTGCATCATGGCGAGCTTCGACGACATCCGCAAGGCCGGCGACGCGGTGGCGCAGATCATTGCCGCAGGCATCATTCCGGCCGGGCTGGAGATGATGGACAAACCGATGACCGCCGCGGTCGAAGGCTTCGTGCATGCCGGCTACGACCTGGATGCGCAGGCCATCCTGCTGTGCGAGAGCGACGGCACGCCCGAAGAGGTGGACGAGGAGATCGGCCGCATGCTCGACGTGCTGAGCGGCAGCGGCGCCACGCGCATGGAAGTCAGCAAGGACGAGGCGCAGCGCCTGAAGTTTTGGAGCGGGCGCAAGAATGCCTTCCCGGCGTCGGGCCGTATCAGCCCGGACTACATGTGCATGGACTCGACCATCCCGCGCAAGCGCCTGGCCGACATGCTGCTGGCCATCCAGCAGATGGAAACCAAGTACGGCCTGCGCTGCGCCAACGTCTTCCATGCCGGTGACGGCAATCTGCACCCGCTGATCCTGTTCGATGCCAACGACCCCGACCAGCTGCACCGCTGCGAGCTGTTCGGCGCCGACATCCTGGAGACCAGTGTCGCCATGGGTGGCACGGTCACCGGCGAGCATGGCGTGGGCATCGAGAAACTCAGCTCGATGTGCGTGCAGTTCTCGCCCGAGGAGCGCAAGCAGATGTTCGCCGTCAAGCGCGCCTTCGACCCGGCCGAGCTGCTGAACCCGGGCAAGGTGATCCCGCTGCTGTCGCGCTGCGCCGAGTACGGCAAGATGCATGTGAAGAAGGGGCTGCTACCCTTCCCCGATCTGCCCAGGTTCTGATGTCGGATTCCCCAGAGATCGTCGACGACCCGGCGCTGCGCGGGTTGATCGAACAGGTGCAGCAGGCGCGCACAGCGCGCTCCACCCTGTGCATCCGCGGCGGCAACACCAAGGCCTTCTATGGCAACGAGCCGCGCGGCCAGCCGCTGGATATGGGCGGCCTGTCGGGCATCAGCAGCTACGAGCCGACCGAATTGGTGGTCACCGTGCGAGCCGGCACGACGCTGGCCGAGCTGGAAGCGGTGCTGGCCGAAAAGGGCCAGTGCCTGGCCTTCGAGCCGCCGCGCTTTGTGCATCTGACGAACGCAAGCGTTCGGGGCGGCACGGTCGGCGGCATGGTCGCTGCGGGGCTGAGCGGCCCGGCGCGCGCCGCGATGGGCGCTGTGCGCGATCATGTGCTCGGCCTGACGCTGCTCAACGGCAGGTGCGAGGTGCTGAGCTTCGGCGGCCAGGTGATGAAGAACGTGGCCGGCTACGACGTGTCGCGCGTGCTGGCCGGCTCGATGGGCGTGCTCGGAGCGATCTGCGAGGTCTCGCTGAAGGTGCTGCCGCGGCCAGCGGCCACGGCCACGCTGCGCTTCGAGATGGACCAGGCCAGCGCGCTGCGGCGCCTCAATGAATGGGCCGGCCGGCCGCTGCCGCTGCATGCTAGCGCCTGGTGGCAGGGCCTGCTGGTGCTGCGCCTGTCGGGCGCGGCCGCCGCGGTACGCGCCGCCGCGCAGTCGCTGGGCGGCGAGCTGGTGCCGCCGGAGCTGGCCACCGCCTTCTGGGACGGATTGCGCGACCAGCGCGACGAATACTTCGTCAACGCGCGCGCCGCGCTGGACAGCGGCGCCACGCTGTGGCGGCTGTCGCTGCCGCCGACCGCACCGCCGTTGGCGCTGGACGGCGACGGCTTGGTCGAATGGGGCGGCGCGCAGCGCTGGCTGAATACCCGGCTGCCTGCCGCACAGGTACGCGATGCCACTGCGGCAGCCGGTGGCCATGCCACGCTGTTCATGGGCCGCGACCGCAGCGCCGGCGTGTTTGCGCCGCTGAAGAGCCCGCTGGATCGCATCCACCGCGAGCTGAAGCGCGCCTTCGACCCCGACGGCGTGTTCAACCCCGGCCGGCTCTACCCGGGGTTGTGCCCATGATGCAAGCGGCCACCACCGAGAGCATGGGCGAGTATTACGCGCGCCGCGCCGCCTACTACGAGCGCGTGTACTTCAAGCCCGAGCGGCAGGCCGACCTGCGCGCGATGGAGTCCTGGCTGGGCATGCCCTTCGCCGGCCGCGAGGTGCTGGAAATCGCCTGCGGCACCGGCTGGTGGACGCCGCATGGCGCACGCCAAGCCACCTCCTGGTTGGCGACCGACCTGAACCCCGAGACGCTGGCGCTGGCCCGCGTCAAGCCGCTGCCCGACTGCGTGCGACTTGCCGAAGTCGACGCTTACTCGCTGGCCGGTCTGGACCCGATGCAGCGCTTCAGCGGCGCCTTCGCCGGTTGCTGGTGGAGCCATGTGCCGCTGGCGCGGCTGGCGCCGTGGCTGGAGCAGCTGCACGCGCGGCTGCACAGCGGCGCGCGCGTGGTCTTCCTCGACAACGCGTTCGTGCAGGCCAGCAGCACGCCGCTGTCGCGCCGCGACGCCGAAGGCAACACGTACCAGCAGCGCACGCTGGACGATGGCTCGGCGCACGAGGTGCTGAAGAACTTTCCTGCGCGCGACGAGGCTCTCGCCCGGCTCGGCCCGCGCGCACGCGGTACCGAGTGGATCGACTACGAGCACTACTGGGTGCTCAGCTACCTGCTCGCCTGATGCAAACCAACCTGGCACCCGAGTTCAAGGGCACGCGCGAGGGCGAAGCAGCAGAGGCCATCCTGCGCAAGTGCGTGCACTGCGGCTTCTGCACCGCCACCTGCCCGACCTACCAGCTGCTGGGCGACGAGCTGGACGGCCCGCGCGGTCGCATCTACCTGATGAAGCAGGTGCTGGAAGGCGCGCCGGTCACGCGCAGCACCCAACTGCACCTGGACCGCTGCCTGACCTGCCGCAATTGCGAGACTACCTGCCCCAGCGGCGTGGAGTACGGCCACCTGGTGGACATCGGCCGCAAGATCGTCGAGGACCGTGTCGAGCGCCCCAGCGGCGAGAAGGCGGTGCGCTGGCTGCTCAAGGAAGGCATGACCTCGCCGCTGTTCGGCCCGGCGATGAAGCTCGGCCAGGCGCTGCGGCCGCTGCTGCCGGCGGCGCTGAAGGCCAAGGTGCCCGAGCGCGGCGGCGCACGCGCCCACCAGTGGCCGACGCGCGAGCATCCGCGCAAGGTGCTGATGCTGATGGGCTGCGTGCAGCCGGCAATGATGCCCAACATCAACAGCGCCACCGCACGCGTGCTCGACGCCGCCGGCATCCAGACGCTGGTGGCCGACGGCGCCGGCTGCTGCGGCGCGCTGCGCACGCACCTGAACGACATCGCCGGCGGGCTGCAGGACATGCGCCGCAACATCGACGCCTGGTGGCCGCTGGTCGAGGGCCTGACCTCGTCCGGAAAGGTCGAGGCCATCGTCATGAATGCCTCGGGCTGCGGCGTCACTGTCAAGGACTACGGCCATGCGCTGGCCCACGATGCCGACTATGCCGGGCGTGCTGCACGCGTCAGCGCGCTGACGCGCGACCTCAGCGAGCTGCTGCCCGATCTGGTGGCGCCGTTGAAGAAGAAGCTGCGCTCGCCCAAGCTCAAGCGTCTTGTTTTTCACCCCCCCTGCACCTTGCAGCACGGCCAGCAGCTGCGCGGGAGCGTCGAGACGCACCTCGGCGCGCTGGGTTTCGAGGTCAGCCTGGCCAGCGGCGAAAGCCATCTGTGCTGCGGCTCGGCCGGCACCTACAGCGTACTGCAACCGGAACTGGCCACGCAGTTGCGTGACCGCAAGCTCGGCCAGTTGATGCCGCTGCAGCCGCAGGCCATCGTCTCGGCCAACATCGGCTGCATCCAGCACCTGCAGAGCGGCACGGCCACGCCGGTGCGACACTGGGTGGAAGTGCTGGACGACGCGCTGGGCTGAGGCTTCGATGCCGGATCGACCCAGGTCCGGACTACCCCGTCAGCCCTTCCAGCGTGAACAGGAAGCGTGCGCCGCCGCTGTCGGCGCGCTCGGCCCAGATGCGCCCGCCATGCGCGTCGACGATGCGGCGCACGAGGGTCAGGCCCACGCCACTGCCGGGCACCTGCTCGCCATGCAGCCGTGCGAAGGGCTTGAACAGGTCGGCATCATGGCCGGGCGGCAGGCCCAGACCGTCGTCCTCGACATACACCGCCGCACCCTGAGGCGTCTCGCGCAAGCCGACACTCACTCGGCCGACGTCGCCGCGCACCACGGTGAACTTCAGCGCGTTGCCGAGCAGGTTGATGAAGACCAGGCGCATCAAGTCAGCATCGACCTCGCATTCGGGCAGTGCCTGCAAGTGGAGCTGCACGCGCTGCAGCGCCGCGGCCATCGGCGCCGCCAGGCGAAGCTGCGCCAGTGCAGCCTCGACGCTGCGGCCCAGTGGCTGCCGCTCGCGCCGCAGCAGCGTCGCGGCCACGCGTGACAGCTGCAGCAGGTCCTGCACCATGGCGATCATCTGCTCAGCCTGGCCGCGAATGGTGTCCAGGGACTGCCGCAAGCGTGCCTTGTCGTCACGCTCCAGCGCCGCGGCACCCAACTGCGCCAGGCCGCTGATGCCGGCCAGCGGATCGCGCAGATCGTGCGAGACGTTGCGGTTGAAGCTCTCCAGGCCGGCCACCAGGTCGTTCAGTTCGCGCGTGCGCGCTGCGACACGCTCCTCGAGCGTGCTGTTCACCTGGCGCAGTGATTCCTCGGCGGCGACACGCCGCTGCAGCTCCAGCTCGCTGCGCCGACACGCGCGGATCAGACTCACCGCCAACATCATCATTCCGACGATCATGGCCGGCACCGCGGCGTAGTAGCCCATCTCGAAGCCGGCCATCGATCGCGGCAGCGCCAGGTACAGTATGAACAGCAGCGTGTAGGTGGCGAAGGCGGCCGCCACATAGAGGTGGCCGACGTTATCCTCGTGCCGCGCTGCGCGCAACGCCAGCCAGGCGCAGTAGCCAAAGGCAGCGGCCATCAAGCCATAGACCGCCATCGCCGAGCCCGGCCGCAGCTGCAGCCACGCGGCCAGGCCCGCTCCGACAGCCACCGTGCCGCCCACGAGCCACCAGGCCCGGCGCCGCGCCAGGCCGAGGAATTCGTATGGGACCCACACGTTAATGCCCAGCAACAGCACCGCCACCAGCGCGGGCAGCAGTGGCACGTCGTCCGCACCCCCATGGGCGCGGGGGTGGGCGGCCAGCCAGCCGAGACCGGTCAGCAGGTACAACAGCGCAAAGATGCGTAGCGCGCGTGCATCGCTGTAGTACGAACACAGCCACCGCAGCAACGCGATGACCAGCATCACCGTGCCCATGGCCTGCGCATAGGCGTCGAAAGGCGTCAGCCGCTCCAGCGCCAGCCACGATGGCAGGGCGGAGGCCGAGGCGGAGGCGCCGGCAGCGAAGGACATGTGCGTTGGGCGGAGTTGCCGACGCTATCTGCCGGCGACGGAGGCCAGCCGGCGACGTCGCCTTGCGCACCGGGCGCGGTTTCGCCCGCGAACGTGGGCCGGAAACTCCGGGTGCCGCCGCCGCACTTCCGTAGCGGCCTCGGCCTGCCAAGACGGACGGACCTTCGTATGCGATCGATCGCGAATTCTTCTCAGGCCGTGGGGGCGCAGGGCGGTCATGCGGCATCACAGCGCAGGCCGCCTGCAGCCCCGTCGAGGCTGGCGATGCCAGCCACGACGGCGACGCGACCCGTCCCGGATCGGCCTGCAACGGTTTCAGCCCAGTTCGTCCAGCCGCCTCAGACCCATCGCAGCCAGCCAGTCGTCGTCGATCTGCTGACGCGACCCGCCCAGGGCGGCCTGGGCGCTGGCGGCGACCTTGATCCGCTTCAGCCGCTGCTGGGCCAGATTGACCGACAGCTGGGTGAAACCGCCGATATCACCTTCGCGGGCCGGGATCTCGGTGCGCATTCGCTAGCCGCAGACGGCGCAGCGGCAGTAGTCCTTGCGCGGGTCCAGCCGCTTGTCCACGTTGGCGCTCGAGAGCCGATCGCGGGCGCGATCCGGCCAGGTGGCCCGGTTGGTTCCTTTCGCGGCGCCGATGCGCCACAGGGCGCTGCGCGGCACCGGCGCCACTTCGGCAATGCGAGCCCGTCGCGGCTGCGTGTGCGCGCCGCTATCGCTTCAACCAGTTCGTCGGGTCGGCCCAGCAGGTGGTCCGCACGTCCAGCCAGCCTTCGTCACGTTGTACGGCCAGCCAGTTTTCCAGGAAGTTCACGAAGTCGAAGTCGCCCTTGCGCACGCCGATGGCCGCCCACGCCGTGCTCAGCGACTTGGCAAACGGCAGCGCAAGGCGGTCGGGGGCCGCGCGCACGATGACCTCGGGCGCGAAGGTCGGCACCAGAGCCGCGTCGGCCTCGCCAGCGAGCACCGGCTCCAGATGGTCCACGTCCCCGCCGACCTTGACCAGGGTGGCCTTCGGGAAGCGCCGCGCCGCCAGCCGCTCCTGCAATGTGCCGACATAGACGACGATCCTGGTCCCGGCCCGGTCCAGGTCGGCCGGTGTCTTGAACCGGGCGGCCGCCGTGCGGCCGGCGATGACGTGGATGCCCTCGACCGCCGTCGGCGTCGTGAAGTTGATGACCAGGGCCCGCGGCACCGTGACCCACAGACCGGACATGATGAGGTCGGACTCACGGTTCAGCAGGCCCGAGATGATCCCGGACCACGAGGTCTCGACGAACTCCACGCCGACGCCCATGTCCTCGGCGAGCCAGCGTGCGGCATCGATACTGAACCCGACCAGCTTGCCGCTTGCATCGTGCATCACCGTCGGCTCCGAAATGGCGACCCCGCCTCGCAGGACGCCGCGCTTGCGGATCGTGGCCAGGGTATCGACAGTGCCGCCGCGGGTGACCGGCTCGATGTCGCGCGGCGCCACGCGCCGCGTCGCAGCCTCCTGTGAGGCTGCGCCAGTTCCGGGCGCGGGCGTGCCGGCCTGCGCCAGCGCCTGCGTGACCAGGGTCGACCCGGCCACGGCCATCGCGACGGCCGCGACGCGGAAGGCCCTCATGCACTCAGAAGCCTTCATCGACAATTCTCCAAAGCGGTGACTGCACACGCGACGCCGTTCAGTAGCCCCCGCCACTGCGGCGGTAGACGACCCGGTGATTTGCGTCGCGCTCGTCGATGGCAACGAAGCCGTTACCCTGGCGTTCCAGACGGAACGCCTGCCGCTCGATCCGCAGCACCGAACCAGTGAACTGGCCGTCGAATGAGGTTGCGCCGGCGTGACCGGAGACCGAGCCACCGGGCAGGATCGTCAGCTCGACGTCGGTACCCACCCTGGGGTCGTAACCCGAGAACGTGCCGACGGTCCACGACGGCATGTCGGCCGATTGCTGACCCTTGTTGCCCTGCGCGGCCAGCGCGGCAATGACCGCGATGCCGGCAACCGCGGCGCCGGCTGCAAGGGCATTGTTACGGCTACCGTGGTTCCCGTCCCGACCGACGCGGAAATCGGCTTCGCAGCCGTGGTTGACCCAGACGCCGTGGCGGTCGTAGTCCCACGAGTAGCCCTGCCGGCACGCGGTGTTGGATCGCTGCCGCTCCAGACGCACATCGTTGTCCGTATCGACGCGGCAGTAGTTGTAGCGATAGTCGTTGCTCTTGCAACGGATCGTCTGAGATGCGACTGCGGGGACCGAGGCACACGCAAGCGATGCGGACACCAGCGCGGCCACCGCTTTCGATCGGGTCGCTCGGCTCGGATGGGCCGGGTCTTGGTCCTGCCATTCATTCTTGCCCTTGCCATGGTCGTGCTCCTTTTGTCACCCGCCGTAGATCACCGCTTCGGGAATCTCGCAGCGCTCATTGCCGGCCTGGATCATGTAGGGGTCGGCCTGCTTGGTGGCCTTGAAGCTCATGTTGCCATCGGCCTGGCTGAGGTCGGCGCCCACCGCCTGGCCGGCCTTGAAGAAGATGGCGCGCTTGCGGCCGTCGGGCCGCATGATCGACACCGCGGCGGTGCCGCCGCCGGCTCGCGCCACGCCGAAGTCGCATTGACCTGTCGGCGCAACTTCGGAAGAAGCTGCACGTTCGGGACGCCAATTCAGGAAAATACGAACCCGCCGGAACCTATGGTCCAGGCCGTGAGAATGATCCTCGTCTGTACTGTCGGCACCTCGCAGGTGCCATCGCCACCGGAGCCGCTCGCGCTGTCGATCGGTCCCTGGGCGATAGGCGGGGCCGCCGCGGCATCACGATGTTTGCAGCCGAAGCCGCCGATCCTTCAGGGCAGGCCTCGACCCGGCATGGCCCAGCGGATGCAGCGTGAGCCGGCACGGGGAGCGCAGATCGTCCTCGGATCTGCGCTCAGCCATCTGCCGCGCGTTGGCGCTGCATTCATGCCCTGGCTGGCCGGAGCTCGCTGACCTTGGCGAGCAAGAAGGCTCGGTCGTCAGCCGAGTAGTCCCACTGCTCGATCCGGCAGCAACCGGGCGCTGAATCCTCGTCCCACCGCAGCAGGTTCACCGAGTTGGGCGCGCCCTTGCGCACGCGAGACGAGACTGCAGTGCCCGCCTGCACGGCCCACATCGGCCGTGCCAGGTCGTGCAGCGACATCACGTAAGGCAGGTGGATGTGCCCGCCCATGACGAGGTCGGCGCCGGCCGCAGCCCAGCGCTGTAGCGCTGCAGCATGCCCCCGCAGACGGTTGGGCACGTCTTCCGCGCGGGTCACGGCCACGGGCTGATGCACCACCACCACCCGCAGCTGTGCGGACTCAGCGCCCTTCAGAAGTCGGTCCACACGGTCGACCTGCAGCCCGGATATCTCACCATGCTTGTGGCGCCAGGATCGCGTGGTGTTGACGCACACCACCATCAGGTCGGGCGAGCAGTGCACGGGGTCGAGATCCGCACCGAAGGCGGCGGTGTAGCGCGCATAGGGGCGGCGAAGTCGCGTCCACAGATCGAACAGCGGAATGTCGTGGTTCCCCGGAACCGCCAGCACCGGCACTCCAAGGCGGTCCGTGAAGGCGCGGGCTGCCCGGAATTGCGCGGGCGTGGCGCGCTGGGTGATGTCACCCGACAGCACCAACAGGTCAGGCAGCTGCCGGCGCGCCAGCGCGACCAGCGCTTCGACGACCGGCGCCTGCTCCGTGCCGAAGTGCGTGTCCGATATCTGCAGCAGGATGCTCATCCGCGTGTCCGCTCGGTGCGAGGCCCGGTGTCGATGACGGAGTCGTCGCGCTGCGGCATCAGCAGGTACAGGGGCTTGTCCAGCACACGAATGTCGATCGGCGAGCGCATGCGTGCCACCTCACCGTCGAACGCCACCACGACCTCTCTGCGGCCCGGAGCGAGCGTGGGCCGCACCACCATGTGCTCGAACTCGAAGCCCTCCACGCCAGCGGCTTCACCCAGCCTGCCCATCGCTCCATGCAGCATCAGCCCGATCATCGACAGCGTTCCGATGGGCCGCAGCATCAGCGCGGCCATACTGCCGTCGCCGGGCGTGCCGGCCAGAGTGTCCTCCGGCTCCGCCCCGAACTGCTGCAGCTGCAGCCGGTTGTTGCCCACGAAGAGCGTCAAGGTCTGCACGTCGCGAGCCGTGCCACCCATCTCGATGTGCAGTCGCAGCCGGCGCTGTGCGCGCAGCAGGGTCGCAAAGGCCGCCACAAACGCCACCCAGCGGCTGCGCCCGAAGCGGGCCTTGTAGGCTTCGCGGTCTTCCAGCAGGTCGGGATAGAGCCCGAGGCTGGCGTTGACCAGGAACACACGGTCGTTGACGCCGGCCACCTGAACCGGCGCCGGCACTGAGCGCAGCAGCAGGCGGACCGCTTCGGTCGGGTCTGCAGGTATGCCATGCGTGCGAGCAAAGTAGTTAAACGTGCCCTGCGGCACCACAGCCATGGCGCAGCCCGCGGCGTGTGCGGCCTGCGCCACCGTGTTGAGCGTGCCGTCGCCGCCGACGGCGACCACGGCCGTTCGGGTGGCGACGGCCCTTGTCGCAGCCTCCTGCGCCACGCGGGCCAGCTCGGCGGGGCGGCAGAAGTGCAAGTCACCGCGCCGTCCCTCAGCCCGCAGCACAGTCTCGATGACTTCGCGCTTCGTGTCAGCGTCGCTGCTGCCAGCAGCCGCATTGATGACGAACTGGAGCGGTTCCGCAGGATCTAGCGTGGGGCAAACAGCCATGGGCAAGCGAGACAGGCCGCGGCGAACGATCTCAATCGTGGCGCAGCAAGTCACCGAAGACGGTGTGCTCGCCCTCCTTGCGATCGGCGCCAGGCGCGTCGTACAGGACGAGCCAGCTCGCCTTGCCGCCCGACCACGTCGGCGGTAGGTCACAGATGGCTTCGGCGCGGTTGGTGCCACGTCCGTGCGGCAGCGGCACCGACTCAGTCAATGCCTCCTCGAAGCGCACCGGTTCGCGGTTGGCCGCCAGCAAGGGCCGTGCGGCAGGCCACTTGAAGACGCGTATGTCGCCGTTCAGCACCATCGTCGGGCCGGCCAGGATGTAGAGGTCGTCGCCAGAGAAGTGCAGATCCCGGACGCCCAGGCCGTCCAGTTGAAGGAAGTGCTTGCGGATCAGCGTGCCCCGGTCGTCCAGCGGCACCAATCGCAGGTCGTCAGTGCGGGCCTCGACCGCGATCTCGAGCAGTGCAGACCAGCCGCGCAAGACAGGACCGCGCAGACCGAGCAGCAGCCGGCGGCCGTCGATGGCCAGGCCTTCGATATCGAAGCCGTTGTCCTTGCCCGGGATCGCCATGTAGGGCCCGAAGTGGGGGTCATCGGCCAACGCGCGAGTGAGCAGGTTCGCTTGGGCATCACCCTTCAGTCGTAGCGCACGCCTTCCGTCCTGGGCCTGCTTGACCAGGCAGGGCTCACCGCTGGCGTCGAGCTCGATGGGCAGGCAGGCCAGCAGGCGCCGATTGCCGTCCAGCGCCACCTTCGCCAGCCGCTTGGCGTTGTCCGCGTGGTCCCGGTCCGGCTTGGCGTTCTTGCGCTTCAGGCCATGCGAGCCGACCACCCAGAGGAAACCATCGGCGACGGCCATGCCTTCCAGGTCGGCCTCCTCGCCGGCTGCGCCGGGCATGTCCAGCAGATCGGCCAGAGGGAAGTCGCGCACCTCACCAAAGCGCAAGGCCTCGCGTCCTACGGGGTCGAGCCGGCGCAGGCGGTCCAGGCCGCAGGCTTCGTCGCCCGCCACCCAGAGCCAATCGCCAGTGAAGGCCGCTCCCGACAGATTGGATTGAACCAGGGAGTCAGGAGCGAACTCCAGACGGATGGCATTGGCGGTTCGAGCGTTGGGCATCGGGTGTATCTCCAGAGGGTGACGTGCCAAGAAGGCTTGCGCGCTGCAACGCGTGACGGCCGCGGCCGCCAAACCCCGGAGTGTGCGGCCGAAGCCTCCATCTGCGTTCAGGTTTATCCGATGTTCTCGTTCTTGAAAGGCTGCTTTTTCAGAACCTCTGGGAGACCCACATTCCGTTTGTCACCCAACCGATGGAGATCCATGATGCAAGTGCTCTTCAAGTCCCGCCATCCGCAAGCCACCGAATTGCGCGACCTGACCGAACGCCGCGTGCGCTTCGTGCTGCGACGACTGCGCTGGCTGGTGCCACGCGCCGAGGTGCAGATGTCCGACGTGAACGGTCCGCGCGGCGGCATCGACAAGCGCTGCCAGGTGGAACTCCGGACC
>Ga0105103_10000840_pt1 | contig 17335 bp, 14 predicted proteins | sample PPLLaktember2015_2_FD_79107 | JGI IMG/M metagenome (GOLD analysis project Ga0105103, IMG submission 79107) | Freshwater sediment microbial communities from Prairie Pothole Lake near Jamestown, North Dakota, USA - PPLs Lake P7 Core (6) Depth... | ecosystem: Environmental > Aquatic > Freshwater >...
AGCGCGGCGGCGTTGGCGACCTCTCCCAGGACATCGTGAACTACAACTTCGGCTCCGAGTCCGACGAGGGCACGAGGAACGTCTACATCATCGACATCATCGGTGGGCACTGCGGCCCCAATCCGACGCCGAACTTCCAGGACCAGACCGGGGCCACCCGCGCGGCGGGCACCATCGGCATCTGGACGCTCCAGCCCTATCTGGCGGCCGGCTTGCCGATCGTTTCGGATGAGCCGCGGCAGTAAGCCATAGCGCGCCGCCCGCCTGGCATGACCAGCGGGTTCCGAAATCGCCTAGAACGGGGCCGGTCCAGATGGGCCGGCCCCGTTTTGTTAGAATCAGACCTTGTCCTACCGCCTTCTGCTCCCGCTGATTCTCCTCGCCCTCGCCGGCCGCGCCGAAGCGCAGGCGCTGCTCCCGGACGTCGCCGGGCTGGCCGACTCTTCCGCCCTCGTCGTCACCGGCCGCGTGGCCTCGGTAACGGTCCAGGCCGAGGGCGGCAGCATCTACACCTATGCCACTGTCGCCGTGGACGAGGTGCTCAAGGGGCAGCTCGGGGATACGACGATTGTCGTGAAGGAACTGGGCGGCACCTTGCCGACGCTTGGCCTCTACATCGCGGACCAGGCCAGGTTCCGCGTCGATGAGAACGTGCTGCTGTTCCTGGCGGCGCGGCCACGCGACGGAACGCTCTACACGGTTGGCCTTTCCCGAGGCAAGTGGGACGTCCTGCCCGACCTTCAGACGGGAGGCCGTTCCGCGGTCTCGGGGCCGCTCCGCATCGAACTCGGTGACTCGCTCCGTTCCGTGGTCGGTGAGTCGCGGGCGCAGGCCGATGCCTTCGTCGCCTCCCCGCCCGAGACGCAGTCGGGAACGGCGAGCTTCACGTTCATCCCCACCAGTGAAGGTGGTCCCGCACGCTGGCATCAGGTGGACGATGGGTTCAGTATCCCGATTGACTTCCAGACCGTGCCTCCCGGGCTTCCGGGTGGAGGCAGTGCGCAGCTGACGTCGGCCATCGGGGCGTGGAATGCGGTGGGCTCACGGCTGCGGGTCGATGTCGGCGTCACAGGTGCGGCTACATGTCCGGCTCAGACGTTCACGGGCAGCGGCCGCATCGGCCTCTACTGGAACGACCCCTGCGGCGAAGTGAGCGACGGCGACGCGACCACGTTCGGGATCGGCGGCGGCTTCTTCACCCCTGGCCTGCAGAAGACCATCAACGGCGTGGTGTTCAACGAGTTCCTGCAGGGTATTGCCATCCTGAACAACGGCGGCCCTCACCTGTCGTCTGCCACGTGCCTTCAGGATGCCGTGACCCACGTTCTGGGCCACGCGGTCGGCCTGGGCCATTCGACGGACAGCAACGCCCTGATGTATCCGACCCTGCGCCCGGGCTGCGCGTCGGCCTCGAGCCTGGCCTCGGACGACATCAACGGCCTGCGCGCCATCTACCCGTCGACGGCGAGCGGCGGCAGCCCGCCCCAGGCGCCCACGGCGATCACCAACAGCGTGGCCCTGGATACCGTCACGCTGTCGTGGACGCCCGCGACCACTGGCGGACCGGCGCAGAGCTACATTCTCGAGGCCGGATCCGCTCCCGGGCTGGCGAACATCACCACCATCGTCCTGAACAGCACCAACACGTCCACAGTGGTCGGTGCCGTTCCGGCGGGCCTCTATTACGTCCGCGTCCGGGCGCGCAACGCCCTTGGTACGAGCGCGCCGTCACCGGATACCGTGGTATCGGTGGGGCCGTGCTCCGCCCCCTCGGTGCCAACCAACCTCGCCTACTCCACGGCCGACAACCTGGTGAACATCACGTGGACTCCACCAGCCACCGGGGTGACGCAAGGCTACTGGTTGTATGCGGGGTTCAGCCCCGGTCAATCGAACGCGCTCGTGACCTCGCTCGGGCCCACGCCCGCCTTCGCCGGCACGGCGCCGTTCGGTGACTACTACGTGCGCATCGCCGGACGGAACTCCTGTGCGGTTGGACCGCAGAGCCCGGACCTGCTGGTGAGCGTTCGTCCCTGCACGACGACGCCAAACGCACCGGAGGCGCTGTCCTACACGCTGGCCGGCAACGTCGTGACCTTGCGTTGGCTCAATCCGTCCAGCGGCAACCTGCCCTCGCGTTTCATCATCTCGGCGGGCAGCACGCCGGGCGTGGCCAATCTGCTGGTGCAGAACACCGGGAACAACGCCACCTCCTTCGTGGCCGCGGCCGGCCCCGGCACCTACTACGTGCGGGTGCAGGGGCAGAACAACTGCGGGACCAGCGCATTCTCCAATGAGATCACGGTGGTGATACCGTAGTGGAGACTGCGTCATGAGGTTCACCTCCGCGTTCCTCCTCTGGGTGACGCTCGCCGCCGGGGCGCTGGCCCAGCAACCAGTGCCAGCTCCCGCCTCGCCCGACGCCGTCACCTTCAACCACGACGTCGCACCGATCTTCAACGAGCACTGCGTCGCGTGCCATCGTCCCGGTCAGATGGCGCCGATGTCGCTGCTCACCCACGAGAGCGCACGCCCCTGGGCGCGCTCCATTCAACGCCACGTCACCGCCCGCACGATGCCGCCGTGGGGGGCGGATCCGGGCATCGGCAGCTGGGCCAACGATCCGAGCCTCAGCGCCGAGGAGATTGCCAAGATCAACCGCTGGGTGGACGCCGGCGCCCCCAAAGGATCGACGCCGCCGCCCGAGCCACCGGTGTTCAGCGACGAATGGAGAATCGGAACGCCCGATCTCGTGGTCTCGATGGCGAAGCCGTTTCCAATTCCCGCCTCGGGTGTCATCGAGTATCAATACTTCGAGATTCCGACCAACCTGACGGAAGACCGCTGGGTGCAGGCGATGGAGATTCGCCCCGGCGACGGCCGCGCGGTGCATCACCTCCGCGTCTTCGCGCGTGGCGGCAAGGGAGACACGCGCGCAGGCCCCAGGCCCGGTGAGCCGCTCTGCATCGACGAAGTGTGCGGCAACCTGGAGCCGCCTCTGATCGGGTTCGGCCCCAATATCGCGTCCATCGCCGTCGGCACACAACCGGAGTCCTACCGACCGGGCTCCGCCAAGCTGCTCAAAGCCGGTAGCGTGCTGACCCTCCACGTGCACTACACCGCGTTCGGCGAAGCCAGCTCCGACCAGACCCGCATCGGGTTCGTCTTCTCGAAAGAGCCACCCGCGGTGGAGTTGAAGACGGTGTCCCTGGCACAAGAGGCGATTGCGATTCCGCCCGGTGCTGCCGCGCACGCCGTCGAAGGCGTGATCCAGTTCAAGGAGGACGTGCTGCTGCACAGCCTCGGCCCACACGCCCACCTGCGAGGCAGGAGCTGGGAGTTCGCACTGGTCTCGACCGATGGCACGCGCCGCCGGATTCTCTCCGTGCCGCGGTTCGACTTCAACTGGCAGCTGAATTACGCCTTCGAGACGCCACTCGCCGTACCGGCCGGCTCCCGTCTGGTGGGCACGGCTGTCTACGACAACTCGAAGTCCAATCCGGACAATCCAGACCCGACCAAGACCGTGCACTGGGGCAATCTCACGACCGACGAGATGATGTTCGCGTCGGTGGTGTACAGCCTCGCGCCCAGGCCCAGGCCGAGCGGCAGACACTGAGCGAGTCCGCCTCCCGGCGTCATCCCAGCCAGGCGTGGAACGTGTAGTCGCCGCGGACGTAGCGGGCGCCGACCGCGTTGTAGATGCGGACTGTGGCGATGTTGTGGTTCTGCGTCTGGGTCTCGGTGACCTCTCCCGCCTCGAAGTTCTCCATCGCGAGCGTACGAATCAGTCCCGCGTAGGCGCCCGGCCGGTCGCGGCGGCACGCGCCGAGACTCCCCGCCCACAATGTCACGCCGCCCACGGTCGACGCGGGCTCGACGCGCCGCGTGCTGGCCCACCCGTGGATGCCGCCCGCCCCATCGTCGGCGACCACCACGCGGTCGGCCATACCGCCGGCGCAACACTGTCGCGCCCACTCGATGTAGAACTCGTCGCTGCGCGCGGCGGGCAGATGGGGATCGAGGTGGAACCGCCCGCGGAACCCCTGGTACGCCTCGCGCGTGATGGCGAGCACGCTGTCGACATCCCCCGGTGTGAGCGGTCGAACGCGGCCGACTTCGCGGACCGGCGTCGGGGGCTCACGCCGGGGATGCGTGAAGTATGTGACGAGCCCGTCCATCAATCGAAAGCCCGCGTCCTCGAGAGCCGCGACCGCCTGCATGTCGGCGATGTCCACTCTCACCGCCAGGTGCTTGATCGTCTGCGCCCTGGCTTGCTGCAGCAGCGCATTGACCGCCTCGCTCAGGGTCCCCGCGGCGCAGGCCGGCCCGCGCAGCAGAAGCTCGACGCGCCCCATGGGAACCCCGAAGAAGCTGGTGTCCCAGGCCAGTGGGCGGCACACGCCGATGACCGCGTCGTCACCGTCGCCGGCCACGACCCCCAGGTGGTCCTGGTTCGAGAGCACGCGGTCTACTTCTTTCCTCAGGATGGCGCGCTGGAGCGCTTTGGACCAGACGCGGTAGTCCCTGTAAGGTTTGAACTCGTAGAGGTGGATCAGCCGGTCGATCAGGCGATCGTCATCGGCGCGCAGAGGTCGCACGGTCACCGGGGATGATCATATCCCCGTTTGATAGAATCGACGGCCAATGCCCACTCGCATGCTGACGCTCGACTACGACGGCGAGCGCGTCACGTTCAACGTCGAGGGCGAGACCGGCTGGGGCGAGCCTTCGGTACTCCTGGACCGCGACGACAATCTCATCGCGGGGCGCCCCTGGGAGGCCGATGGCTTCACCGTGGCGCCATTCCTCACGCCCGCCGACTACGCGCGCCTGGTGGCGGGCGTCACCGCCATTCTCGTTCGCCGCATGACGGACGCGGGGCTGTCGGTCCCTGAGTCCTTCTCGCCCGAGCGGTATCACGAAGTGGTGACATCGGATGACGCCCACGCCGCCGTTTCGGCCCAGGGCCCGTGGTGCTACGGGGTGAACGACCTGCCCGTGCCCGCGGAGACGGTGAGTGCCCGAGTCAGCGAGATCGTCGGGCGGCGTGTGTCCACCACGCCCCCGCACAGCGAGTTCCCGGAGCACTTCTGTTTCCGCGTCGTGCGTCCCCGGAGCCGCGACAACAATCCGCCACATCGCGACGTGTGGCTCGATCGGCTCCGTAACGCCATCAACATCTACGTGCCCCTGGCGGGAAGCTCGTCTCGCTCGTCCCTGCCGCTCGTTCGCGGATCGCATCGCTGGCCCGAATCCGAGATCGAGCGGACGCTCGATGGCGCGCGCGTGAACGGGATGACCTACACGGTGCCCTCGGTCGTCGGCGCCGCTCATCCCCTTACGTTGGAGCGCCCCGATCCCAAGGCCAACGAGGTGCTGGTCTTCTCGCCGTACCTGATTCACGGGGGCGCCTTCAATCAGCAAACCGACCGTACCAGGGTCTCCCTCGAAATGCGTTTCTGGCGCGTCGCCTGATGGCTCGGCTCGGGGTCGTCATTCCCGTCTACCAGGCCGAGGCCACCCTGGGCGCGCTCGTCGCCGAGTTGTTGCCGGTCTTGTCGGCGATCTCGGAGGACTTCGTCGTCTGGTTCGTGGACGATGGCAGCACGGACGGGAGCTGGGCGGAGATCGAACGCGTGACCGCTTCGGACAGGCGTCTTCGCGCCATCCGACTGATTCGGAATTTCGGGGAGCACGTCGCGATCACCGCTGGTCTCGACCGGGTCGACGCCGACCACGTGGTGATCATGGCGTGCGACCTGCAGGACGATCCGTCGGCGATCGCCGCGATGCTCGCCGCGGCAAGCCACGGCGCGGATCTGGTGCTGGTGCGCCGCCTGAAGCGGCGGGACGCATGGCTGAAGCGCCTGCTCGCGCGGCTGTTCTACGCGGTGATTTCCCTGCTGTTTCACATCGACTACGACTATCGCGTCGGCAACTTCCGCATGCTGACGCGTCGGGCGGTGGAGTATTTCCGTCAGCACCGCGAACGGATGCGGAACGTGAACGCCATCATGGCCCTCATGGGCCTGCGCACCGTGTACGTCGACGTCACCCATCGGGCCCGGCGTCACGGCAAGAGCACCTATACGCTCGGCCGGTCGGCGCGGATGGCGGCATCGGTCATCATCGGCTATTCGGACATCCCGCTCGTGGTGTCGGGCGCGATCGGCGCGCTGCTGCTGCTCGGCTCGATGGTGTGGGGCGGTGTGCTCGTGGCACTCTCCCTCCTCGGCGACCCGGTTTCCGAGACCGCCGTAGCCGTCTCTGCCATCGCCGGCATCGGCGGGCTGGTGCTGCTCAACCTTGGCATCGTTGGCGCCTACCTCGGCCGAGCGGCCCGCGAGGCCAAGGAGCGCCCGATGTACTTCGTGAGCGAAGGGCGGAATACGACACCACGGGACTAGAATCAGGCGCGGCCGGGTCTTCGTCAGAACGCCTATCTGGTGTAGGATGTGTAGGTTGTAGCTGTGGGCCGTTAGCTCAGCTGGGAGAGCGCCTGGTTCGCAATCAGGAGGTCGGGAGTTCGATCCTCCCACGGTCCACCATTCACGCTGCGCTGCAACAATCCCCACCCCAACCCATCCGGCTGGGCCGCATCGCGGACCACACCCGCACGCGGCACCGACTGTCCCGCTCGTCCCAGAACCTGCTATGGTGGAAAGACCTTGCGTCTCCTTCACCTGGCTGTCCTTGCACTCGCCCTTCCGGTGATGCTCGATGCCCAGTCCGCCGATCCGGCCGCGCTGGCGGCGCGCGTCCAGGCCCGATACGCGGGCATCAGGGATTTCGAAGGGAGTTTCGTTCAGACCTACGAAGGCGGAGTGCTGCGGACACGAACCACCGAGAGCGGCACATTGGCGATCAAGCAGCCCGGGCTGTTCAGATTCATCTACACGAAACCGGAGCGGAAGGAATTCGTCTCCGACGGCGAGAAGATCTACACGTACCTCGTCGCCGATAAGCAGGTCATCGTCAGCCCGGCCCCTGGCCCCGGCGAGGCGACCACGCCCGCGTTGTTCCTGGCCGGGCGCGCCGACATGGCTCGCGATTTCACGGCGTCCTTCACGCCCCTGCCCGGCGCTGCGCAGGGGCTCGTGACGCTGAAGCTCACGCCGCGGAAGGCGGACCCGGACTACGAGTGGTTCGGCATCGGCGTCGACCCAGCGTCACTGCAGATTCTTCATCTGGTCGCGGTGGATCGCCAGGGCGGGCGGTCGGCCTTTGCGTTCTCGAACCTGAAGGAAAACCGCAATCTGGCCGATAACACGTTTCGGTTCCGCATCCCTCGTGGAGTCGACGTCGTCAACAATGGCACCCGTCCACAGTAGCCGCCCCTCGGTCCACCTGGGCATTGTCCTGGCCATCACGCTCGCCCTGTCGGCCTGCGCGACAACGAGCTCGCTGACCAACGCCCGCAACGCCGAAACCCGGCAGGACTACGACAGCGCCGTCGCGGAGTACACGAAGATCCTTCGCGACAACCCCGACAACAAGGACGCCCGGTTCGGATTGGAGCGAGCCAAGATCCGCGCCTCGCAGGATCATTTCGCCCGCGGCCGTCGTCTGGCTGCCACCGGAAAGCTCGAGGAGGCGCTGATGGAGTATCAGATCGCCGCCGAGCTGACGCCGGCCAGTAGCGAAATTCAGACCGAGTTGCGCGTCGTCCGAGGCCAGTTGCGCACGCAGATCGCCGTAAGGGAAGACGGCAAGACGCGGCTGGAGGCCCTCATCGACCGGAGTCTGGTGGCGCCGCTGCCCGGCGCGGACCTTCCCGACGCCGTGAGTCTACCCGAGACCCTTGTGTTCCGCGAGGCCAGCGCCCGCGACATTTTCTCCGCCATCGGCAAGTTCGCGAACGTCAGCATCGTCTTCGATCCCACGTTCCGCGATCAGGCCATTTCGATCGATCTCCGCAACGCCCCGCTCAGTCAGGCGCTGACGTCGGTGGCGAGCGCGACCAGGAGTTTCTGGAAGGTGACGACGCCGCAGACGGTGACCGTCATTCCGGACACGCAGGCCAAGCGACGCGAGTACGAGGAAGAGATCGTCCGGACGTTCTATCTCAGTAACGCCGATCTCAAGGAGACCATCGACATCCTTCGCATCGTCGTCGACGCCCGCCGCCTGGCGGCGATGACAGCCACCAACGCGATCACCATCAAGGACACACCCGAGCGGGTGACGGCGGCGGGCCGCATCATTACCGCCATCGACAAGGCGCGGCCGGAGGTGGTGATCGATGTCGAACTCCTGGAGGTGAATCGCAGTAACCTCAACGAGTACGGCCTCCAGATTGCCTCGCCGGGAAACCCGCCGACCGGCATCAACGGCACGGCTGACATCAACCAGGAAGGGTTCACGCTGAACGACCTGCAGTCGTTGACCAGCTCCGACGTCTACCTGACCAACCTGCCAGCGCTCTACTACCGCCTGCTGAAGACCGACAGCGCCACACGGGTGCTCGCCAATCCGCAGTTGCGCACGAGTGAAGGCGTTGCGGCGCAGGCCCGCTTCGGTGAGCGCGTGCCGGTACCGGTCACGACGTTCGCGCCGATCGCCCAGGGTGGCGTCCAGACACAGCCCATCACGTCGTTCAACTACGAGAACATTGGCGTCAACATCGACATCACGCCGCGCACGCACCACGACGATGCGGTGTCGCTGGCCGTGAAGATCGAGTTGAGCAGCATTTCCGGGACCGGCTTCGGAGGCCTGCCGACCTTCGGCAACCGGTCGATCAACACCACAATCCGTTTGAAGGACGGCGAGACGAACATGCTCGCCGGTCTGATTCGCGACGAGGAGCGCCGGTCGCTCTCCGGCATCCCGGGCCTGGTTGACCTCCCATTGATTGGCCACCTGTTCGCCTACAACAGCAAGGAAACGCAGCAGACCGATATCATTTTGACGCTGACGCCGCGCATCGTCCGGGTGCTCGAACTGACCGAGACCGACCTGACGGCATTCCGCGTCGGTCGCGACGGAGCATCTGGCGGAGTGGACCTGCCGCCCCTGCCGATTCCCGTGCCGCAGCCTCAGCAGAAACCGCCCGTTCCACCGCCCCCTCCGCAGGGCGGCGACGCCGCGGCGCCGGCCTCATCGGCGCCCGTGCAGGCGCCCACCGTTCCGACCACCCCCGGACCGGCGACGCCACTCAAACCTCCCCCGCCCGTCCGTCCGCCTGGCTGACGCCGACTCCCGGTTATTTGCGGCACGTCCTGCTGGAGCACCGAGCTGATGGACGCTCCACTCAGGGGAGTTCGTGGGGTCACACCTTGCTAACGTCGGCGCCGAGTGCCTGAAGCCGCTCGACCAGCCGGCTGTAGCCGCGCTCGACCGTTTCGAGCGGCTCCACCCGGCTCTGACCATCGGCCGCCAGCGCGGCCGCAATCAACGCCATCCCCGACCGGATATCCCGGCTGTCGAGCGGCTTGCCACGCAGCCGGGACGGGCCGGTGACGATGATGCGATGCGGGTCGCAGAGGAACAGGTCGGCCCCCATCCCACTCATCTGCTCCAGTGCGAAGAGCCGCAGCTCGTAGAGCCAGTCGTGAACGAGCGTGGCGCCGTCCGCTCGTGTCGCGAGCACGGTCACCAGACTGACCAGGTCGCTCGGGAACCCCGGCCACAATCCGGTCGTAATCCGGCCTGCTCCGACCAGCGCGCTGGGCCGCACGCTGAACACATCGTCCTGCTGCGAACAGTCGACGTGCATCTTCCGCAGGACGCTGGCAACGACTTCCATGTCGACGGGTCTGGTGCCGCCGATCTCCACTTCTCCACCGGTGATCGCGCCCACCACCGCCCAGCTGCCGGCCTCGATATAGTCGCCTTCAAGCCGCTTCGCGGCGGCGCCGAGACGCATACCGCCCTCGACCCGGATGGTGTGCGACCCATCGCCGGTGACCCCCACGCCCATGCCGCGGAGGAACTCGCAGAGTTCGACCACGTGCGGCTCGCAGGCGGCGTGCCGAATCTCGGACAATCCTGGCGCCGCGGCCGCCGCGAGCAGCGCCGTCTCGGTCCCGGTCACCGACGCCTCGTCCAGGTAGATCGATGCCGGACGAAGTCCGTCGGGTACTTCGAGCCGATGCCCGGTCCCCTCGACCACCCGTGCGCCCATGGCGGTGAGCGCCTCGATGTGCGTGCGGATGGTGCGCCGCGCGGGGAAGTCGCCTCCGGGCGGTGCGACGTGAGCCTTTCCTCTCCTGGCGAGCAACGGCCCCAGCAGCAGGACCGAGCCCCTCAGGCGGCCGACCAGTGCGCTGTCCGGCTCGTGCTTGGTCACCTGGCGGCACTGGATGCGCAGCGTCGTGCTGCCAATGCCTTCGACCTCCGCGCCAAGGTCGAGCAGCAGCCGCGCCATGACCTCCACGTCGGCGATGCGAGGCACGTTCGTCAGCACGCAGGGCTGATCGGTCAGCAGACATGCGGCCATGAGAGGCAGGGCGGCGTTCTTGTTGCCTTCGATATCGACACGCCCGCTGAGTCGACGGCCGCCGTGAATGACGAGAGTGGACATGTGGAGGAACCAGGGTCAGAGATCAGGGGTCAGGGGTCAGGGATCGGTCTAGAAGCCGAGACGAACGATTTCCTCTCGCAGTGTGACACCAAATTGCTCCGCGACGGCCGCCGTGCAGCGATCGACCAGCCGTGCGATGTCACTGGCGGTGGCCGTGCCGGTGTTGATGACGAAGTTCGCGTGGGTCGTCGACACCTGCGCTCCGCCTTCGCTTGCCCCTTTCAAGCCCGCGCGGTCCACGAGCGCGCCGGCCGAGGGCGGAATTCCTTCCGGCACCTTGTCACGCCCGGGATCGGGATTCATGAAGATACACCCGGCGCTGGGCGACTCCAGCGGTTGCGTGCGCTTGCGGACGGCGAGCGACTCGCGCGCCGTCGCGCGCAGGCGCTCGGGGTCTGCGCCGGGCTGCACCCTGAAGGCGGCCCAGACCACAACTTCACCCGTTCGCTTGAGGCGGCTGTCGTCGTAGGCGAACTCCATCCGATCGGCCGGCACCTGCAGCAGCGTGCCGTCGGGCCTGGCCAAGCGGACGCTCTCCACGAGGTCGCCGATGTTCGCGTGTTTCCAGTGTGCGTTGCCGTAGATCGCGCCGCCCACGGTGCCGGGCGTGCCGGCCCACGCCTCGAGGCCGGCCAGGCCGCGATTGATCGTCCACCGCACCAGACCATTGATGGTGACGGCCGCGTCGACACGAACGAGGTCCGTGCCGACGAGGTTCACCTCCCCGCCGCGAGGCCGGATGACCAGCCCGCGCACGCCCGCGTCGCTGACGAGGATGTTCGACCCGCCCCCCAGCACCCGGACCGGCGCCTGACGCGCCCGCGCGATGCGCACCGCATCGATGAGCTCCTGGGCGGTGCGAGTCTCGAGCAGCACGTCGGCGGGACCGCCCACTCGGAACGTCGTGAAAGGCGCCAGCGCAACGTCGACTCGGACACGCTCGTCGCCGAAGCGCGACCTCAGCGCAGCCACCAACCCCGGATCCGTGCTCACGCCGTGCCTCTCCCCTCGCGCACCGGTGCCATCTGCGCCATCAATTCACGTTCGCGGGCAATCAACGCGGCCACCGCCTCCCTCTCGGTGCAGCGGGCGAACTCGATGAAGTCGCCAGGAGCCAGCTGCGCCGCCAGGCACAGGTCCGCCGAGATCACCTGGCCGATCTTCGGATAGCCACCCGCCGTCTGCCGATCGGCCATCAACAGGATGGGCTCGCCCGCGGACGGCACCTGAATCGCGCCCATGCCCACCGGCTCTGAAATGGCTTCCTCCGCCCGCGCCCGCGGCAGCGGTGGTCCTTCGAGACGATATCCCATCCGATTCGATCGCGGGGATACACGAAAGCTGGTACTGGTCAGGGCCCGCCACGCGTCGTCGCCAAACCAATCGCCCTGCGGACCGGGTGTTACGCGAACGCGCGCGCGTCCGCCGGATGGCAGCGTCACCCCTCTTGCGCGTGCCGGCGCAGCCGAAGCCCGTGGCGTCACCGGCAGCACGTCGCCGCCCGCGAGCGCACGGCCATGGAGGCCGCCCATGTGACTCACGAGGTGCGTCGAGCGGCTCCCAAGCACGGGTGGCACCAGCACGCCTCCGCCCGCGACCGCGAGATAGGCCCTCGCACCGCTGCGCCGCCGACCGAACTTCAGCGTCTGCCCGCGGCTCACCCGAAACGACGTGCCGGTGGCGACCATGTCGCCATCACAGGTGAGATCGAAGTCCGCACCGCACACCGCCAGCACCGTCTCGGCGTCCACGACGACCTCCGGGCCGATCAACGTGACCTCGATCGTCGCCGCGTCCGGTGCGTTGCCCGCAAGGTGATTCGCCAGACGGTGAGAGCACAGGTCCATGGGGCCGGCCACGGGCACGCCCGAAGCCTGATGGCCCCAACGCCCGAGATCCTGCACGGTGCTGAGCAGGCCCGGCTTGACGACGCGCAGGATGCCCGTGGCGGTCATTGCGGCACGAACCGCACGCCTTCACCGGCGGCGAGGAGACTGGCGGGTTGGCGGTCAGGATCGAACATGAGCGTCGAGGTGCGGCCGATCAGCTGCCATCCGCCCGGGGTCTCGATTGGATAGACCCCGGTTTGTTCGCCCGCGATGCCGACCGAGCCGGCCGGCACGCGTTCTCTCGGGACGCGGTGGCGCGGCACGGCGATGCGGGGATCCACGCTCCCGAGATAGGCAAAGCCCGGCACGAAGCCGAGCATGTAGACCCGGTAGATCCTGGCGGCGTGGCGCTCGATGACATCGGCGGTGCGGCAGCCGCATGCCTCGGCCACGGCCTCGAGGTCCGGACCGTTCGCTCCCCCGTACGCCACGGGAATGTCGTGGACCCGGGTCAGTTCCGTCACCATCACCGACGCGGCCACGCGCGCGTCGCTCTCGATCGCCGCTTCGAGCCGCGGGAGATCCGTCCGCAGCGGATCGAAGTGCACGCCCACCGAACAGTACCCTGGCACCACGTCGCGCACGCCGGGCAAGACGCGGTCACGCAGGCGGCCGCTGAGTTCGATCGCCCGCTGGTTGATGACGGGATCGATCACCTGATCGAACTCCACGATCATCATCGCGTCTCCCGCCAGCTTGATCTTCACGTCAGCGCCTGCAGGAGCTTGCCGTGAATGCCGCCGAACCCGCCGTTCGACATCACGACAATCACATCACCGGCGCGAGCCTCGGCCGCCACTTCCCGCACGATGGTCTCGACATCGGGCAGGTGACGAGCCGCGACGCCCGCTTCGCGCAGGTCGGCCACGAGTTGCGACTCGGAGAGCCGCTCGGACTCCGGCAGCGTGGATCGGAACACGGACGCGAGCACGACCTGATCCGCCGCACCGAACGCGCGGGCAAAGTCCGCCTGGAACACCCGCCGGCAAGACGAGGCGGACCGCGGTTCGAAGATCGCCCACAGGCGCCGATCTGGCGACGACGCCCGCACCGCGCGGAGGGTCTCGGCGACCGCGGTCGGATGGTGCGCGAAATCGTCGAAGACGGTCACGCCGGCGCGCTCGCCAACCAGTTCCAGCCGGCGCTTGACGCCGAGAAATGCGGACAGCCCTTCGCGCAGGCGCTCGACCGGGACACCCGCTTCGACACCGATCGCCAGTGCCACGAGGGCGTTCCGCACGTTGTGCTCGCCCACCAGGGGCAGCGTGAAGAGGCCGAGATCCTCGCCGGCACGGATGACGCGGAACGAGCTGACGGCCCTGCCGGCCGAGTCACCCGGGCCGGTGCCCTGACTTCCGAAGGCGATATCGCGGGCCTGCCAATCGGCGTCGGCGGACAGGCCGAACGTCTGGACCCGGCTGCGCGCGAGCGGAACCAGCGCGGCGGCGTCCGCACTGTCGAGACCGATCAGCGTGAGCCCGGATCGCGGCACCAGATTGACGAACCGGCGAAACGCCAGCCGAACCGCATCGAGGTCCGCGTAGATGTCCGCGTGGTCGAACTCGATGTTGTTCACCACGGCGATGTCCGGAAGGTACTTCAGGAACTTCGCGGTCTTGTCGAAATACGCGCTGTCGTATTCGTCACCCTCGATGACGAAGACCTTCCCCGCGCCAACGCGGTAGCTGGCGCCGCCGGTGCCGAAGTTTCGCGCGATGCCGCCGACCAGCACGGTCGGATCGATGCCGCCATGCGTCAGCAGCCAGCCCGCAAGCGACGTCGTCGTGGTCTTGCCGTGGGTGCCCGCGACAACGATTGACCGTGTGCCCCAGAGGAAGAAATCACGAACGGCCTCTGGCAGCGAGCAGTATCGAAGCTTTCGGTCGAGAACCGCTTCGAGTTCCGCATTGCCCCGCGAGATGGCATTACCGACGATGACCAGGTCCAGCGGACCGGAGACGTGATCGTCGCGATACCCCTCGAGCAGCGTGATCCCCTCCCCGCGAAGGAAGTCGCTCATCGGCGGGTAGACGTGTTCGTCCGAGCCGCTGACATCGTGGCCCTGCTTCCTGAGCAGGGCGGCCAGCGTGCCCATTGCCGTGCCACAGGCACCGATCAGGTGAATCCGCATCGCTTAGCTCACCGCCGATTCTTCAACAACCACTGCCGGAGATGTGCCGATCACACGTCCACGCACACCGATAGGGATGGTCCACGATGGCCCCTTCGTGTGACCGAAGGGAAAACCGAACAACACGGGGCCGGGAAATCCCTGCACGAACTCCCTGATCACGTCCTTGATCGCCGGACTGCCACCAGGCTCGTCACAGCCAGGGAACTCGCCGAAGACCAGCGCGCCGGCGTGTGCGAGGGCGCCGCTCTGCGCAAGTTGCGTCAACATGCGATGCACCCGATAGGGCCGCTCGCCCACGTCCTCGAGAAGCAGGACGGCGCCAGGCGGGACGTCGAAGGCCCACGGCGTGCCCAGGAGAGACGCCAGCTGCGTCAAGGTGCCCCCCACGATCGGACCTTCTGCCTCGCCCGGCGAAAACACCTCGAGGCCCTCCGGAGCGAGCGCGCCCATCGGCTCGGCCGACGTCACCGCGCGCAGAAAACTCCATTCGTCGTAGGCGGACGTCCCTTTGGAGAACCGTCCCTCGATCATCGGCCCGTGTATCGACACCACGCCGTGCGCGAACGACCAGCACAGCAGCGCCGTGATATCGCTGTAGCCGATCAGGAGCTTCTCGCCGGCACGCATGACATCGGGTTCGAGCAGCGGCAGCAGCTGCTGGCTGCCGTACCCCCCTCTCACGGCGACGAGAGCGGCGACGGACGGATCGCGCCATGCCTGGTGGAGGACGCGCGCTCGCGTTGCCGGCGTCCCGGCTTCGAAGCGGCCGCGCTCGAGGATGTCTGCGTCGTAGACCGGCTCGAAACCGAGTCGCTGCAGCTCCGCCACACCCGCATCCAGATCCGATGGATTGAAGGCGCTGGCCGGGGCGACGAGCGCAATCCGGTCACCCGGCTGCAGCCGGCGGGGGCGAATCACAGAAAGGCTGCCATTTCGTCGGCCACGAGCCGATGCTCTTCGCAGCCGATCACGCCGCGCAGCACCCGCTGCCGTTCGCGGAGGGACGGTCGCGGGCGGGACAGGAAACGTTCCTTCGCGTGTCTGAGCCGGCGCATCGCATCGTCCAGCCGCGTCGCGCTGATCGCGCCGCTCTCCACCGCGCGGACCAGCGCTTCGAGCGTGCGCGCCTGGAGGTCGACATCGCCGCTGCAGATCAACAGACCATCGCAGCCAGCCTGGATGGCGGCGACGCCGGCCTCGGGCACCGGATAGCGCGCGCTCACCGCCTTCATCTCGAGATCGTCGCTGAGGATGACGCCCTCGAATCCGAGCTCCTGCCGGAGCAGGGTATGCACCACGGCAGGCGTCAACGTGGCTGGCCGCTCGGCGTCGAACGCGGGCACGAGCACGTGGGCGGTCATGATGAACGCCACCTGCTCGGCGATCGCCGCCCTGAACGGCTCGAACTCGACGGCGCGCAGGCGCTCCGCCTCGTGCTCGACCAGCGGCAGTTCCACGTGCGAGTCGGTGCTGGTGTCCCCATGCCCGGGGAAGTGCTTGCCGCACGCCGCGATGCCGGCGGCCTGCAGCGCGCGCACCAGCACGCGACCGAGGCGCGACACATCGGCGGCGGTCTCGGCCAGGGCGCGGTCGCCAATCACGGGATTGCTCGCGTTGGTGTGGATGTCGAGTACCGGCGCATAATCCAGCGTGATCCCGACGGCTTCGAGCTCGGCCGCCAGAGCTCGTGCAAACCGCTCCGCGAGCGCCTCCGAACCGGAACGACCCAGTGTGGCCATCGGTGGCCACGCCGTGAACGGCGAGGTCAGGCGCGCGACCCGTCCGCCCTCCTGGTCGACACTCACCCAGGCCGGCGCGGTGCGGCCCAGGAGTTCAGCGTCGGCCGCGAGCTCGCTGACGTGGTCCGGTCCCTCCACGTTGCGCTTGAAGAGGATGACGCCGCCCAGGTCGAATTCCCGCGCCATGGAGCGCAGTTCCACGGGGAGGGTGACGCCGGCAAAACTGCCGATCAGAAGCTGGCCGATGTCACGGCGCGTGGTCAGTGGCATGTCGTCCCGGAGAATTATAATTGCGCCGTGCACATCACGGCGTCTGCGCCGACCAGGATTGATCTCGCCGGCGGCACCATTGACATCTGGCCGCTCTATCTCTTTCACCCCGGCGCACAGACGCTGAACGCCGCCATCAGCCTTCGCGCCCACGTGCGGATCGAGCGTCGTGCCGACGACCGCGTGGCGCTCGTCTCGGAAGATACCTCGCGTCAGGTCCTGCTCTCGCCCGGCGGCGAACTCCGGACCGACCGGACCCTGCCGCTGCTCGGCCGCCTCGCCCACCACTTCGGCGCGACTGGACTGACGATGACCACGCGAGGGGAATCGCCGGCGGGCGCCGGCATCGCCGGCTCGTCGGCGCTGAATATCGCGGTCTGCGGCGCACTCAACGCCTGGTCCGGGGCGTCGCATGGCCCGGAGGCACTACTGGAGATCGCGAAGGACGTCGAAGCGCAGGTGATCGGTGTGCCGACCGGCCTGCAGGATTATCGGCCCGCCCTGTACGGAGGCGTCGCGGCCGTCGAGCTGGCGCCGGGCTCGGTCAGGCGCGTGGGCCTCGACGTGGATGCCGCAGAACTCGAGCGGCGCCTGATCCTGTGCTACACCGGAGAGCCGCGGAACTCGGGCACGAACAACTGGGAGATCACGAAACGTCACATCGACGGGGACCGGCACATCTTCGATTGCTTCGAGCGTATCCGCGACACCGCTGCCTCGATGCGGCTGGCCCTGGTGGCCGGGCACTGGGACCAGGTGGCCGTGCACCTCGCCA
>Ga0105103_10000841_pt1 | contig 17323 bp, 15 predicted proteins | sample PPLLaktember2015_2_FD_79107 | JGI IMG/M metagenome (GOLD analysis project Ga0105103, IMG submission 79107) | Freshwater sediment microbial communities from Prairie Pothole Lake near Jamestown, North Dakota, USA - PPLs Lake P7 Core (6) Depth... | ecosystem: Environmental > Aquatic > Freshwater >...
ATATCAAAAGTCAAAGAATCATTTGTAGCACCAGTAATAGTGAAAGCACTAGGAGTTAATAGATTGCATTTGGAATAAATTTCTGGTCTTTCTTCTGTACTAGCTGGTAGAGTTTGACCAACATAACCATAACATAACCCAAGAGAATTGAAAATACATCTCAACCTAAATGCAACATCCATTGCAGTTACTATTTCTTTAGTATCACTATCATATTCAGTTGGATATGTTATATTTGTCAAACTAAATAAATCTGTATAGCCTCCATTGCCACCACTATCCAAAGCTATACTAGAAGTTGTGGTAGACGTAGTGGTCATGAAAGTTAGTATGGGACTACCAGGATACCTATAATAGTCTGCGAATACTATTGCTCCACTATCATGGAAGTGATTGCTAGCATCTGTTATATCAGCCGCATTGTCCCATATCTCTTGAGCCAATTGAGGAATAGTCCAGGTCCCAGGAGCTCCCATAGTGACTCCATATTCTACAGCAGGTGCTCCATCTATTGATATCTGGAAAGAATAACCAGTAGCTCCATAAGTTATAGGAGAAATACCATATCCTATAGATGCCCAGTTTTTAAGACAATCTATAGTTATATCATGGTCAGCATTGAAAATTTCAGAATTCAATCCATCTAAATTTAAAATGAATTGATTGTTAATTCCACTAGTTATATTCTTTGTTGCTCCAAAAGTAACTTTGCTATCGATGTATGGCTTAGGAGAATTTTTAGTTATAGTGCCATTATCATAATCTATATAGTAATCTTCATTTGGCCAATTATAATCGCTACTTGAAACTGTATTCTCTGTCAAGGTATTTGTCAAGTCTAAAGATATGGCAGAAGTTGTTACGTTTGGATATACGGGTGCTTTTAATATAGTTTGAGTATCGCTAGTTGCAAAATTTATTTGCACAGACGTATCATCCATCTCGTCATTCTCATAATATTGGACTACTACAAGATCGTCAGCAGTTATAGTTCCAGAAGTAACTCTGGTTATGGTTCTAGCTTCTTCGTCTATAACATAATCAGAAGTTGGTGAATAGGTTATAGAATTATCAAAATTACTAACCTTTATATTTGAAGTATCGCTATCATGAGCATAATATTTAAATTCAGTTAGAATCTTAGTATCGTCATCAAAAACTATATTCTCTTTATCTAAATATCCATACATATTCCAGGGTCTTCCAATTTTCATTTCAACTGGATAACTGTAAGTTGGGAAGTTTTCCCATCCTGATTTATTATATACGGGATAAATCCAAACATCATAAGGGGGAATATAATATCCATAGTCTGTGAATACTTCTGCTGGCTCATTGCCCTTTCCATATGCTATAGCATTCAATAGAGTGCTCATTTCTTGTAGAAGAACTACAAAGTCCTGAGCATTTACTGTCTTTTCTACAGTAGTTAAAGATAATGGACCATAGGTTCTAGCATGATCTATTGTTTCAGCAGCGGCTCCTCCAGATGCGGCTGAAGAGTTTACAAAACTAATTTGTACATTTTGACCGCTAACTAAAATAGATGTAGTATAGTTTATAGAATTAGAAGTTACGTTTCCAACAGAACCACTAGTAGTTCTATACCATACTAAAATTTCATCTGTTCCTGCCTGATTAAATGTAGCAACTACTGGAGTTTCTCCAAATTGTACATAAGCTCCATCAGCTTCTGTATTTTCTATCTTGAACGGTGGAGTTGGATCACTAGGATCTGAGCTAGCTGCTTGAGCTTCTGGACTTAAGAAAGAAGTAACATATGTAAGTTCTCTCCTAGATATTATATTTCCATCAATGTTTCTAGTTATTTTCCATACTCTTATAGAGCTTTCTTCTATGCTGGTTCTTGATAACTGAACATATTCATTATTCACACCAGTCATAGTGAAATATTCGGCATAGCTAGTTCCCTCATAAAAAACTAAATCATTATGTGAAAGAGTTGGCGAAACCTCAACTCCTGAGTCAAAATCATATCCACTTCCAGTATTTTCATATATATATTTACTGCTAGAGTCTTTATTTAATAACTCAAAGTAAACTGTATTCCCATTTAGATCCGTTGCTGGAACTCTATATCTAGCAGATATAGTAAAAGGACTAACCCAATTCGCTAAAGTAGCAGTTAATGTTACTGCTGCTGTAGTTGGTAAACTAAGTCTGTAGTTTATCAATTTCATTAAATCCATTAGTCTTTGTTTTTGAGTAACGGTTGGTAATGTAAGTTCGTTAGCAACCCAGTCTATTCTATCAGCCAACATGTCAACTATATAAGCAACTAACTCTACGACCATCTTGCCAGCATTACTTTGCTGATAGTCATCTACCTCAGAGAAAAAATCTGGATGCTCTTTTATTAAACTATCAACTAGATCCAATATACTATTGAAATCTAGTGATGTAAAATCTATTCTTGCTAGGTCGGTCAATTTAACTGACATGTTTTTGCTCCATCTACACCGTGTAATTCAAAGTTACTTCTTCTGTCAGAGTTGGATCGTTTTCTTTTTCCGTTATTATATGAACTTTAACTATATCGGGATCTATGAATTCAGTTTGTATATCTACTACTGTAACTCTCGGTTCGTAATTCCTGATAGCGCTATGAATAGTAACAGCCAAGTCTTGTAGCATATCAGGAGTAATAAGTTTAAATATTTTTCTGTACATTCCAACACCAAACTGAGGTCGCATCACCCTTTCGCCAGGAGAGGTCATAAGTATTCTTATTATACTCTCATAGATTAAGTCTTTACCTTCTTTTATTGCAAACCAAGGTTTGTTGTAAAATCCCACTCCAACAGCCACTTTGTATTACTCCTAATGTTTAATTTATCTTACCTATAACCATATTTTGCTTGATTTTTAAGACTATATTACTGGTCTAACTCCCTGGGCAATATTGGATAATTCGCTTCTCCTAACTATCTCTCCGGCCACTACTTCTACAGCTTCTACCTTATAATAAGTTGGTATAGCAGCATAAGCACCTTGGCCTGACTCTGGACCAGTCATATTGTCTAATATCGGCAATAAAGAGCTACCGAAGGTACCATCTAATATTCTTATGAAAGAATTTGTTCCCGTCAAACTAGTAGTGAATCTAATTCTATAAGTAGCTGGTTCTGGATTTTGCATTAATACTAGGCTACAAGAAGCATTGTTTAACCCAGCAGCCAAAGAAGCTTGAATTGCAGTAGCTATACTTTGGCAAGTCCATGTTCCCGATGCTGGAGAAGTTATATAGTATTGTTGAACCGTGCTAGAGCCATCTGTCCCAGAGCAGAATACTATGAAATAGTATCTATGATTCGCTGTATAGTCTGCTGCTAATATGCCATCCGAAGTAGAAGAAAACTCTTTTATAAAGAATTGTCTAGCTGCTTGAGCATCTACATAAGTAGTAGTTGTTACCACCAACTCTGTTGCATCGTCATTAGATAAATAAGTAAACTCTCCGTCTTCAGTCAAGCACTTATATACAACATAACCAGTAGCTCCACTTACCGCTGACCAGCTAAGAGTAAGAGTATCGCTATCGTCGGTGGAAGCCGTAAGAGTTGTAGCCTCCCAAAGTTTTTTACCTCTAACTCCCGCAGCTGATATAGCACCTTCTATTGGTCCAGAAAAGTTTTCACTATCATCGAATAATTGCTGATAAGTATCAGCCACAGATTTAATCTTATAATAGTAAACAAATCCAGCAATTCCAGTTGTATCATTGTAATAAGTATTAGAAGTAGAACCTATATAAGCATAACCTCCATCAGTAGAAGTGGCTCTATATATTTTATAAGAGTCAGCATTCTCTGCTGCATCCCATTCCAATCTACAATAAGAAGTACTTGATGTTACTCCATCATCTACTCCGCTTGCAGCTAAGTTTGCTGGCTCATCCCAGGTTATCGTTCCCCCGTCGCCGTGGGTTGCTTTATCGCCAGAGTATTCGGAGTATTGCCAATCGCTCTTACTGTCCCAATCCTTATCTTCTTCATTACCATCAGAGCCAAATCTCAATTCGGGAATTGTTCCATATAGTATTAAAGAACCTGGAATAGCTGTTGGTACTACATAACTATCTCCCCATCCATTATTTACTCTGACCCGGTAATAATATACTTTACCTTGCTCTAGATTTGTTGTTCCGGCTACTGCTGTATCAGGCGTAGAAGATAAAGCCGTCAATAAATTATTTGTAGTCCCAGCAGTTATAGATATAGTTGAGCCAGCACCTTTCTTGTTTGAGGTAATTCTGAAATCCCCAGAAGTTATAGAGGGAGTAGCCTCAATCGATAAATCGGTAAATTCTTTAGTTATAGCAACTCTTAGAGCTTCCCATGTGTCAGCATCCATTCCTTTTATAGAAACTGTTACGGCTGTGGCCCCATCCACGGAAATTTTGAAATCATATAAAGTAAAATCACTGGTCAATCCAGTCGAGTCGTCTTCATCTGCTATGGTTAGACCTAGCTCTTGATATCCTTTAGAATAAGCAGAGTCATAATAATCTGCAGTAGGATTATGAGAAAAATCTGGATAAGGCGTATCACCGGGGTCTACATAATCATAAGCTGTCTCTATCCTCGTCCAAGTTCCATTATATCCTTCTTTTCTTTCTATATCATAAGAGGCAGCTCCTTTTGTTTGTTCCCAAGAAACTACTATCTGCTCTTCTTCATCATAACTAGCGGTAGTACCGATAGGAGTTATATCATATTTATAATCTGAAGTTTGGGCAGATAATACAACTTCTAATGCTGCTATGTCAAGAAGCTTTTGATTATAAAGAGTATAACCACTATAAGCATTTGTAAGTGTACCGTCCTCTCTATTCAATCTTTCGTCTGCATAATTGTGACGATAAAAATATAGACTTCCTGCTGATAAAGATCCACTGTTGTTGTAAACTAATTGAGTAGTATTTGGTTCCCACTGTTCACTAGTCCCTAAAGAATAATCACCCAAGAGAGAATAAGATTGTGTTTTCCTAGTTCCTATATATCCTGTGATTGTTCCTGTGTAGTCGGTTGTGAAATCCACCATTGTATCTAAGCAAGTCATTATAGCATCTAAGCTTACTGTTGCCCAGTTGGCATCAAGCGTACTGAATGTAGCCCCAGATCCAGTATCGTGAATCAAAGATTTCCAACTAACAACCCATGCATCAATATTTGTTTTTAAAGTTTGAGTATCTGCTTTTCCTAAATCACTTCCAGCTTCTTGATTGATTACAGAATAGTCAAAATTTATAATAGCAGTTAGAGAAGTAGACCAAGCTTGTGCAGCTGTTGTTATTCCATCAAGAGCCGACTTAAATGAAGTTAAATATTGAGAACATATAGAAGTCCATATTTTTCTTTTACCAGTGGCTGTAATAGCAGTCTTTGTACTAGCATCTACTATAGGGTTTCTATCAACTGTCCATCCGCTACCAAAGAAATCATTAGTAATAGGAGTTGGCCAAAAAGCATTAGAATAAGTATAAGTCCAATCTGTAATTGGAGCAACTCCAACTGGAGTAGCTGTTTCTACATATATTATCCATCCTTTTGAAACATCGGCAGCTTTATATATAGCATACCAGGTTCCAGTAGCTAAATATTGTGTTGCCCCATTTATAGTGAATGTGCCAGTTTCTGCCGTTGCAGTATGAGAAGTAATTGAACCAATAGCAACTGTTGTGTTAGAACCGCTTCCCCATTGAGTATTTCTAAATACATCAAAGAAACTTGGCCATCTATTAGCATTTGTAAAAGAAGTTCCTCTAGCACCAATGTTTAATACAGAAGAACCATAATTAGCAAATCCAGCGTCTGCATGTGTAGTGTATGCTGTAGAGTCAGACATCCTTGTTGCCCTGTAAGCATAGACTCCATCATATACTATTTTTCCCCACAATAGATTTGCTGTATTACCATAATGCTCTAAGGGCTCTCCCAATAAGAAATAAGAACTTGCAATAAAAGGATTACTCGTTGGAGTATAAGAAGATTTGCTAGCAGCATTTTTCCAACCAAAATCTCCCATTCCTGTTACGCCACCAATAGCTGTACTATATTGATTCCACAAAAGATATGGATGCCTTTGGCTTACTAGACTCTTGCCATTTACCATAAAAGTTTCTGGAGCACTTGGAGAGTCTATATAAAATAATTCCGAGGTATTATTAGCAGAGTTAGCATTATTCCACCAAGTCCCTACTCCTATAGTCCCCTCATCGGAAGATAGATAGGCACTAGCATGAGAAGCATAACCTATAGAGAGCTTTAGCTCATCGTGATGAAGTTTTATTAAATCATTGAAAGCTTTGAACTTCATTTGAGGCTTATCGGTTTCTGTATCGTCACCGTCTTCATACAATCCGTTATTGTAAGAAGTCAAGCCACTATAATAAGTTACAATGCTATTTGCGCGTTCATCTCTATTGTCGTTGAGTGTTGCCATCTAAGTTGTCACCTTAACACTTCCACTGCCCTGTGTTATTTTAGCTGTTATGCTTGTTGGTTTAGTTGCAAGCAAAGATTTCAGAGCCATAGCGAAAGTATCTGGAGAGCCAAAGCCCGGCTCAGGATATACAGCTTGAAGTAGTCCATGTAAAGTTTCCATCCAAGTAAAGAACTTAGAATCAGAAACTATATCGGCTTTTACCGTTGCCGTTTTATAAGCAACTGGCTGTTGTAGCCCAGATGGTCCAATCTTTAAGCTTGATGCCTTCAATGTTCCTGGTAAATTACCATTGTTCAAAATATCTGTCATAGCTTCTGCTATAGCTTCTAATAAATCCTGATTAGTTGGACATACCTTAGACATCTTGCTTCTATCGGGATTTAAATCAAATCCTTTTGCTTTTGCTTTCTCTTTGAATTTTCCGAAGATAGTTGATTTTGAATATTGATCTGCCATATTATCTCCTATGTTGTAACTTTAACGCTTCCACTACCGGTCGTTATTTTTCCAGTGAGGCTGGTTGGCTTAGTAGCTAATAAAGTTTTAAGAGCCATTGCGAAAGTACTTGGTGAGCCATAACCTGGCTCTGGATAGACTCCTTGTAAAATACCATGAAGAGTTTCCATCCAAGTAAAGAACTTCGGGTCAGTCGTCATATCAAACTTAACTGTACCCGTTTTAGTAGCTATAGGCTGTTGCAATCCTGACGGTCCAATCTTTAAACTATTAGCTTTTAATGTTGCTGTTCTTATTTGCTCTTGACTTAAAATAACAGACATAGAATCAGCTATAACATCTAGCATATCTAAAATACTTTTAGATACTTTGGACATCTTGCTAGAATCTGGATTAAGATCAAACCCTTTAGCTTGAACCTTCTCTTTGAGTTTAGCTAAAATAGTTGCTTTGTCATATTCGCCAGCCATTAGCTTCCACTCCCTTGATATTCGTATATGACTTCTGATAATTTTTCCTGTGGAATAAATTGTAACAAGAACGTCATCAATGTCGGTAAATAATTTACTATCTCTTCAGGATTTTGTACCATAGAAACTATTGCTTGAGCTGCTGACACTAATTGATCTACTGTTGGCTTTATTTTTGCATACTGCTCTGCGGCTGTTGCTAAAGCAGATTGAACTACAGCAGCGGCTGGACCAAGAAGCTTTGAGGCTATTGCCTTTGGTGTTGGCAAAGATGGCACCATTAATTTAGAAATAATATCTCCAAAGAAAGTAGAGAATTGAGTTATTATAGAAGCAGCTTGTCCAACTGGTATAGTATCTTGAATATACTGAACTATATAGGTAGAGTTTATTTCTTGTTTGTTCAATGTTATATAAGTTGCCCAAACATTTTCTAAATTGACTGTACTTTCTTTGCTGCTAGAAGCAGCCTGATTTTGTCTACTAGTAAACATCCTAACATTTATTGGATCTTCATTAGTTGTATCCTTTCTGTGAGCATATGCTTTTACTGATTCTATCTCATCATAAGGGGCTTTCAGTTCTGCCGTCTTTTGTACTCCTATTACCTTTTTAAATGAAGTCTCCGTCCAGGTTGTAGTTGACATTTCGGGTAAAGCAGGAAGACTTGCCAGCTTCTTTGCTTTGGCAAGAAGATCCGCAGTCCTAGCATCTGCTTGCTTGGGAGTTACTCTTCCGGTCATGACAATTTTTATTTTGTCTGGAAACTCATCCTGAGGTATTTGAATTATAAGTTTAGGAAAATTTACTATATCTACTCTTGGCATTAATCTATTTCCTTTTCAAGATTCCCAAAAGCTATCTTCTTAAGAAAAAATCTTTTTTGTTTTGATGAAGCTATTTTTTCATCATTCCAAGAAAGCTCTTGTGGCTCTATTGTCCAATTCTTTACTATATATACTCTTTTTGAGCCACGAAATTCATAGTAGTCAAAAACATAATTAACATATCCTTTTACTTTTTTAATCTTTTTCAAAATTAAGAAACAATCTCCTCCTTCTCCTGCTTTACCGCCATACATTAGCATTCCTATTTTTGCTTGTTCTTGTTCCATTTCTATCCGCCTATTATAACCTTACTTGATCCTATATGAGTTGGCAATCCAGTGAAAGGACATAGACACTGTGAATTGATTGCTCCACCAGCTCCTTGAGCTCCAGGAGGACCCAATACTACTTGTTCTCCGTCTATTACTGTGTTCTTTGCCTTTATGGCTATAGCTCCATTATCGACGGCGTAAATCTTTATTTGACTGGTGTCTGTTCCTATTATTTGAATACTGCCATCAGTCATGGTTATCTGGTCCCCGGCGGCTGTCTTCATAGAAAAGCCTTCGCTATTTATTGTTATCTCATGTCTTCTGCCATCTGGACCAAGAACCCCAAGAGTTATAGAACTATCAGCCAAAGTTATATAAGAGCTAGCCCGTCCAGTTGATACTCCTCCTGGCTTAAACTCATATTCATTTTGATTTACATGAAGCAACTGAAGTTTAGTATCATCTAGCACAATAAGGTTCTCTATTTTATTATCATCGCTTTCAACGTCATCATTAGAAGCTAAAGGATATTGGGTCTTTAATATTATTCTACTAGCATCTTGGGACATTTCCTGTGGAATGGTAGGATTAACCTTTACTATACTATATCCCGCTGATTTAGTTGACTCTTCATCCACTTCTTTTTCTGGAGCAAATGGATAAGCGCCAATCCATACTGGTCTAGTAGAATCGCCCTCCTCAAATTCTACAAAACCCTCTGAATGTATTGGAGGAGTCATAAACAAACCCATTTGTCTTAATCCACCATAAGGGGAAAGAACAGGTATCCATTGATGAGATGATTCATTATAGTTTAATTCACCATCTCTAACATATATATGAACAAGAACTTTACCTTGCCCAACGGGATCAACGTTATTTAAGCATTTAGCTCTATATAACCCATAAAAGTTCCTAGCCATTTTAACTCCTAAGTTAATAGAGCAGATACTTCATTAGCATCTGGTATCATTATAACTCTATCAACGTACATGTCTTGTAAAGCATGAAAGAAATTATTATAAGAGGAAATTATCCACCAGAGCTCAGGAGTTCCGTAGAAAAGATTAGATATCAAATCTGGCCTATTAGCATACTTCGGTGGAATTTTCCACGTCTTATAACTAACAGTAGATTTTAATCTAGTTATTATACTCCAATCTTTGTCCCCGAATCTAACGGCCTTGTTCTCTTCATCATATATTATTTCTTCCCATCTCAGTCTAGAGTTGGACCCATAAATTCTTTTCTGATCTATTTTTGATGATGTAGCCATTGTTTACTCCTAGAATGGTAGAAGACCTCTTGCCTTATTAATATTAATTATATTAGTTCTATTTGTAGAAGCTGTTGTTTGAGCTGGTGCATTTTGAGATCCTATCGGAGGGGAAGATGGTTCTGGCGACCAGATAAGAAGCTCGTTGTCTGTTACAGATGGAGCTATCTCTGTTAAGCTCAAAGTAACATTTACTTGTAAATATCTCCTAGTATCTCTATTTACTATACCGCCAGCATAATCAAATCCAACATTAGTACAAACCCAAATAGATCTATAAGATTTTTGTTTGTATGTAGAGCCAGTTTCTCTAGCATACCAATTGGTTCTAAAGGTTGGGAATATATCATTTAGTTTTGAGTTATCGTCGTCTTGCTCAGCATCACCAGCTGAAGAGCCAGTCATTCCTATTCCTCCATACCAAACTTGAACTATTGGTGGAGCCAATTTATATCCTGGATCTGATATATTTGGTAGTACTAAGTTTCTTAAATTTCTAACTACATAATTGTAAATATAATCTTCAGTCCACACTCCCATATCTAATGTGCTCTTACTCCCAGAGTCGTTAACAAATCTAGTTTCATTTGCTGATTTGCCAGTAACTAAATAATTTAATTCTAAACTTATAGACCTTTCAGTTGATTTTCTATAAACCTGAGTACTTTGTGATTTAGCTAATGTAGATATCGCAGAATATTCAGCAGCCTTAGAGTCTCCAGATACTTTTGGTTCGAACTGGAAAGGGATTATTTTTATCATCTCAGGTACATCTTGAATAAACTTCGGCCCTCTTCGGAGATATATTTTTAAATATCCAGTTCCCCATTTGTCTCCAATAATTTTTTCCGTTCTGTCTATGAAATGTTGAGAGTACGAAGTGTCTTTACCTGGCTCATCATAATCTTTGCCAGCTTTTATTACAGTATCGTCATTTTGATATCCACCATCGGTTGTTCTAGATGTAGAACTATCAGTAACGGCTAATTTTCCTCTATCAGATATTTTACTCCTCAACATCCTAGAACTATCTGAATCATCTAGAGTTACTACATTCCCCTGAGCAACTCCTCCAGATACCAAACCTTTTTCGTCAGAAGACATCTGAGCTCTTTTTATCAAGGTATTAACGGTGTAAGCATTAACTAAAGTATTAGCAGCTCTTCTAGATTTGTTTGCTAACAAAAACACATCTGCAGAATTAAGTCCGAAGAAAGAAAGAGTTTCTCCTATCGTCTTTTTATATCCTGTAGATAAATCTAAATTGTTCCCAAACAAACTTATAACTTTATTGTTGAGTGTATTGTTGCCACTTGGCCAACCCCAGTTTCTATACCATTCGCCAGAGGATTCTGGTTTAGCAGAACCTTTCTCCGCTACGGAGAAAGAGTTTTCGCTTTTAGTATTAAAGTCTGGACTGTCGGGTAATTTATTAGAAGACTTATCGCTTAAGGTTAAATAAGCATCTACATTATTATCCCCATAACTTTTATTTCCTCCAACTTCAATTGTACCAAGAGTTCTAGGAGTCTTTGAATCTAACGGTGGTTCAGAATAATCTACTTGGTTTTCGCTTTTTGGTTCTTTATTTGAAATGTTAGAAACCTCACTAGACTCTTTTCTATTCTTAGAAGAACTTAAATTTATTTCTACTTTACTTTTAGATGTATCTTCTGGTAAGCTAATGCTATTAAATCTTTTTAGACTTGTTCCTAATAAAGTAGTAACAACCTCAACTAAAAGTTTATCAATCCTTTCTTGCCCCTCGGGAATAGAAGATTGATTTTTTTCTACGGCTATACCAACATTAATAACTTCATTAAGAGATTTTATAGTTTTATCTAATTGTTCATTTAGAGCAGAATTGGGGTTTTCTGTTTTTATTATAGCCTCTGGACTAGATGGTATTATCCCACTTTCTTTTAAAGTTTTATCATCTGGCAAGTTTAAAGATGAGATTGATTTTCTAATCTTGTTTATTACATCTTCGCTTAGATTATATTCAGAATTCTTATCTACACCTTGAAGCTCTATAAGTTTGTCTCTTATATTTACCAGATACTTTAACGTAGCAGGTTGCTCGCTAGTTATGGCATCTACTACGTTATGTAGAAGGCTTTCCATAACTTGATTCAAGTTGATTGCTTCGTTATTCTTTATGGGTTCTTTCTTAACGTCCATTTATTTCTCCAAGTTATGCTCTAGTCATTCTCTTAGTGTTCTTTGCTATGTCATACAAATGACTAAGATTAGCATCTTCTTTTTCACTTAACATAGTTTTCAAATCTGTAATAGCATCTACAACCATTTTAGTTGAGGCATTGAATGAAGCCGAAATGTTTTGAGTCAAATCTCCTTGAACTCCTTCAAGCTTACCAGTAACTGGAACTATTGCAGCAGATTGGAATGCTACATTCAACTTCTGTCCATCCATATCTCTTAGGCTCTTTGAAAATCCTATGAACTTATCTACTGCCGAGCCATTTGCTCCGAAGGCCGCCATAGATGCAGCCAATGCCGTAATATATCCAGGTATTCTAGAAAGAGGTTCTTCTATTTCTCCTAAGCCACTAAGGCTATTTAGTATTGCAGATAGAGCAGCCATCTTTACTAAGGCCAAAGGGCCTATTAACATCATTGGGGCTATCATTGCCGCAAGAGCTAATCCGAATTTAGCTAGACCAACAATCATTTTACCATCTGCTAATTGAGAAAGAGATACAAGAGGTGATGCATCAAACTTTGATATCGCTAAGTTTAATAATAGTAAGCTTCCTGCGAATGCAGCAATGCCTAAGCTAATAGCTATAAACATTCCTACGCCAGCGAGAAGAGCGGCACCAGCTGGGCTCATGAATAGGGCACCAAGAGCAATCATTACTCCGATAAGAACTAATAGAACTACTCCAGCTTTAGCCAAGCTTGACCACTCTACCGTATTGAACTTATTCAATGCATCTGATAAAATCCATATAGCTCCTGCTATCAAAAGTAGAGCAACACCAACCAAAGCAACCTTAGCAAATCCTTGTAGTGATTTTGCTAACCCACTTAAACCACCAGAGGCTCCACCGCCAGCAGCTCCACCACCTCCACCTATAAGTGGGCCAAGAAGTTTGAGAGCACCAACTAATCCCATGATAGAACCTATCACTATAGCCAATGTTGGTCCCCACTTTTGTAGGAACTTCCATGCTTCAGATAATCCTTTTATAAAATTCTTAATGCTTTGTACTAATCTTTCTATGCCACCACCCTTAACCCATTCTTCTAGCTTCTTAAAGAAAGTGGCGAAGCCTTTTTCTATTTCTGGTAACCACTCTAGCATTACTTCCTTCATTCTAACTAAGAAGTCAGTTAGTTTTCCCATGATAGCTGCTAGGGGTTTAGCAAAGATAGCGCCGAATGTATTACCAAGAGTTTGCCAAGCATTCTTTAGAGAGCTCATACCTTCTGCAGCTTGCTTATTTAAGTCAGCCTCTTTGCCGGTCATAGAGTCTAACATCTTGTCGCCTTCTTTAGCTATTCTTAAAGCTTCTTCCATATTGGAGAAACCTAACATCTGCGCTCTAGCTTGAATAGCATAGACATTATCTGTGCTCTCAGCCAATCTAGCAACCTCTCTAGCTGCTGTTACTAATCCTTTTGTCATTTTAGTTTGGTCTACTGTTCCGCCTTTTAACATTTTCAAATACTCACTCATTGACATGCCCATCATTCTAATCTGTAGAGCATTCTCTGCTACTCTAGTTGGGTCCATCAACTTATCCATCATCTCAGCTGCTCTATCAGCACCAAGTCCAAGCTTACCAAATAAACCAGTCAATCTTGCTGTGACCGTTGCCATTGCTACTATGTCTTTTCCTTTTGCTCCAAATGCGGCCATTCTCATAGTAGTCTTAGATACTGAGTTCATGAGACCTGACATTTCTGTATCGGTTAATCCGACGGCTGCTTGAACTTTAAGGAATTCTCCCATCATTCCCTTTTCGCCGATAAGCTCATCTGATACTCTACCAACTACTTTCAAAGTTCCAATGAGTTGAGTAAGCTGTCCTCGCTCTGCTCCTAATGCATAAGCACCAAGGTGAGCTAGTTTAGTAAGATTCTGTAGGCTTTCTACAGGAACTCTCATTGAACCAAGAGTGGTATATGTTTGAGCAACCTCTGCTATAGCATCTCCAGTTTGAAAAGAGATACTAGTTATTTCTTTTAAAGATTGTCCTACTGATTTACCAAAGCCAATTGCTTGTTCTTCAAGTTGGCTATACATTTTAACAACCATCTCTTGTGCGTCTATAAGACCACGTATTTGATTGATAGCATTCTTAGCAATCCAGGCAAGACCGGCTACTATACCACCGAATATGATTTGACCAATCTTCCCGAATCTTTTCCCTATATCGTCTATGATTGCACTCATAAGATTCTTCATGCTTCTTATTGGATGTGCCCAATCAAAATCTTTCCATGCTTGCTGAAGGCCACTCATCATTTCCATTGCTGCATCATTACCAGCAATGGCAGCATTATGCATGCCCTTCCTCCAAGCATCAGTAGTAGCATTGAGGTTCTTGTCCATCTTAGCAGTTTGAGATTTTGACATATCTTCAAACTCTAATCGTATTTTAAGTATCTGTTCCATCTACTTCTCCATCTTAGAAGCACTTCATCAAATTAAGGGTAGTAGAATACTCACCCTCTGATATATGATGATGACATCCTTTCAAGCATAAATACTTTCCGGTAAGAACTGGATTAGTTTCATAAGTAGAACCAACTCCTGGCTTATATACAGCAATATTGAAGTAACAATTGTAAAGATCTACAAGAGCATCTTGTTGCCTGTAATCAAGTCCATCATAGAACAAAGTGTTATCAAGCCAAGGGTCACCAGGAATCTCAATAGTTATCTCTACTATTTCAGATAAGAAGAAGTTCCACATATTTATAACAATATTTCCAGCAACCATATCAATTAATTCTTTTCTAGCGGTTCTAGAGTCAAAATTAAATTTTACTTCTACTCCCTTTAGTTTTTGAATGTCCTGTAGGGTATAAGCCTTTGTAGTAGGGTTTCCTTTCTCTGTTCCTAAAAGATCTTGATCTGTACTTTTCCTTGCCTTCCAGTCATCAAGGGAAGTCCATACTTTCATCTTGCCATACATATCTGGACCTATCCCATAAACATTTGGTAGACCAACAGCCATAGCTCCTTTAGATGTCCAGTTATATGATAAGCTGGTAATTAATGTTTCTCCTCTAGCTATTTGTTCTTTAGCATTGGGCCTGTACACAAAATTTCTAGCTAATCTATAATTGTCAACTATATTTGTAGAAGCTTTTGGTGGGTCAGGAATCCATCCAAAAGCTATATCTATTCTGAAGTCTGTTCGCTTACTATCATATCTTCCACCAGGTAAAACTCCCCAGTGTTTACCAGCTTTACCGTTAAGGGTCGGAAGTGGTTTTATTTTAGATAGCAAATCATCTATTGTTTCCTTGAATCCAGCATTCACTGGAATTATTATTTTTCCATCTTGCTCTACTGGTTTATCTGGTGGCTCTTTGTCTTCACCTTGGCCAGCCAAAGCTATAGCAGTAAATCCTTGAGCACTCATAACTATCTGGATAGCTTTCCAATAAGTCATATCTTTTCCGCTTAGAACGTTATCGTATCTTGGCTTTTGAGCATCTCCTGCTGCCGTAGATGTAGTTTGATTTAATCTTTGTGTTTCTTTTATGCTCAAAGCCTTTGGTTTAACCGCAGCTTCTTCAGCTGCGTATTCAGCGGCGGCCGCTCCTAGTATGCTTGTGTCATCAAGCATTGGTTGTCCATCTTCATATAGCTGAACGCCAGGAACATTGTTTAGTTTTCCAACTGTAATCTTTGGATTCTCTTCACCTTTCAAAGTTCCAGCAAATGCAGAGTGACCTATATCCATTAGCTCAAGCTTTACTACCAGCTCTATATCCGTTAAGTCGTAGGTCAAATCTTTTAACATGTAGTAGTGCATCTTACAAGATTTATAGTTGGTCTCGTCTCCAGTATGCTTTTGAGTATAAGAAGACCAGCCCCATAATGCTTTCAAGAACCAGCATCCTTCTCCAACTGTTAAAGAGTTGGCTATGAATACAGCCCTAAGGAATATCTGTTCTAGATTAATGAAATCTGGGTCACACAAAGTTATAGATGCAGAGCTATATCCATTATCATCTAATACACTAAACGTAGCATCTTGAACATAGATTCTGTTAGATTTATCTGGAAAGCTATGAAGAACTCCCTCACCTCTGAACACCATTTGAATAAGAGGAGTCATGGGCTCGCCCACGTTATGCATATCTATAAAATTGTAAGCTTTCTTAGCCATGTTATTATCTTAGTTTTGGTAGTAAAAGGGTGTAGTTTATAGATCTTTCCAAACAAGCTTTATGACTTCTCTGTAATCCTTTTGTTTGGGTTTGTATTTAACCACATTAGTTAAATCTGGCCAATTACTTATCATAATCCTTGGGGGTAAGCTCTTGTCTCTGTTAAATATTATATTTCTGAAAGCATGTAAATCAGCAGCTACATTTGAATCTATATATTTTAGTAAAAAGAATACTAAATTCTCACCGTTAGAGGTTTGCCAAGTACCTTCAAACTTTTCAGGGTTAATCATATCTGTACTACTGGTGAAGAGAATAGCCCTCTAATCAGGCGCTTAGTATTAGAAGTATTAGCATAACTAAAACCTTCCGGTATTTTCATCCCATATCCTATAATAAATAAATCTTTGTATTCAGTGACAGTATTAATAAGCTTGCTGTTTTTAATGAGGTACCACTTGTTGTCCCAATAGATTACCTTATTCATTGAACACTCTTTCAAAAACATATCGAATAGATTTTCTTCTATAACCTTGTTCTGGCGCTATCTTAGCTTTCTCCATAAAGTCCCACCAATTGCTATAAGTGTTACCAGTAGCTAAATTGAAGAAGCGAGCTAATCCACCAGCATGTCCACCTGCTTCTATGCACACTACAAGTTCATTGTCGCTATGATAATAGTATAGGCCACCAACCTTTCTACCCTTCTTCTTTACCACTTTAAACTCCAAAGAGTTTCTATTAGAACATGTCTTCTTTCTTTATGAAGGCTCATATTGGACTCGAATTCTTTCACGTCTACTTTGGTTACTTTACTCATTGGTCCAAAGTAATACAGTTCCATAACTTTAGGCTTAGCGTGTGGCAATGGCCAAAGCTTAAGGAAACCATAAGTCCCCTCATTCATTTTGGCTATAAGTACCAATAGAGTATTAGGTTCTTTCTTTAAGCTGTAGAACTTCTTATCTGTTTGAATCATACCATGTATCTCTCATATTCAAATATCCTTGAAATGGCAGACCTCATATCCAAGTCGTCAACCTTCTTATATTTTTTACCCTCAGAAAAAACAATATCTGAAGTATCTACTATAAAGAATTTTTCTGCAGCATTGAATGTTAGCACTAGGCTCTTATCGTTGCTTCTATTAATACATAGCTCTAAAACGTTTGGAGAAAA
>Ga0105103_10000842_pt1 | contig 17321 bp, 16 predicted proteins | sample PPLLaktember2015_2_FD_79107 | JGI IMG/M metagenome (GOLD analysis project Ga0105103, IMG submission 79107) | Freshwater sediment microbial communities from Prairie Pothole Lake near Jamestown, North Dakota, USA - PPLs Lake P7 Core (6) Depth... | ecosystem: Environmental > Aquatic > Freshwater >...
CATTCCGATCGGGTGTGCGCGTGGCGGATCCGGGCCGCAACGTGTTCATGAACGCGAGCTGGCAGTTCTAGGGACGGCAACCGGCAACCTGCAACCGGCAGACGGCAGACGGCAGACGGCAGACGGACAGGTTGAGCTGATCTTTCCGTCGATGTCACAGTACCAGGTGTGGCGATGCCCACCTGGCTCCAGTTCGTGGCCGGCTACGCGGTCTACCTCGTGGCAGTGGCCTGGTCCGCGCCTGGCTATGCGCGGGCGCGCCGGCCCGCGTTGGTGATCCTGGCGGCCAGCGTGGTTCTCGCGATGGTGTGGCCGCGGATGGCGGCCGGATGCACTCCCTCGGCGCTGGCAGTCTGGGTGGCGGTGCCCGGTCTGTTCCTGCTGGCGACCTACCGGGTGTCCGGGGCATTCTTCACCAGCCCGAATCTTCCACTCGAACGCGCGCTGCTCCGCATCGACGACGCGGCGCTCGTCCGGATCGGCATCCTGGGGGCCTACGAGTCCGCGGCGCTGCTGCGCGCTGTCGTCGAACTGCTCTACCTGATGGTCTACGCGATGGTGCCGCTGGGCGCCGCGGTGCTGGTCCTCGGGGCACGGGCGGATATGCTCGAACGCTTCTGGGCCGTCGTCTTCGCCGCGGAGCTGGCGTGCTACGCCATGCTGCCGTGGCTGCAGACCCGCCCGCCTCGCGCGCTCGAAGGTCGTCTCGCCACTCTCGCGGGCGACCCGCTGCGCCGCCTGAACCTGGCCGTGCTGCAGCATGGCAGCATCCAGGTGAACACATTGCCCAGTGCGCACGCGGCAGGCGCGATCGCCGTCGCCCTCGTGATGATCGAAGCCATGCCCGTGGTGGGCAGCCTGTTCCTGGCAGTGGCCATCGGCATCACAATCGCCACCGTGCTCGGCCGATATCACTACCTCGCCGATGCGCTGCTCGGCGCGGTGGTCGCGGTTGGCGCCTGGCTCCTCGCCGCGCCGCGTTAGCGTGGCTACCGGACACCGGATACCGGACACCGGACACCGGTTCTACCGTCTACCGCTCTCTACCCCACCGCCAACAGCGTCACGTTCGGATTCTCGCGCTGCGTGTACTGCAGCTCCCAATCCGACTGGAACAGCAGCACGCGGCGTTCGTCGCGGTCCACGCAATCGAGCACACCCTGCGGCAGGCGCATCTGGACGCCCGCAGCATGCTCGACCCAGCGCGCGGCCACGTGCGGCAGCTTGTCCACCTGGCATTCGACACCGTACTCGTTGCGCATCCGCGCTTCGACGATGTCGAACTGCAGCGCGCCGACGACCCCGAGAATGGGCTCGCGCTTGCCGTAAATCGGAAACACCACCTGCATCAGCCCTTCTTCCTCGAGCTGGCGGATGCCTTCGTCGAACTGCTTGTACTTGACGTCACGCAGCCGGAGCGCGCCGAAGAACTCGGCCGGGAAGTGCGGGATGCGGGCATAGCGTAGCTTGGTGCCTGCATACAGCGTGTCGCCGATCGCGAAGCGGCCCGGGTTGACCAGGCCGACGACATCCCCAGGGTAGGCCGTTTCCACGGTCTCACGTTCTCGGCCGAAGAACCGGCTGGGGCGCGACAGCCGCACCGGCTCGTCGAGCCGCGCGTTCCGCACCAGCATGTCCTTGGTGAGCACGCCCGAGCACACCCGCAGGAAGGCCACGCGGTCGCGGTGACGCGGGTTCATGTTCGCCTGGATCTTGAAGATGAAGCCGCTGAAGTCCTCGGCGGTGGGCTCGACCATGCCGATGTCGGTCTCGCGCGGCTGCGGCGGCGGCGCCAGTTCCACCAGCGCGGCCAGGAACGACTCGAGTCCGAAGTTCGAGAGCGCCGAGCCGAAGAAGACCGGCGTCTGACGGGCGGCGCGGTAGGCCTCGGGATCGAAACGCGTCCCAGCCGCTTCGAGCAGGTGCACGCCCTCCAGCAGTTCGGTGCGGCGTTCCTCGCCGATCAGCTCGCCGAGCTTCGGATCGCTCGCGCTGGCCACGGCCACAGGCGTGCGGCGGTCACCGCGGCGATCGCCCCGCTCGTAGAACAGGACCGTGTGCTGCTGCAGATCGTAGACGCCACGGAAGCGGTCACCCGTGCCGATCGGCCAGTTCATCGGCACCGCGGCCACACCCAGCACACGCTCGATGTCGTCCAGCAGATCCAGCGGATCCCGCGACGGCAGGTCGAGCTTGTTGATGAACGTCAGCATCGGCAGGTGGCGCTGGCGGGCCACTTCGAACAGCTTCCGGGTCTGACTCTCGATGCCCTTCGCGGCATCGATCACCATCACGACGCTGTCCACCGCGAGCAGCGTACGGTAGGTGTCCTCGCTGAAGTCCTTGTGACCCGGCGTGTCGAGCAGCGTGACGCGCCGGTCGAAGAGGTCGAACTCCAGCGCGGCGGAGGTGATCGAGATGCCACGCTCCCGCTCGATGTCCATCCAGTCCGACACCGCGTGCCGCTGGGCTTTCTTGCCTCGGACCGCGCCGGCCAGCTCGATCGCGCCGGCGTACAGCAGGGTCTTCTCCGTGAGCGTCGTCTTGCCGGCGTCGGGGTGGGAGATGATGGCGAAGGTGCGGCGTTTCGCCACCTCGCGCGCGATGGCTTCTGAGGTCAGTCCTGCGGTCACGAACCTATGACGATATCAGGAGTTCGTGCCGGGATGGTATAGTACCCAGGTCCCCTACCCAATCCGTGCCGTGTCGATGAGCCTGCTCGGGCTCATGGCCGGGCTGCCGTTACTCATGTCCGGGGAGTGTCCATGCGCTCGATTTGTCGCCGTCAGTTCGTGGCTACGCTGGCTGCCGCCGTGCCCGTCCTCGCGCGCCCACGTCCGCTCCTGGCCGCCACGCGCGACGTTCGAGCCCTGGACTTCGTCCACACCCACACCGGCGAGAAGCTCTCGGTGGAGTACGCGCAGGGCGATCACTACCTCCCTGATGCGCTCGACACGGTCAACCACTTCCTGCGCGACTTCCGCACCGGCGACGTGCACGCCATCGATCAGGGCCTGCTCGATCTGCTGCACGGGCTCACCCGGCTCACGGAGACCCGCAAACCGTTCCAGGTGATCTCCGGGTATCGCTCACCGAACACCAACGCCATGCTGCGCCGTGCCAGCGAGGGGGTGGCGGGCCGCAGCCTCCACATGAAGGGCCAGGCGATCGACATCCGCCTCGGCGATATCCCGCTCGCCAAGCTCCGCACCGCCGCGCTGGCCGCGGGCCGCGGCGGCGTGGGCTACTACCCCGCCTCCGACTTCGTGCACGTGGACACGGGGCGGGTCAGGCACTGGTGAAGGTGGAAGGTCAGGGGCGCGCCAGCGCCCTCTCCAGGCTTGCGTCGTGATCGTAGATGTCACCGGCGAAGCGCACCGACCCATCCTCGGGCATCACCACCGCGGTGAGGTAGAACAGGATCACCTGTAACGGCCGCGTCAGGTTCACGCGCTGCGATCTGCCGCTCTGCATCGCACTCAGGATGCGCTCGCGGGTCCACTCGGGCCGGTCGCGCAGCACCCACTCCGCCAGCATCACCGGATCGGAGACACGCACGCAGCCGTGGCTGAAGTCCCGGCGTGCGCGGCCGAACAACTGCGGCGCCGGCGTGCCGTGCATGTAGATGTTGTCGTCGTTCGGAAACACGAACTTCACCAGCCCGAGCGAGTTCTTCGGTCCGGACCGCTGGCGCACGCGGTAGCGTCCCTGCCGGAGCCCGTCGAGGCTCTCGTCGCTTATCTCCACCAGCGTCGCCTCGTCGCTCTGGCCCGAGACGATCTCCATGTCGTTGTGCGCCAGGTAGGTGGGATCCCGCGCGATCGCCGGGAGGATCTCGCCGCGCAGGATGGACGGCGGGACGTTCCAGTAGGGCCGAAAGATGAGATGACTCATCTCGTCGACGAGCACCGGCGTCTGCGTGTTCAGCGACCGGCCGACGATGACGTCCAGCTCGAAGGCTGGCGTGCCGCGCACTGGGGCCGCCTCCCACCCCCACAGGTGAAACATCGGGATGTTCACCGCGAGGAAGCCGTTCTCTTCGAGGTGCGGCAACCACCGCAGGCGCTCGAGCGCGAGTTCCAGTTGCGCCACACGCCGCGTGAAGGGGACGTTCAGCGCCTCCAGCGTGGCTCGCCCGAGTGCGCCGTCCGGATCGAGACCGTGGCGCGTCTGGAACCGGCGAACCCCCTCGACCAGTGCCCCCTCGTAGACCTCCCCCGCCGGCTGCGGCGCGTCGGCTGGCAGATCGCCCAGTGCGACGAGCTTCGCGCGCAGCACTTCGAGCCCCGCGGCCGCGGCGCCCGGTTTGATCGAGGCGCCTTTCGTCGGGACCGGGAGCAATCCGGAGGGCTCGACCAACGTTCGATAGCGCGCGAGTGCGTCCCTCAACCCGCGATACAGCGCGAGCGGCGGGGTCAACTCGTCCGACGTCTCGCGCACGCGGTGCGCGGCAATGGCCTCGACGAGCATGGTCGGGAAGTCGTGGTCGTCGAGGGGGGCGTTCAGGCGGAAGCCCAGGTCGCGGGGATTCACGCGCCCCATGTGTACGTCGCGCCAGAACCGCAGGAGGTGCAGGCTGAGGCCGACATCGAAGGACGCGAGCGCCTCATCCGACGGCTCGAGTGTCGCCAGGCTGACCGCGTCACCTTGCAGGGCCGTGGTCTGGTAGTCCTCGATTGCGAGCCCGTGCCCACCGGCGGTTTCGAGCACCGTCAGCGCATCGCGCGCCTCGGGGGTCGGTTTCCCGGCGGCATCGAGCCAGCGCAGCGTCGCCGGCGCGTAGAGCGCCTGCATCTGGCGGAGCTCGATCGCGGCACGGCCGCGGCTACTAGGCGCGCGCGAGCTGGTGACCCGCGTCACCGCCTCGGCGATGGCGTCCGGCGAGACCGTTCTCGCTGGCAGCGCGGCGACATCCGGCGCACCGCCTCCCCGCTCCTGACCGGCGGTCGAGGGCTGCGAGCCAGACCCGCCGCACGCCGTCAGCGCGGCGGCGAGCCCGATCGAGAACGCGGCCGCACCGAACCCTCCGAATCTCACCTCATGATCATACTCGTCAGTAGTTCCACTGGACCTGGAACCCCAGGCGATTGGCGTCGCGGCTCGACGCATACGGGAACAGGCTCGTGCGGGTGCGCTCGAAGGTGCGCGTGTAGATCATCGTCAGCTCGAGCTCCGTCCACTTCGCCAGCTCGAGACCGAAGTCCACCTCGTTGATGTGCTCGCGCGGGGCGTTGCGCGCGAACTTGCGGGCGCCATCGTAGTACTGCCAGCGCACGAAGGGAAACAGCGAGGCGGTCCCCTTCGCCTTCCGGTAATTCACCTGCACATACCCACCGCTCAGCGACTGGCGGCCGATGCTCCGGTAGTCCTCGCTCAGCTCCGGGCCGCGGCCGACGTTCCACTCGGCCTCGACGCCAATCGGCTGCGGATACCACACCGCCGTCAGGCCCACGCGCTCGTCGGTCACGCCGTCCGCGGGGCTGGAAGGGGTGAACGTGGCCCCGCCTGTCGAAATCGCCTGCGTCGAGGTGACGAACTTCCCATGGTAGGCCTGGGCCCCGACCTCGAAGAACTGGCCGCTCGGAAGCTTGAAAGGATAGGCCCATCGTGCGATCACATGCGGGTCGCCGTTCTGGTCCGATCGATTCAGCCCCTGGCCCGAGTACAACCCGACCGCCACGGAGCCGTAGTCGCCGGAGCCCTTCAGGCCCTGGCTCACGAGGTCTCGGTAGCGCTGGCGCACGACCGGCGGCGCCCACATCAGGTACATGCCGTAGTCACGCTCGCCTTCGACCGCGGAGTTGAGCGCATCGGGACGTTCCACCGGGCCACGGTTCTGACTGGACTGCATGTTCACCCAGCCGAAGGGCACCTTGGACTGGCCGAGTCGCACCCGGAACGCCTTCTTCTCGTCGAGGTTCACGTCGGCGTAGAGGTCGCGCATCTGCAGTGAGTAATCGGCCGCGCCGGTCGAGGCGTTGAAGTCGGCCTGCGCATACAGCGCGAGATGCTGGGACACATCGCCGCTCACGACGAAGCGGCCGCGACGGATGACGAATGATTCGTTCTCGTTCACCGAGCGGTCGGCGGGCACTTCGAGCGCGGCCCCCTCTCCCTGCGCCACCTGGGTGAACCGGAACTGGGTGTAGCCACGCAGCCCCAGGCGCTCGTACCACTTGTTGTTGAGCGCTTTCTTCACCGCGGCCTCGGGATCTTGTTGGGCCACCTGCCGTTCGAGCGCCTGGACACGGGTATCGAGCCCCTGTTCGGTGGGCTGGATCGTGACGGCTGCTTCCCGCGTCTGAGGTGGAGGCGCGGTGGCGGGCGCGGGCCGGACCTGACCGCCCGCGATAGCAGGGGCGGCCGGGGCGTCGGGCGCCTCCGCCGACAGGCGCAACTCGTCGTATTCCTCGGCGGTGATGGAGCCGCGGTCGCGCAGGATGCGCAGCAGCTTCAACATGGCCTCGTTCGAGGCATGAGCGTTGGAGACGGGCAACAGCAGGCTCGCGGCGGCGCAGGCCACAATACAGGCGGAACGGAGCGTGGTGGATTGCAGCACGAGAACGAGTGTGGCAAGCGCACATGACACGTCCGTTACACCCATGTTTCATCCACGTTACATTCCGTTGATGTTCGCTGGTGGCCGCTCATGATGGAGTCTTTCGCGCGCTGGGCGTCACCGCCGCACTCGGGCGACCTCTCACGGGCGACGACGAACGCGCGGGATCGGAGCCCGTGCTGCTGCTCACGCACCGCTTGTGGCAGTCTCGCTTCGGCGGCGATCCCACCGTCGTGGGACGGCAGGTGGAACTCGACGGGCGAAGCCGCACCATCGTTGGCGTGCTCGCCGCGGATGCCGATCGGCTCCCGGTGGGCGGTGACTGGTTCGTCCCGCTGCAGCTGTCGCCCGAGGCCCTCTCGCCTGACGGACCTCGCTACCTGAAGGTGGTGGGCAGGATGACGGCGGCCGGCGACGTTTCGTCGACCAGCCGAGAGTTGACAGCCATCGTCCAGTCGATCGGCGCCGCGGGCAGCGACGGGGCCGCGCTCTCGGCGCAGGCCAGGCCGTTCGCCAGCGCGTTCTCGGAGGCGGCCGCCCGGCTGCTGCAGCCGCTGCTCATCACGTCCCTCATCGTGCTGCTGATCGCCGCCGTGAACACGGCGAACCTGCTGATTGCCGAGCAGCACACACGCCGCGGCGAGCTGGCCGTGCGCGCCGCCCTCGGCGCGGGCCGGGGCCGGCTGATCCGCCAGCTGATCGCCGAGTCGCTGCTCGTGAGCGCGGCAGCGGGCCTGCTCGGCCTGCTGCTGGCGCAGTGGTCGACCGCCGGCCTCATGGCCCTGTTACCGGCCGACCTGCCGCGCATGGCCGTCCCCACAGTCGGCTTCCGCACCGGGGCGTTCATCGCCACCCTCATCCTCGTGATCACAGCCCTGGTCGGCATCGTGCCCGCCATCCGGCAGACCGGCGCCTCACTGAGCGGCGAGGTCGCGGGCTCCGCACGTGGGGTTGTCGCTGGCGGCGATCGTGTCCGTCGCGGGTTCGTGATGGCGCAGATCGCACTCGCCATGACCCTGGGCGCGGCGGGCGTGCTGATGTGGCAGACGACGCAGGCGCTGGTGCAGGCGCCACGGGGCTACGCGTCCGAAGGGGTCTTGACCGCGGCGTTGCGATTGACGGCCAGCGACCATCCCGGTCCGGCGGAACTGGATACGGCGCTGAACCGCGTGTTGGCCACCGTGGCAGCGCTGCCCGGTGTCACCGACGCCGCCATCGCGTCGCGTGTGCCGCTCGCCGGCGGCGCGCCGGGATCGGACGTCGTGCTCGCCTCCGAGGCGTTCACGCCCGGTACCGATCGCCAGGCCCGCATCCGCATCGTCTCGCCCGGGTATTTCCGCGCGGTCGGTGTTCCCATCATCGAAGGCCGCGATTTGTACGCCACCGACGGCGCCGGCGCTCGGCCCGCCGTCCTCGTCAACGAAACGTTGGCGGCGCGGCTGTCGCCGGGGCGGTCGCCGGTCGGGGAATCCGTGAAGTTCGCCGTCCAGGACTTCAACCAGGCCTCGGCGTCATGGCAGGTAGTGGGGCTGGTCGGTGACGCGAAGGATCGCGGCCCCCGCGAAGCGACCGAGCCGGCGATCTACGTCAGCATTGGGCAGACACCGCCCGGAGTGTTCGACTGGATCGGCCGTCAGGTGCTGCTGGTGGCGCGCGCCGCGCCTGGCTTCGTGCTCCCGCCCGACACGCTGCGGCTCGCGGTGAACGCGGCCGATCCGCGCATCCCCGCGTTCGACATGCAGACACTCGATCAGCGTCTGCAACGGCACCTCTCGGTGGAGCGGCTGCTCGCCAACCTGCTCGTGCCGATTGCCGCCGCGGGCACCCTCCTGGCCGGCTTCGGCGTGTTCGCGCTGGTGATGCACATGGTGCACAGCCGACGCCGCGAGATCGCACTACGCATGGTGCTCGGCGCGACGCCCGCCACCATCGTCTACGACATTGGACGCACCGGGCTCCGCCTGGCATTGGGCGGTTCCATCGTCGGCACCGGGGGTGCGCTCGCGGCCGAGCGGCTGCTCGCCGCCAGCACCTTCGGCAGTCGAGCACTCGACCTCGGCGTGCTGCTGTCGGTGGCCGCGCTGATGTTCCTGACGACGATTGTCGCGGTCTGGCTGCCAGCGCGGCGCGCCGCCCGGCACGATCCGGCCGGGGTGCTGCGCGCGCAGTGACGGATCCGTCCGGCTTACCGGTGCCAGACGTCAGCGATGGACGGGTCTTTTTCGAACACGGATCGGGCATACGGACAGAGAGGCATCAGCGTCGTGTGCGTCTCGCGCGCCCAGGCTACGGCCGCATCGATCAGCGTGCGGCCCGTGCCCGTCCCGCGTGCTTCGGCGGACACGGCTGTGTGATCGAGGATGACGAACGCGTCGCCGGCTCGCGAATACGTCAGTTCGCCTAGCTGCCGCCCCCCCTCTTCGACACTGAATCGCCCCTGGGTCGCCGATTCGCTGTGACGCACGTTTGCCATGCCTTCAATGTAAAGTACCAGCCATGGCTTTCACGCTGACGATCAACGGGAAACCGACAACGGTCGAGGTGCCCGACGACATGCCGCTGCTCTGGGTGCTGCGGGACGTCGTCAATCTGAAGGGCACGAAATTCGGGTGTGGAATCGGCGCCTGCGGCGCCTGCACCGTGCACGTCGACGGTAAACCCGTCCGCTCGTGCCAGACCCGCGTCTCGGCCGTGAAGGCTCCCATCACCACCATCGAGGGCCTGTCCGCCGAGGGCTCCCATCCGGTGCAGAAGGCGTGGCTCGAAATCGACGTGCCGCAATGCGGCTATTGCCAGGCCGGGCAGATCATGTCGGCCGTCGCGCTGCTCGCGCAGAAGCCGAAGCCGACCGATGGCGACATCGACCAGGCGATGAACGGCAATCTCTGCCGCTGCGCCACCTACCTTCGCATCAGGAAGGCAATCCATCGCGCGGCCGAACTGGCTGCGTCCACCACGAACACGGCCGCACCGCCCCAGCCCGGCGGAGAGGAATAGACCATGGCGCCCACTCTGGATCGCCGCTCGTTCCTCCGCGTCAGCGCGCTCGCCGGCGGCGGGCTTCTGCTGGCCACGGCCGTCGGCGATGTCACCGACGCGGTCGCCGGGCAATCAGCCAGTACGGCGTTCACGCCGAATGCGTTCATCCGCATCACGCCGGACGGGATCATCACCATCGTCGCGAAGAACCCCGAGGTCGGCCAGGGCGTGAAGACGTCGATGCCCATGCTGGTCGCCGAGGAACTGGGCGTGGACTGGAAGGACGTCCGATTGGTGCAGGCGGATCTCGATCCGCAGAAGTACGGGCCCCAGAGCGCGGGCGGCAGCACCAGTACGCCGACCAACTGGGACCCGCTGCGTCGTGCGGGCGCGGCCGGCCGGCAGCTGCTGGTCGCCGCCGCGGCGTCCACGTGGGGCGTGCCGCCGACGGAGTGCACGGCCGAATCGGGTCGCGTGCACCATCGCGCCTCCAACCGATCGCTGGGGTACGGTGAGCTGGCGACGAGAGCCGCCGCGCTTCCCGCGCCCGATCTCCGAACCGTGGCGCTGAAGGATCCAAAGGACTACACCATCCTCGGCAAGCGCACCCCTGGCGTGGACAATGCCGCCATCGTCACCGGCAAGCCGATCTACTCCATCGACTTCACGCTGCCCGGCATGCTGTTCGCCGTGTTCGAGAAGTGCCCGGTGTTTGGCGGCACGGTCGCGACCGCGAACCTCGATGTCATCAAGGCGCAGCCCGGCGTCCGCCATGCCTTCGTCGTGGAGGGCGGAACGGATCTCACCAGCCTGCTCGGCGGCGTGGCGATCGTGGCCGACAGCTGGTGGCAGGCGGAGTCGGCGCGACGCAAGCTGCAGGTCACCTGGAACGAAGGCGCGACCGCGCGCCAGAGCAGCGCCGGCTTCGCCGCCCGCGCGAACGAACTGGCCGCGCAGCCGCCAGCGTTCACCATTCATCGCCAGGGGAACGAGGAGCAGGCGCTGTCCGGTGCCAGCAAGACCGTCGAAGCCGCATACGCCTATCCCTTCATCTCGCACGCGCCGCTCGAACCGCAGAACTGCGCCGCCCACTACCGCGACGGCGCGATCGAAATCTGGGCGCCGAGCCAGACGCCGGCGCGTGGACGCGACATGGTGGCCAGGGTGCTGAACCTCACGCCCGATCGCATCACATTCCACCTGATGCAGGCGGGAGGCGGCTTCGGACGCCGGCTGTCGAACGACTACGTGGTCGAAGCGGCGTGGATTGCCAAGGTCGTCGGCGTCCCGGTCAAGCTGCTGTGGACACGCGAAGACGACATGCGTCACGACTTCTACCGACCCGGCGGATTCCACTACCTGAAGGGTGGGCTCGACGCAGGAGGCGCGCTGGTCGCGTGGCGTGGCCACTTCGTCAGCTATGGACCGATGGAACCGCCCGCCGACAACCCGAACGCCTTTGCGCAGTCGGCGAACATCCCCGCCACCGAATTTCCATCGGGATTCGTGCCGAACTTCGCCATCCACGCCTCGCTGATGCCGACCGGGGTGCCTACGGGGGCTTTGCGGGCGCCGCGCAGCAATGCCGTGGCGTGGGTCTATCAGTCGTTCATCGACGAGTGCGCGCACGCCGCGGGCAAGGATCCCGTGCAGTTCAGGCTGGCGCTGCTGGATGCCGAGCAGCCACGGCCCGCGGGCGCTCCCGCAGAGGGGTTCACTGCCTCCCGCATGCGCGGCGTGCTGAACGAGGTCGCGAAGCGGGCCGGGTGGGGCCGCTCGCTGGCGAAGGGCACCGCACTCGGCGTGGCGTTCCACTACAGCCATCGCGGCTATTTCGCGGAAGTGGCCGAGGTGAGCGTGGACGCGGAGAAGGCCGTGCAGGTGCACAAGGTGTGGGTGGTGGGCGACGTGGGCCGTCAGATCATCAACCCGAGCATGGCCGAGAACCAGGTGCAGGGCGCGGTGCTCGACGGCCTGGCCGAACTGATGGCTCAGGAGATCACCATCGAGAACGGCCGGACGATGCAGAGCAACTTCAACCAGTTCCAGTTGCTGCGCCTGCGGAACGCGCCGCCCGAGGTGGACGTGCACTTCGTAATCACCGACAACAACCCGACGGGACTGGGCGAGCCGGCGCTGCCGCCGGTGCTGCCGGCCGTGTGCAACGCGGTGTTTGCGATTACCGGCACGCGGGTGCGATCGCTCCCGCTGTCGAAGCACGGGTTCCGCTGGGCGTAGGCGGCTGGACGTGAGCGGCTAGGCGCGCTGCCAGCCTTCGGGCACGAAGGTTGGCGCGCCGGCCATTTCCCATTCCAGGCCGGCCAGGGTGTCCTCGATGGCTTCGGTCCGCTGGCGGAACATGGCCTCCGACGAGAAGGTCTCAACAGTGCGCGTGCCGTTGGCCCGATGCCAGACCAGCTCGTAGAACCGGCTGGCGGGGTTGAAGCGGGTTTCGATCCGCAGTGTTTCCGCACCTCGTTCGTAGAACCAGATCATGCAGCGCAGGCCTCTTCACCTATAGCGGCGAACTGGGTTCCATTCCCTCACTGCCCCAGCCCGCGCGCCGCGTCCACGAGCGGCACTAGCCCGGACTATTCATGAAGGCCGCACAGCGCTCATGAATAATGCGGGCTAGCCAGCGTGCTCCAGTCGCCCCCTCAGCCGCTGAAGGACCTCGGCCGCGACCGGCTCGGGCGTGGCCAGCTGCCGCCGCACGCCAGCCAGGAGAACGGTGAGGTCGGCGCCGAACTGCTCGCACAGCCGGCACTCGCGCACGTGGGCTTCGACCTGACGCCGCCGCTCGTCCGGGAGGTCGCCGTCGATCAGGTCGCTGAGCGCGGCCATCACGGCCGAGCAGGTCAGGCCCGCGACTTCACGTTCATCGGGTCGCACGGGACACCTCGCTCTTCACGCGCGCGGCCAGGGTCATCCGGGCGCGGTGCAATCGGCTCTTCATCGCGGCGACGCTCACACCGAGCAGGGTCGCCGTCTCGTCACCTGACAGGCCTTCCAGATCGCGGAGGGTGAGAATCTCGCGGTCTTCCGCCGCCAGGGCGGCAAACGCGGACTGGAGCAGCTCGCGGTGCTCGGTGGCCACGGCCAGGGCCTCGGGGTCCGGACCACCCCATCCCGCCTGCATCCCGAGCTCGTCGAGGGGCGTATCGTCCACGGGCTCCCGCGACCGGCGCTCGCGCATCCGCAGCGCCGCGTGCCGCGTGATGGTGAGCAGCCAGGTGCGCGCGCTTGCCTCGCCGCGAAACTGACTGGCGCCCGTCCAGGCCGACAGGAACGTCTGCTGCAGGACGTCCTCGGCTTCTTCCGCCCGCGTCACCAGCAACCGTGCCAGACGGAACACGCTGGCGTGGTGCCGCCGCACGATCTCGTCGAACGCGGTCCGGTCGCCCTCCGCCGAGCGGCGCAGGATCTGGACGTCGCTCAGGCCCCCGTCTTGCGAATCGGACACGTCGAGATCCCCAGCACGCTGTAGAGCGGGCAGCTGCCCACCAGGCCCGTGAGCAGCGGCACCAGCCCGAGGTAACCCCACGGCCCGATCGTGCCCGCGAACGCCAGGCCGATCAGGGCCAGACCGGCGGCCACGCGAACGACACGCTCGACCGGATGCTCGTTGACGCTCAGAAAGCGGCTCATAATATCCTCCCTTGCCCTTCTTTCACATAGAGACGGGGCCGCGGAAAAGGATTCCCGCCGCGGTCACCGTGACGATCGCCGCGTCGCTCGTGGCATTCTCCGCCTGCCGGACCACGCCCCCCGGGGCGGCACTCGTCGACGACACGCGGCTGGCCATGGGCTCCGCGTTGCAGGTCGCCGTGTGGACCTCCGACGAACCGGCCGCACGCCGCGCGATCGACGCCGTCTTCGCCGAGTTCGATCGGCTGGAGAACGTGTTGAGCGTGTGGCGGGCGAACAGCGACGTGCAGCGGCTGAACGCGGCGGCGGGGCGAGAAGCCGTCGCCGTCGGGCCGGACACGCTCGCGGTCCTGGATGCCGCGCAGGAGGCCAGCCGTGAAACCGGGGGTGCGTTCGACATCACCTTCGGCGCGCTGACCGATATCTGGCGGTTCGATCACGATCAGGACAACCGCGTGCCCTCACCCGAGGATATCGCGGCACGGCTTCGCCTGATCGATCACGCCGCCGTCACCACGGACCATGCCACGCGCACGGCGCGCATTGCCACAGCCGGCGTGAAGGTGCACCTCGGCGGCATCGGCAAGGGCTACGCAGTGGACCGCGCGGCAGCGATGCTGCGCGCCGCCGGATTCGACGCCTTCATCCTGCAATCGGGAGGGGATCTCTATGCCGCGGGCCGCCGCGGCGATCGGGCGTGGCGGGTGGGACTGAACGATCCGCGCGGCGCCGGCGGCGAGAGCTTCGCGACCATCGAGCTGCGGGACGAGACGTTTTCGACGTCGGGCGACTACGAGCGGTTCTTCATGCAGGACGGTGTGCGCTACCACCACCTGCTGGACCCGCACACCGGGCAACCCGCCCGCCTGTGCCGCAGCGTCACCATCGTCGCGCGGAGCGCGCTGCAGGCGGACTGGCTCTCCACCGGCGTCTTCATCCTGGGCCCCGACGAGGGCATGGCGCTGGTGGAACGTCTCCCTGGCGTGGAGGCCGTGATCGTGACCGCGGAGAATGAAGTGCGCGTGTCGAGCGGGTTACGGGGACGCCTGAGGCTGCAGCGTCAGCCAACGCCGTGACAGGCGTGGGGCTTGCGGCTTGGGGGGCTCGGGATCGGATACCGGATTCCGGCGGCCGGAAACCGGATCTCTAGTGACACATCGTCATGCCGCGATCCACCGCGTTGCCGGCGACGTCCACGAACTCCCACTCGTAAAGCGACGGCTCGAGCTTGAGGCGCAGCACGCCGTGCGACTGGATGACGAGTTCCGAACTGGCGGCGGCGCGGGCCCGGGAATAGAGCGGAGCGCCACCCGTGCCGGCGGTGAACTGTCGGATGCCGCGGGCCGGATCGGGGCGCTGGTTGGCGTCCATGGGCGCAAACCGCTCGTAGAGGTGGTCGTGGCCGGCGAGCATCACGTCGGCGCCGTGCTCGTAGAGCAGTTCCCAGATGTCACGCAGCCAGGGAGTGGGCCCGTTCTGGCCCGAACTGTCGAAGGGATGGTGGACGGCGGCCAGGGTGCAGCGGCCGGGCTCGTGGCGCAACTGATTCTGGACCCAGGAATACTGCTCCGACCCCCGGCCGAGCGGCACCGAGGAATTCAGCATCAGCACCTTCCAGGTGGCGGCGTTGAACGCGTAGAAGCCCCGGCGGCCGACCCCGGCCCGATCCCCAAAATAGGAGAAGTAGCCGTCCGCGCTGGGATGTCCGTAGTCGTGGTTGCCCGGCAGGGCCCGGATCCGGGCGCCCAGCCGGCCGAAGTCGGGGTCGAAACACCGACGGAACTCGTCAGCCGTGCCGTTCATGTAGGCCAAATCCCCCAGCATCAGCACATCGCCAGGGAGGTTGGCCAGCAGTTGGCCCACCTGCGCCATGGCTGTGGAACCGCACCAGCCAGTGTCGCCGATCGCATTGATCGTCGCCGTGCCGTTTCCAATAGGGATTGTGGGGGGTTGAGGGATGACAGGGGGGGCCGTCGGTTCACCGCTGGGCGTGCCAGCGGACGGGCCACTGACAGTCGTCTGGGCGACCGTCTGCGACGCGACCGAGGGGGCGGTTGGCGACCCCCCGCACCAAGCCGATGCCAGAGCACACACCACCGCCAATCCGAGCTTCCGGGGGGAGCAGGGTGAGACGTTCAAAAAAACCCTCTGTGGCGCTGCCGGTCGGGGACGTCGACCGCAAGGCTGATGTAGGTTACATTTTAAGCCATGAGACGCTTCAGAGCAACGATCGTCCTGCTCCTGACGGTGTCGGTCCTGCCGACGGCAGCCTGGGCGCAGACTCCGGATGACCTCTTCAACGGTCAAGTCCTGCAACGCGTGGATCTGCTCATGCACTCAGCTGACTGGGCCAAGCTGAAGGAAAACTTCCAGACCAACGACTACTACCCCGCCGACCTCACCTGGAACGGACAGACGGTCCGGAACAGCGGCATCCGCTCCCGGGGTCTCGGCTCACGCAGCGCCACCAAGCCCGGGTTGCGCGTGGACTTCGACCGCTACTCCACCGACCAGGAATTTCTCGGCCTCAAGTCGCTGGTCCTCGACAACCTGACGCAGGACTCGTCCGGCATCCACGAAACGGTGACGATGGCGCTCTTCTCGCGGCTGGGCATCCCCGCTCCGCGCGAGGCGCACGCGCGGCTCTACGTCAACAACGAGTACATCGGGCTCTACGTGATCGTCGAATCGGTGGACAAGGACCTGCTGGCGCGGGTCTTCGGCGTCATCGGCGAGGACACCCAGAACGACGGCTTCCTGTTCGAGTTCAACTACGAGGATGAGTGGCGGCTCGAGTACCTGGGCGACGAACTGCGGCCCTACATGGAACGCTTCGACGCCAAGACCAACGAGTCGAAGGGCGACGAGGAGAAGTACCGGCCGATCGAAACGCTGGTGCGCCTGGTGAACGAGACGCGCGAGGATCGCCTGGGCGAGGCAATCGGCGGCCTGTTGGACATTCCCGCGTTCCTCCGCTTCGTCGCCGGCCAGAACTTCGTGGCCGAATCCGACGGCTTCCTCGGCGCCTGGGGCATCAACAATTTCTACCTGTACCGCCTGGAGAACCGCACCGAGCACGTGTTGATCGCGTGGGACGACGACAACGCCTTCTGGGGGCCGGCCTTCCCCACCGCCGAGGGGCACGAAGCCAACGTGTTGATGGCCAAGCTGATGCGCGTGCCGGAGTATCGCGCGATGTACTACGCGGAACTCCAGCGCGCCATGGACAGCGCGGCCGAGCCGGTGGAGGACAGCACCTGGATGGACACCGAGATCCGCCGGCAGCTCGCCTTGATCGATCAGGCCATGCGGGAAGACCCGTCGCGGCCCTACTCCGAAAACCACTTCGATGGCGCGCGCGACAAGATGCTGGGGTTCACGCGGGATCGCATCAGGTTCGTGCGCTGCGAGATGGAGGGCGGTTCCAGAAGCCGGTGCGAGTCGGAGATCGGCGCCGAATCGGCACCGGTGCGGCCGCAGCAGTGACGCTGGCAGTGGGCCAAGCGAAGGCCATCGCGGCCGATGCCCGACCGCCTGCGGGCCACGCTCGCCTGTGCGTTCGCCCCCGGCCCGCGACTGCTGGCCTTCGCCAGACGCGCGTGAGTCGCTAGGCGGGCGTCAGCGGCAGGACCTTCACCTTTCTGGCGCGGTAATCCAGGATGCGCCAGTGGGGGCACTTCTGCTCGTCGGCGTAGAGGCGCTCGCAGTCGTCGCAGCGGACGCACTCGGTGACCAGGATCTTCCCGCCCTGAATCGCCCCCCACTCGCAGGTCTTCTGGCACAGGCGGCAGGTGCTGCACTCGGACCAGCGCTTGATCTTGAAGACGGTGAGGTTCGAGAGGATGCCGAGTGTCGCTCCCACCGGGCACAGGAACCGGCAGTAGGCATTCCGCACGAACACGCTGGCGGCGAGCAACACGCCGACGCCGATCCACATCGGCGTCGTGCCCACCAACGTGAACATCCAGAACGGCTCGACGAAACGATAGACGGTGATGTCCTTCGTGATCAGGAAGTAGGTGAGGACGCCGCCAAGCAGAGCGAACTTGATCCATGCCGCGCGCTGCTCGATGGCCCTGGGCACCTCGAAGCGCAACCTCGCTGGCAACACCGCATCCATCAATTGCGTGAGCGC